>Ga0307515_10021694_pt1 | contig 11367 bp, 8 predicted proteins | sample 17_EM_MG_FD_194513 | JGI IMG/M metagenome (GOLD analysis project Ga0307515, IMG submission 194513) | Populus trichocarpa ectomycorrhiza microbial communities from riparian zone in the Pacific Northwest, United States - 17_EM | ecosystem: Host-associated > Plants > Roots > Unclassified | place... | reverse complement strand
CGCTAACAGAAACTTGTCTTCCCTGAAACTGATAATTTCTGCCATCTTATTGAAGGCTGAGATGTGAACTAAAAGACCATGTTGCTGTGCACTTTGTTTTGCTTTCTGCTGCTTCTTGCAGGCTGCCCTGCTTAGTCTGATTTTTCCTCCACACTGACATATTGCAGCTTCATATCCCTCCTGGAACCAGCCTGTCCTAAGAATCTAGCTCCAGCCAATTACAAATGTTGCCGTTAAATTTACTAGATTCCAAGTCAAACATAGTTTTGCACAATTTACTGTTGTCGTAAATGACAATGAATCTAAACCAAGCTCAACAATCAAACAAGAAGTGAAAAGTTATTCCCTCATGCAAAGACAACCAACTTCCTTGATTCCACAAATTGGAAAATGAACTTCACTTAGCGGAATATATTGTTTGTAACGAATTGCTTTGAGTTTATCACCATTGTCTGTCAAACTGATCAATATGAAGATTAAAAGCCAAGAAACTGACATGGACACTGAGATAATGGTAGCTAGCACAAAACAAATAATATGTGAGGATTGCATTGGCCAATCGTCATGACTGATGCGAACTTAATTATATTGAAAGATTTAGTACAAATTAATACTTAACCTAATGGGGATTACTAAGGCAACATAGTTCTTACAAACACCTTTTTCTCAGCCTCTCCGTCGCGGTTTCCCCTATACATTGCTCAGACACAATGATTTAAGCCCTTCTCCATCTTATCCATCCACGTTTATGTATTACATTGCTGATTCTTTTGGCAGAATCCAATGGGATGTAAAGTGAGCAAGCTCTCAACTTCCGAGCAGAAGCCAGAAGGAGTCCGCTCCTATGGTCGTGAATCACGCTTTGTTGAATTATTGAAGCCAGAATGCTTGAAAGTGAAGAAGATCCAGAACAAAAGGCATGTGCTCCGAGAAGAGAAGAAGGGTACAACAGTGAGCAAGTTGACTCTACAGGACTGGCTTTTAACCTCTCCTAGCTTGAAGGCAGAACAATTGAGAGGAGGAGAGCTTTGTGTTCTCAAACATGGGTCCTCCAAAAGGGTACACCCATCTATTTCAACTAAGGCAAGAGTGAGTTTTTCCACGGGCAGACTATTGGGGCTTGATCAAGTAGATGATAAAGAAGACTATGTCAGTGCCTCTTCAGTAGCGAGTTCAATTAGCAGAACCCAAAGTGGGAAGTCACAGAAGAGAGTGAGCTTTAAACTTCCTAAAGAGGCTGATATCATCATATTTTACTCTCCACAGAACTCATTGGAGAGTGACCAAGATTGCTCTTTGTAATGTATATTTTCAGGTGCTTCTTGTTCTTGATTATCTTGGATATTGTTTGTGATGTTTCTTTCCTGTTTTATCTATGTCATTTAAATAGTGTAAATTGTAATACTGTATTTCCCCTTTAACATTATCTTCGAATGGAAGAAAATGTTACGAGGAGCTCCATAAATTTTTTGAGAAAGAAATGTTTGGAGAAAAAAGACGAAATTCATGAATTGATCCAATGAATCTAAGTTCAAACCCCTTATCATAAATCTGCCATGGAGATTGGACTACTCCATTAAAATTGACAGTATTTTCTTTTGTTTCAACTTCAAACAGAATTCCGCGAGTAGCATTTGATTTGAGCTTGATAAACAAGTTCCATTGTAAGGTTTGGTGCAGGATTGAGGTAGTTTTCTTGGATTATTCCGAAAAAATCAGTGTTGCTTGTAGATATGAAAATAATGGAAATAATAAAACCTAGTCTTGGACTTGGTAAGCTTCTTCCTGTTGGCATGTGAAGTAAAAAACAAAAGCATCCTATGGAACTTGCTTATAAGATATTGTCTATCTTATCTTAAATGAATTTCCCACTCTGTTTTCTCCACAGAAAACCAACAAAAACATGTTTCTTGGAAACCTCCTTGCATGGAAACAAGATTGAGACTTTGGAGGAGCTCTCGGAAAAGATTCACTGAGAATTTACACCATTGCTTGCATCCAAGATTTGTTCACGCGGCTGCGGCTGCGTTTTAATTAAACCACAGATTTTAGCCGTTTGGTAAATATTAAAACAAGATTTTTTATTCATGGGTCCCACGTTACTTTTACGTCCGAAACGCAGGGAAAGAAAAGCAAGGAATTCTTGCTTTTCACGCACTGTTTATGTTAATTGCACTGTTCATTGAACATTGCAATTAGTATGAACAGTGTACGTTGATACACGGTTCATGTGAGCAGTGCAAGAGAATTGCACTGTTCACTTAAAACAATGAACAGTGCAATTCACTCGCACTGTTCCCGAGTAAAGTGCACTGTTCACTTAATGAACAGTGCAATTCATTTGCACTGTTCACGTGAATAGTTTTAGTTTTTTTTTTAAAAAAAAAAAAACTAGTTTAGAGTGAATTAAATTCACTCGCACTATGATGTAAACAATATTTTTTTTCCCGAAAAACTAGTATAGAGTGAATTAAATTCACTCGCACTGTAATATCAATTTTATACCTGATAATATTTTATCTAATTTTATTACACGCTCAAAAAATTATAGAAACTGTAGTTCTTATCGGATGAATACACAACCACATGGTGATTTATGGAATAAATTATTTTTATTATCAATTTTGATTATCCACATAAAATTAGAATCAAACTTGAACATTTTGATTTTAAATTAGATGTTCTTGAGTTGAGAAAACTGTTAAAATTTAAAGAAAACTCTTCTAGAAGTAGACTGATCACATTATATCATTCATGAGTTAGGCTAACAAAATTTAAACATTAATTATCACATTTTTTAAAACAAAAATAAAAATATCAAACCAATATTATAAAATAAAACCCAAATTCATGTCCGAGCAGAGTTGCATGCATGTGAGTTTAAATCTAAAATTCATTTTGCTTAAATCCTCTTTTTTCTAAAAACTAGGGTGTATTTTGGATCTAATTTAAACTTTATATATTCTCAGTGTATATAAATCACTAGAAAATTTATTTTTTTGTGAGATAGAGCTTTTAAAAGGTTATGAGTTTTCCCAAAATATATCAACTAAAATTTATTTGAGATTAATTTTTTATTTACTTATAATTTAAAGATTAAATTTTAACCAAGTTTTAATCTAAAAAAGTAAATTAACCTCATTTTTAATTTAATATTAAATATATTTATTAACCGTGTTTTAAATAAAAATTTCAACAGCGATAATATCATGTTGAATTATATTCTTGGAATTCATGCTGTATAGTATTTTATTTTCTAGTATTAGTTTGATATTTCTCTTTTCATTCAAAAACAAATGTGATAATTAATGTATAAAATGCGTCATAAATTATATCATATCATTTTCATGTTATAAGAGAGTTCTAGTCGTTATCATCATAAATTTCTTCCACATTTCGTCTGGTATTGCTTCAGTGAAAAGCAATTACAATTTACATTACACCAGTACCATTTACATGACTTCCCAATTAATTACCTCCTATATTTTTTTTTTCCAGTATATATACAAATTTAATTTTTTTTCTTACTAAAAATTAATTTTTATATATATTTTGGATCGTTTTGATGCGCTGATCTCAAAAATAATTTTAAAAAAATAAAAAAATATCATTTTGATGCATTTCAAAATGAAAAAAACTTTGAAAAATATTCACAACCACACTTCTAAACATACCTTATATTAATAAAACCTGTTTGGAAGTGTGGTTGTGGTTGATTTTCAAAATATATATATAGGATCTATGTTAATCAATATTATTCTGAAATTAAAATTTTTTATAGAAAAAATACAAATTTTAATTTTTTAAAGAGTAAAAAAAAATTTTATAGATCAAAATTTAATTGGTTAGGTTCTGAATTTATTTTCTAGAAATTATTAATTTAAGTTTCACAAATCTCATAATCACTAAAACTTATATAATTATTAACTTTAGAACATCAAAGAATTAATCTATATATATAAATTGGTCCGAACGATTCACAATTACCGAAATAAAAAAAATAAAAATAAAAAAGTATGGAAACAAAGGAGTACTCTATCTCTGTGGACACACATTCACAGGCTCTAGCAAACTACAGCCAAGCCACCTACGATTCTTTGCTCTTATGTAAGCTTTTGAAAGGAAGCTGCTAAGGAAAGGAAACCAAACCCTCTAGGCTCCACCATATCTATAAACCTGACCCAGACTCAGCAGTCACGGGTTGGTTTATCCATAAAGACAATGTTGTTATTAATTTTTCTTACAAAAAATCAATGAGTTCTGACGAGAACTCGATCAAGTCACAGATTAATGACCGGATTTAAACCAGGTCCTGGCTAGTTCCGGTGTTAACCGTGACTCATGCCAACTCATGAGCCGGGCTAGTTTAATAAAAGTGGGCTCTACCCTCTTCTTTAGTGCAATATCATTGAAAGGACACGCTCTCTTTCACTCTTAGCAACCAGTCTTCTGACTCTAACTTTTTTTTCCCCTTTCCTTCTAGGAGAAGAAAGTTTGTTGTGCTGTGAAAATGGCAATGACCAAGAAGATATTGATGGTTCTGGTTCTGGTTCTAGTCCTAGTGAGCCTTAATGATGGAGCCCAGGTGCACCATGTAGTTGGAGGGGATCGTGGATGGCACCCTTATTCTGATATTGGTTCTTGGTCCTCTGCTAGAACTTTCAGAGTTGGAGATAAAATTTGTAAGCCCTCTCTCTCTCTCAATATTTTTCAGAGTTGAATTAATGGTTATTCCTCCATTTAGTTTTTTCCTTTTCTTTTCAATATTGGAATTCCCAAATGTCTTAATATTTATTAACAAGGGTATGTTTGGCAGTGGATTCGTGTAATTGAAATTTAGTTTTTAGAGTATTTGGATTTAAAGGATTATAAATCCGGGACTTGAAGCTTTTTTTTTTTAATCAATACAAGTAATTCAGCTTTTAATTTTTAGTCGGTAGAGTGATTTTGGGAATGTATTAGGACAAGTGAGATGAGCTAGTAATAATTATATTTGACCTGTGGGGAGATCAGGGTTCACCCACTCTGCAGCACAGGGTAGCATAGCTGAGGTAGAGACAAAGGAAGAATACCTAACGTGTGATGTGAGCAATCCAATCAGAATGTACACTGATGACAGTGATGGCATCACTCTTGATGGAGAAGGGGTCCGTTACTTCACAAGCAGCAGTTCTGACAAGTGCAAGAATGGCCTGAAATTACATGTAGAGGTGGTGGTTCCTGAAGCCAGAACTGATACCACCACCGCACAAGTCGCATCAGAAGGCTCAGATAAGGCTATTGCTGCCCCACCAGAAAGTTCAGCTCCATCCCATTTCGGTGCAAGCTTTGCTTTATTGATGGCTGGATTTTGGTTGTCCTATATGGGCATTTAGATTGGATTTTCCTAGCTTTTGTATGCTTCTTGTTTTTGGATTTTATAGTAGTGATTTTTATGGCAGCAAAAACTTGGAAAACTTACAAAAATTATGTTAATTTGGACCTATGTATTCTTTGGTTTTTGCAAGGAATATGTCCATAAAGTTTTTTTTATTATTATTATTATTCCTGGTCGTTTGATTAAATGTTCTATACTAATGAAAGCACCCTTCTTCTCCCTTTAATCCTTAACCAACCTTCTTACACATGAGAGGATGAAAGTGCTTTTAAAAATAATGTATTTAGATTGAAAAATATTAAAATTTTAATTTAGATACACCTTGAAAAGACATTAAACACAATTCGATTATCAACTCGATAACTCTAAGCCTAGCTCGAATCGAGTTTGTTTTATGTCAACCAGTAACATGACTCAAACGATTTTTAAATTCATCTAAAATGAAGTCGTTTTAAAACTCTTTTGTTCAAACAATATCATTTCATTAATTAAAAAATCAAAACAATTTTTTTCCAAAACATATTATCATTAAAAAAAAAAAACTCAAATAATCATCGGATTTAACCCACAAACTAGCAAATTAATGATCCGGGCCTTAGGTAGTGGAGTCTAACAACTATTATCTAAAAATATTAGCAAATTAGAATGATGCTAATGTTACCAGAATTTCAATCATTTGACTTGTAACACCCACCAATGGAAGCCTGTCATTTCAACGGATGAAATTTTTCAGAAAATTATTGGACGAATAATGTTTAATTAGCACTGCTAGATTATACTAGAGCAGCCATTTTTATAGTTCCTAGTGTAGGTTTTGGTCTGGGGTTGCCTTTAAAGGCCTGATGGGTGCTTTGCTCATATGTACACAAACAGAACCAGTGCTCCAAGCTCTTCACTACCGTCCATCAGCATCAAGCATCAACTCAAAAAAAATCAAATCAAGGCATGGTTTGGAAACAAGCCATAGCAGATGTAGGGTTTGGACACACCATGCAAGATTGCTACCATTCAAGTCTAAGGAAAATCATTTGCTTGAAATTAGGAACACATCAATTGAGACCAGGATGCATCAGTTTCTAGCATATTGTTGAGTTAATGAGTACACATCTAGCAGCCTCCAAACAAAATACACAGTCAGTGTACACTACATTTTACAAGTACATTTTACTACAGTTAACATTTTACAATTTCATCATTAAATTTGCTGCAGCTTACAAGGATATTAGTTACAGAAGGCTAAAGGGATTCTTTTCCTTCTCCTTTTATTTTCTTTTTTAGCAAGCACAGTTATAGACTTACAGGATAGTTAGCGGTTTCATGGGCTAATCTGAGCAAGTGAAATTCTGGGAACACGGAGAAAGCTATCATTTGTCCCTCAGCACAACATAGTTAGATCCACTGGTCTTTTGAATCTTAGAAATTCTCCTCAGAATATCTGCAAAAGCTTTCTTGTCCTGCACCAATTAACTTCCACCAGTCAGAAAACAGAGAGGAGAGAGGGAACTGAAAGCATCCAAAACTTTTCAGGTGATGCTACTTTATTGTTCTTCCAAAGGAGGAAGCAGAAATTCTCGTTCAGTAGAATGAATGAATATAGTAAGCAACAAGGAGATACATCTTCAGTCCATCCTATCTATATTATTATCCTGTGCCACCAACCCAACCTTGGTTGAACTGGTAGAAGCCCCATGTTCTATGCAAAAACTTAGCCACCCACACCCCTTAATGATAAGAAAAATCACCTGGCATGAGATTCAGACATTCTAGAACAGTTTTCTAAGCACATGTTTTCCAACCTGAAATTGTGTTTATCCCATCATGAACAACACAAATTCTTAAGAGCATGCATAACCGGACTGATAATCCTAAAGAGTAATCAGCAGTGAAGCACTGGATAGCATAATTACCAAATCATAAGCATAAAAACTAAGGGTAACTGTAATTTGATCTAAAGTTAAACCGGTTTTAGAAAAAATAAATAAATAAAAATGCATGGTACTAGCTGAAAACATAGCTTCCATAGAAAATCTTGCAACAGCACAGCAAACAGGTCAGTTTTGAGTGGCAGGCAATATGAAGCAAGCTTGCACAATGCTAAAGAAGAGCATACCTCAGGAGTCCTTAGTCGTGATTTAAACCTAGCAACCAGATCCTGTGTGGTAACAGGCCCATTTTGCAACAAAACAGCCCTGATCTCTTCTTCAGTGACAGGACCAGTAGAACCTGATGTTGACCCTGTTTTTGATGATGGCGGTGTTACTTTAGGAGTTGCAGTACCTTTAGTAGCAGGCGAGCTTTCTTCTTTCACGGCAGGTTTTACTTCCTGCTTTAAGAGAACATTAAAGTTGATAGGAAGATTGGTTATTACAGACATTTGATAGCATAGCGCACTGTTTTAGATGTATATTTGAAAAAACATCTTACATTTTCTGTCTTCACCTTCTTCACAGGTGCACCATTGGAAGATTTTGCATCTTCACCATTCAATTTTCTTTTCCCCTTGGCAGACTTGGAGGTAGAAGGGGTTCCCTTAGCAGAACCTGAAGGTGTTGGTTTTGCAGGACTAATGTCAGCAGCTTCCTCCTTCGGCACAACATCCTTCTGCTTTGGAGCCAGTACCGGAGAAATATCATCATCCATCTGATAAGACCAAACAAGAGCACTGTAAGTGAGAGAAGATACAAAAATTAACAAGAATACCAAAGAAAGCTTTACAAACTAATATGTCAAATCAGGCATCATATAAGTTGATTGACATCTCAGAATTAAAAAAAATTAATTTCCACCCCTGATCGCTCAATGCACTTTCATATTGGACCAGGAAAATAGAAGCAAAAAATAAAAGCAAATAGAAAACAAGCACAGCAAAGCAATGTTGAAAATGCTCTTAGGTTGCCAATTAAACATGCATACAATCAGCCATCACAAAAACTCACATCCTCGTCATCGTCGTCATCTTCTACATCTGACTCGTTTAGACCATTTGCTTTCCCTAGTAGCTTCTTCAACTCTTTCCCAGATTTACTCAGTCCTCCCTCCTCATTCTCCTCATCCTCATCATCTTCATCCTGCAAGAACATGCAAATACCTTACTGTTATTATCAGCATTACATTAAAAATAAAAAACCCAGTGTGCTTCTCAATAATAATGTCCCCCTTTATCAATTGTGCTCCAAAATTAAAATTCCATTTCATATATCAGTCAACATTACAAAAAGTTCTGACTAAAATCTCCACATTTTCAAACTACTCTCAGAAGAACCAAACTAGCCTAACCAGCATTACATGAATACATATATAACACACCAAGCAAATAGCAATATGCCAACATGCCCAAAGAACATATATAAGTTGAGGCACAAAAGCAAGTAGTTTGGATTAGCACCAAGATTGTTTGCTAATACAGACCTGCTTGATTTCGGGAGGAGCAGGAACTTCTGGGGCCAAATCCTCCCGTTCCTCAGGATCAATGGCGACAGCTTCATCATCATCGGTGAAAATTTCTTCATGCTCCCAATCATCACCTAAGACCATAAAATACATGTGCCTGAGGTAGGAATTACTAGAAAACCTAAATTGCCATGTATGGTTTACAAAAAAAAAATCAGTGTAAAATTCAACACAGTTGAAGCTCGTAGCACGCCCATGAAAAAAGAACAAAAAAGCAATGTATCATGTTTAATGTGCATCAGAAAGAAGATAGTATTGATTTCAAGAAGGCAGAAAAAAAGACTAGCAGACATTTAAAAAAAAAAAACCAGCAATTAAAAGAACATAAGGAAATCATTTAAGCATTTATACAAGAAATTGGCACCCACATGGCGTTTGAGGAAAAACACTCACCCTTCTCAATATCATCATCATCCATATCAAGATCACCTCCTCTTGGACCTTCTTCATCATCATCACCACCCTGTTTATTGAGTCCGAGTCTACTCTTCCTTCCTGCCTCCTCCTCTTCATCTTCCTCTCCCCTGTCAGACACATTTCCCTCATCATCATCACCACTTGCTTTCCGACGCCCACCTCTCCCGCCAGCTGAAACACCCTCCTTATCATCTACCTTCTCCACCTCACCAAATGCAGCAGCTCCATTATTTGCAGCTTTCATCATCCACCTTTCATACCCATCCGCAGTCTTCCTCCTATTCTTCATCTTCTCCTCTGCTTCCTCCAACGTAAGTTGCTTATAATGCGCTACCTTGTTAAAGTTGTACCTATTCCACATATCATCATTACCACATCAATCACAAGCACCAAATTCATACATTTTACAACCACCCTACCTCAAGTGAGGAACCACAAACACCAAAGTCATTAAAAATAACAATCACACATACCATGAACCAGCAGGAATAGCAACAAACTCTTTCCCAGTCATCATCAACAGATAATAAGTCGCCGATTGCGACCCTTCAAGATGACCCTGATACTGAGACTGCCCAGTCTCATCCTCCAATAGCCAAGGCTTATTCTTAAACTTCTCCTACACAATCCAAAATCCTCAATTACAAACCTAAATACTCTATACTTAATAAAAAAATAAAAAAATAAAACACTAAAATTATGTATAAAAAAATCATTATTACCCTCAAAGCATCAGTAATCTGACGACCAAGGATTCCTTCTTTGTGCAAAGACCATTTATTTTCCGCATTTTTTTTCTTGGAAAAACTCGGCAATCCTGTCACGAATCTTCCTATAAAATAATTCTTGTCGCTACTCGTACTCGCCCTAACATTATACTCCTAATAATCACCCGAGAAATCATAAAAAATCGGGGAAAAAAAATCAAATTTCACTCATAAAAATCACCAAAAAATATTCGAAAAAATGATGAAAAAAAATCCGAAAAATAAACAAAATCAAATAGAGACAGATACTGTACTCGAATCAAGCGACTGACAGTAGTGCCACAATCGAAGCATTTGCCGCGATTCTCCGCCATTGTTTTGCCGCAATTCAAGCAAAGCGTCATATGCTTGCAATTGCTTCCGTACAAATCTGTGGTGCTGCCGCAGCCGCTACACGACGGCTTTAACAGAAGATCGAACGACATTTCGCAGACTAATCCTTCGAGAAAGATTAGGATTTATACAAGCTTTTCAATTTATTTATTTTTTTTAAAATATTGAGTTAATTAATTACTAATCCGTTGATTTTATTTTATTTTTGCTTTTGGATTTTAGGATTTTGTGATTTTGCACTTCGAAGAGAGAATGAATGAGGTCAAACAGAAGGTTTATTTATAGAGAGAGGAGTCAGAAACGGCGTCGCTTGTTTTTTATCCCCCGTACTACCTTTTACCGTGCAGCACTTTCTTAACGTGGGGATAATTGTTTTTTTTATTCAGCTATTTTTTAAATTATTTGTTTTATGTATTTAAATTATTTTAATATTTGGATATGAAAAAAATTTAAAATATATGTTTTAATTTATTTTTAAATAGATAGTACTGTGAAAAGCAAAATTTACAATAATCTTAAATACATTTTTATATCATCACTTTCATATTTTGAAACTGTATTTTAAAAATATATTTAGTTTAAAAAAGTAAATAATTATTATTTTATTATGTAAGTATTAAAAATATCAAAAAAATATTTTAATATATTTCAAAATAAAAAATATTTTTAAAAAATATCATATAACTCAATATTAAATATTCAGAAGTTTGAGTACTATATCATAATAGAATAGATAAAGATAATTGGAAAAAAATATATATTATTTTTTAAAAAAAATTATTTCAAAATTGTTATATATAATTTCTCTCTATTCCCCCTCAATTTATGTTTAGCTTTTTTGTATATTTTTTTTTATTGTAAGACAAATATCTTTCTCATTAATTAATAAATTAACTAGCTGAAATAAAAAGATATATCTTTATATATTTTTTGTTTTGAAATAACATAATTTTAATTTAAAAATGTTAATATATATATATATATATATATATATATATATATATATATGTGTTTTGTTTGTTT
>Ga0307515_10021693_pt1 | contig 11368 bp, 1 predicted proteins | sample 17_EM_MG_FD_194513 | JGI IMG/M metagenome (GOLD analysis project Ga0307515, IMG submission 194513) | Populus trichocarpa ectomycorrhiza microbial communities from riparian zone in the Pacific Northwest, United States - 17_EM | ecosystem: Host-associated > Plants > Roots > Unclassified | place... | reverse complement strand
CTCGGGGGGGTCACGGAAAAGTTGAAGGGGGTCACCGATGGGGGTCGGCGAAAGTTGAACGGGGTCACCAATGGAGCACCGGAAAAAGGTCGGCGGGGTCACACTTTTACCCATACAGAACGCGCATCGGTAGCCACAATTTACCTTTAGCAACCGTATGCATTAAATATGCAGTGCATATGCTAAGTATATGCATATATACAACTATAAGATATATGCGTTAAATGGTTTATTAGTGGGTGCATATGCTGAGTATATGCTCAATATATGCAGGGATAATATAGCGCACCCTACCTTGTGTAAAATTAGTGTACGTATAGACTTTGCATATGCCTAGCATATGCAATACATACGCATAGTCTATACTATAATAACCTAGCTTACTTATTTACTGCTATAGTTAATAGAAAGTATATACTAAGTATATATACCTTAAGCATTATATAATTTTTTATTATTATATATACTAAGTAAATACTATGGCACATTCTACCTTATATAAGATATAAATATAAAACTTTAAAAGGTAGTATATAAAGGAGTAAAATCTCTTTAAAATAAATATAAAATTGGTAGAGTATATACAGAGTATATACTCTGCATATACTGAGACCATACAACGCGTATACAGGTATATTTTAACAACTTAGGTTATTTATTTTATTTTAGTATATGCCCTGCATATACCCCGCATATGCCTCGCATATAACTTATTTTATATATATAAAATACTTTAAATTCTATAAAATAAAAAATTTGGTCTGTATATGCACTGCATATGCATAAAGCTCAGCGGGGTCAGAAGTTGAGGGGGGTCAGAAAGGTTGTAACCCCGTTGAACTTTGTGACCCCGCCGAGTTTTTCCGTGACCCCCCCGAGCTGTAAGCCCGGGGGTGTGTAACCGACTACCGGACCTTGCATATTACCCTGTTTCACCTACGTCAGCACTACCCTCGTATGTCTTGGATACGTTTAAAATGAGTTATAGGCTTCGGAGTTAGGGGTCTACTTTTATGTATTTATACCACTTGACTTCCATAGATTTTGTTACGGCACTGGCAGAACTTGGCAGAACTTCGCACCGGTAAGCTGCCACAGATTGCCGTATATTGCGGTCACGTGACGCAAAGATCTTATAAAACATCAAACGGCGCTGCTCTTCTTCTCCTTTCCTTTCCTTAGCTTTAGATTCTCGTTTATAGACAATCCAATCGTACAGGCTTGCGCGTCCCTTTTGCCGTGCCGATGCCTTAATTAACTAAGTCGCTAACATTATCTAAAGCTTACTCTACTCTTTCTTCCTAAGAAGGAACTTAAATATATCTATAAGAACATAGAATAGGACCCTAAGGACATTACTAGGACTATAAGGACAGGACCTAAAAGAATATAGAATAGAACCCTAAGGAAAGGACCTATAAGATACGCACAGACCAGAACCCTTAAAGAAATTACCTAGAATTACCTAATACCCCTACCACTATGCCATAAAACATAGTAGTAGGTAAAGCAGCTGTAGGACCCTTAAATACCTTAGATAAAGAAATAATTAATGTTTTAACCCCCTAGGCGGAGCTTATAGCTACTAATACCGAAATTAAATAACTATAAGAGCTGCTTAATATAACGGAACCTTATAGCAAGTACTATAATGGGCTTGTTATTAGGCTAGGTATATAGGTGAAGCAAATTAAAGTCAATAACGTAATAATAACTGGTGGAGTAGTTGCCTAATAGATTAACTCTAATTGTATTCTAAGAATTACTATAAGGAAGGAACTATCTAGGTAGGGACTAAGGGTCCTTAAATATATAACCGTACTTCTATAAAATCCTTCTTATATATAATAAACGTGCACTCTATCTACTTTATAACGGATTATATAGATTATACAGATTATATAGATTATATTATATAACCTTAGTTACCATTCCTCGTTATATAGTTCTATCGGTTCTATTCTAGACCGTACTTGTATTAACCAACTGGCTTCTTCTAACTCTTCCCTAAGTAGTTATAATATCGCACTTAAAGCGTCCATAATACCATTTCCCTCCTCTTTATCTTCGTCCTTAAAGATTCCTAATATCTCTAAGTCGTTTACTAGAGGTATAATATCCGTTTAATTAATTTAGTTAATATCTTTATTTATTATACCTAAAGCAATTTCTTCGTCTTTAACTGTCTGTCGTATTCACACTATTGCTGCGATATTATCTCTTAGTAAGATTATACCATCTCTATATTCTCGTTATTTGGAAAAAGGGTTAGTTTATATTACGTTAGCGAGTCTATCTTTACGATAACCGTCCTTTTATTTAAAGTGCACTAAAGCAAATATTTATTTGTTTTATAACGTTTGCTCTATCTCTAATACTAAATATACGCAACCTATTATTCTTAATAGTCGTTCAGTTCCCTAATTAATTTGTCTTAAAGTCTTATATTTAATCTGCTACTACGCGGCTAGATAATAAACTATTTATTACTCTAGCGGAGTTGCGTTGTTTTTATAATACGGAATAGGAGGCTGCTAATGCTTAGTAATGGGCCCTTAAGTCTTATCTTGCGGCGTCCACTCGGTTAATCCGTCTTAAGAAGGGTTATAAAAAGGTCTGTTTTAAGGAGTAGAAACTAGTAAAATAGGGTCTATAAAAACTTGGTAATAAAAGAACGGATTCTTTTTTAGCTAAGAAGGAAATAGATCTAAGTAGTTCGGCAATTACTCTTCTTAGGTCCCCCTTAGGTAACTTATTTTTTAGCGATCCTTTTTTATTAATACTACCTAACCTAATCTCCTCTAATACTCCTATACCTTTCTTATAGCATTCTTTAAATTTTCTAGTAGCTTTTAGGTAGTCTTATTATAGCCTATCTATTTAACCTCGTACTATATTTTATTGTTAATGTCCTTATAGCTAACAATCTTAACTTACTATTTGTCTTCCTTTTATCCTCTATACGTGTCTGCTTTATAAACTAGTAGCTTAATATTCTTATATACTGGCTTTAGCATTACAATATACTGTATAGGGTAGATCTTTATCTTAGCTAGTAGGTTTAACTTAAATATAACTGGTAAAATCTTTTATATAATTTTAAAAGGTCCTAATCTAATATAGTCTAACTTCTTACTTAGTTGTTAACTCTTAAAATTTTTACATAGTAGCCATACTTTATCTTCCTCCTTAAGATCTAGTCCCTTAGATCTCTTAGTATTATAGTACCTTTTTATTCTCTTTTATACTTTCTTTACTAATTCTATAAGGTCTGCATAAAGATTTATTAATATCTTTATCCTTTCTTTAGCTGTGCTACTTGTCTTCTTTACTTACCGTAGTGAAAATAATGTTCTTGGCTCGTATCTATAATTTGCCTTAAATAGTAATATGCCTATTCCTTTTTAAGGTGTTATATTATATATAAACTATATAACTAGTAGTAATAATACCTAATTATTCTGTACGTAATTAATATAATGTCTTAAATACTACTCTAGTGTCTAATTTAGTCTTTCCGTTTAACCGTCTGTCTGCGGATAATATATAGTAGAAGTTACTGCTTTAACTCCTTATTCCGCTAAGAATACCTCCTAAAATGCTGTTATAAATCTTAGATCTCTATCCAATATAATCTTACTTAGTGCTCTATGTCTTATAAACACTTTTTTAATATAGATTTTAGCGACATCTTCTGCTAATATTTCTTCTATATATGCTATAAAGTATCCCTACTGTAAGGGATATTATTGCGGACACCTTGGGTTGCCCTCAGGACAACCCCCGGACGCCCCTCGGATGGTTGCCGGTCACGTGCCGGAGGCACGTGCCCGTAGTATATAGTCTCCACGATCCCAGAGGCCTTATGTCGGACGAACAAGTCACTGAGAAGAACTCTGTCTATTGAATGTGGCTCTAGAGCCTCTATAAATACATAAGGAAAATAGGTAGTAGACTACTTCGCTGACCGGGTCGTAGACCGAGTCGTTGACCGAGATAGTAGTAAGACATACGAGAACAAGGTGTTGAGTCATAAGGTGGTACTTGAGAGTGACCTTAACGGTCGACACCTTACCTCCTTAAGGATTCGTCTTTCTCTTACCAATTTATCCTATTCCAATCGTGTCCTTATAGCCCCCTGTCTACAAGATCCCCTTACATTTAAATCCTTCCTACTCTTTTTTAGAAGGGTAGTTAGCTTTAAGGACCAGATTGTTTATTTATATCTTTTGTTTATAACCACTATCCTCCCTTAAAATCTCGCGATGACCTAAACGGAAACTCTACGGATACCTTATAGAAAGCCGTCGCGTAAAGGTAGGAAGGTCCCTCCGATAGCGAGAGATTGCGATAATATAACCCTCTGGGTAAGATGGCCGAATGAGCCCTAATACCTAGATGCTCTAGGAGCTTGAAGACTTTTACATACCTACGGTCACTGGCAACGCTGAGGAAAATACAAACACCCTTTATAACGGTCGCAATACTATAAAAAAGCAGCCGGAACCCCTCCGGCCCTACCTAGGCCAATTAGAAGATTAAGCGCTAGAGGCGACTCTAAGATCTTCCCTTAAGCTAGAAATGCCAGAGGAATATACTAACGCGTCTAATTAGGGAACCAACCGGAACCCTCCCGGAAGACCACCAGCCTATAATTGGCATAGTGGCGGTGTATAAACTGCTTATAAGCTAAGCGGGCATACCCCTTTAGGTAATCTAAGCTAATTACTAACTTAAGACCCGAGCCTCGTTGGGAAGCCTATACTAGCTATTGGTACTAACACTACCTCTATAGCAAGAGCCTCCCTAGGCCCGAGTTTAGAAGGTTAAGAGCCCTATACCAATCTCCTTTAAGACGGATATTGGGAAGCTGTTATAAGGCTCTCGGAAGCTATATAGGAGGAAGCTACTAATAAATATATTAGAACCCTTTAAGGGCAAATCTAGATCTAGTAGGGTCTAATCTAAGCTAGGTAAATTTTTTTATAACCTGGTTAAGGTTAAGGGCTTCTTAAGAGCTACCTAGTATCTACCTAAGGAGGTATGGAAGACTTAGAGAGTTATCTATACTATAAACGGAAAAAGGATATAGACTGACTGGCTAAGGCCTCTAGTAGTTTAGAACTCCGCCATAGACCTAACGCCTAGCAGTTGGACGATTGGGTTCATAAGGTAGACAACTTCTTTAAGATGCTGATAATACGAGATAATACCAAAGAGCGTATACGCTGGATTATTAGTAAGATTAAAGACTAATCGCTAAACTAGATTGCACTTAATTAGCTTAATAAAGAGCAAATTATTATATGGCCATAGCTATAAACCTTCCTAAAGAAATGGACTTAAGATCCGTATATTATATAGTACGATAATGTAGAGCTATTCTAGAATGGGATATAGCTAGACCGCCACGACTTCCGCCAGTTTATAAACTTTATGGAAACTTATGCTTAGTAGATAGATCTAGAGCCCTTTAAAAATAAGGACGGTAGTATCTATAAAAAGGAGAAGATTGGGTTTATCTAGGCTAGAATTAAGCTAGTAATTCGTGACGAAATAAAGCGCGTAGGAGCTCTATCGCGGATTACTATATATACGGATTTCGAACGAGCAGTTCTAAACGCTAAAGATATGGTAAGGAACTAGACCTCTTCCGGTAGGAAGCCGGGGGGTTACTAAAAGCGTGGGTACTTTAGTAGTAACGTAGGGCAGACCTAACCTTTAAAGAAGCCGTTCTTAAAGAGAACTTTAGAAGAGTTAAAGTTAGGAACCTTAAATAATGGGAAAGACTCCTAGGGCCAACCTAATACCTATTCGGCACCTTTATAGGAATACTCTAAGAAGTTAAGAGAAAACTCCGCAGGTAGATCTTATTAGAAAAATAAGTAGGGCGATAATCGCACTAATAATCTAAAAAAAGAAAAGCCCTAATTGTGGACCTTTCCTAGCTGTAACTAGGGCAAGATACGGAAGAAGAGACTCTCTATATTACTGTTAAGCTAGAAATAATACTCCCTACGGGTAAGGTATAATAGTTCTAAGCACTATATAATAGCGGCGCCAAAATTAATCTTATATAATATAATTTGGTAAAAGAGTATAAACTTATCCTATTGTAAAGGTAGTAGAAACCTATTATAGGCTTCCTGGATAAGTATTAGATTAAACTATATAGTGCCTATAAGCTTACAGTATTAGTGGCCAATATGCATAACCGCACTAAGGTAGTCGGCCCGCAACCCTTCTAGGCGGCTGACTTTGTAGGTTATAACCTTATCCTTAGATACCCTTAGCTGGCGGAAGTAGATCCTAAGATACGCTTTAAGACTAGAGCCTTTAAATGGTGGAATAATAAAGATTTAGAAGGGTGTATATCACTAATAAGCCTAAAGGATATCCTAGAGAATGTAGCCCCAGGCGAAATAGTGTACGCTCTATACCTAAAGGAGTATTAGATCCAACCCCTATTTAATAGCAAAATGGGTATAAAGCCTAGTATAAGTAATAACCCCTTTATAATAGAGACCCTATGGGGAACTACCGGATAGGCCGCGGAGATATTGTAGGGAGGCAGCAATCTTAAGGATCTTATGAGATACTTTAACCGCCATAGGTTACTCTAGCTTAAGTAATATGCGGAGAGTATACTACGGCACCTTAAACGCTGCGTTAAGGAGTTCCTTACCCTTTACTGGCTACCGCATGAAACGGTTTAACGTACGGTGGCAACTATATACGAGTAACTACTATAGCGCACGACGCTGCTTACGAGTATTTTAAGGGAGCTTTAGGACCTACCCAACAATAATACAAAGAACGAACGCGACCCCAATTTATTAAATATTCTAGCAGGCCTAAGGGACTTACTAAGGGTATTTTCGGGTAGGAGAGCTAAAGTCCTACCATAGAACTCGGAGTACGATTATACAATTAATCTGGAAGAAGGTAAATAACTACTAAACCTTTTTATCTATAACCTCTCGCGTAAAGAGCTTAAGATCCTACGGGAGTACCTTAATAGGTTACTAGAAAAGGGGTGGATCCGGCCTAGTAAGTTGCCGTTAGGTATACCAATCCTCTTTGTCCCAAAACTAGATAAAACTATAAGGCTATATATAGACTATCGCGGTCTTAATAAGATTACAATTAAGAACCGTTACCTACTACCACTAGTTAGTAAAATGCTGGATTAACTATCTAGGGCGAAGATCTTTATAAAGCTGGATCTATAAGACGCCTATTATAGGCTCCGTATTAAAGAAGGGGATAAATAAAAGACCGCTTTTAAGACCTAATATGGCCACTTTAAGTATCTAGTGATGCCTTTTAGGCTAGCTAATGCGCCTATGATATTCTAATTATATATTTATAGAGCCTTAGGGGGACTAGTTAACCGTATATATATCGTCTATTTAGATGACATCTTAATCTACTTAAAAGACGAGGATTAACATAAGCAATATGTCTGCGAAGTACTAAAACGTTTAGATAATTAGGGCCTCTATACTAAGGCGTTAAAGTATATCTTTAATACTAAGTAGGTCGAGTTCCTAAGTTACATTATAACGCCTATAGATGTAGTTATAGATCTAGTACAGGTGTAGATAATTTAGGAGTGGCCGGAGCTAGAGAGCTACTAGGATATTTAAGTGTTTCTAGGCTTTGCCAATTTCTATAGGCGCTTTATCTATAACTACTCGGACGTCACCCGATACCTATTTAACTATATTATAAAAGCTTCCTAAGACCTAACCTAAGGAGTAAAAAGCTTAAAGGCGGTAAAGAAGAAAACTAAGAAGGGACTAACTAAATAGTATAAGCTATAGTTATGGCCCGGAAAGGTTTAGGAGGCCTTTTAGGAACTTCACGCAAAGTTTATAAAAGCTCTATTGCTGCGGCATTTCGACCCAGATTAGCCATTAATGATAATTACTAATATATTAAATTTTGCCCTTATTAGTATCCTACTACAACCTAATAGGCACCCAGACGCTACCTAGCTTTATTAGAGACTAATGGCATTTTATAGCAGAAAATTCTAGGGACCTAAAGTTAGGTATTATACCCACAACAAGGAACTGCTGGCTATAGTCGACTGCTTTAAATAGTGGCGACACTACCTTAAGCACGCGAGCTATACCACTCGTGTACTCTCAGATTACTATAATTTACGCTACTTTATGACTACGAAGGAGCTTATACCTCAACAAGCCAGATAGGTAGAGAAGCTCGCGCGATTTAATTTTAAGATTAAATACAAGCTAGGGGAAAATAACCCTGCTAATAAACTGTTACGACGGCCAGACTATACCAAAGGCTTTAAAACGGGAGAAGGAAAATAGATAATAGATATCTTACTCCCTATATTACAGAACAAGCTCCAGGTATAGGATACTTAAGCACCCATAGCTCTATACACCGAGTTTTAGGCGGTGTAAGCCCTATCGGTTTCTACTGACGTTCCGGCTAGTACCCGGTCCATTGCCGATAAGGGTCTAAATATACCTAAACAGGACGTCCCCGATATATTCTTAGAACCTAGTAATATACTATCCCTAATTGCTAAGCTATCCCCTTAAACTAATAGCGAAGTTATAGAGCAATCGGAACTTGGAGCCCTGTAATAACTAAAGGACTTTAACCTTGTAGCGGCCTTCCTAACGTACGCGTATTAAAGAGTTGCAAGATCTATAGTACTATCTAGTCTTATACTTAGAGCAGTATAGGACAAAATAGCTTTTACCTAGAAACCATCTAAAGGGTTAACAGATCTCATCCGCAAGGTGCAACGGAGGGACGCTTTTTATGCTATTCTTAATGCGGAAGTAGACCAGAAACGTAACGGAAAGGAAGCTGCTAGGCGCTACTATTAGGAACTGGACCCGATGGGCCTACTACATAGAGGTAGTAAGGTTTAGGTGCTATAAGAAGCAAATCTATAATAGAAGATTCTTATAAAGAATTACGATGATCCTTTAGGCGGCCACTATGGTTAAGCAAAGATAGTAGAATTACTTTAGCGCAAATACTATTGGCTAAGGCTTAATTAGGAAGTAAAGGAGTATATCAGCTATTGCGAGAAGTGCTAAGTATATAAGATCCGCAGGTATAAGCTATGGGGTCTACTTGAATTAGTTCCCCCCGCTAGTAAGCTATAGCGACATTACGCTATAGACTTTATTACGGATCTCCCGCTATCTAAAGATGGCCAAGGATAAATATACAATTCGGTCCTCGTATTTATTAATAGGTTTTTAAAGTACGTCTAATACCTTCCCGTTAACAAGATAATTAATATATAAGAGCTCGCCAACCTAATTAAAGAGAAATGCTTTCTTAAAGTAGATTAGCTACACTTTATTATTACTAACAGGGGCAGCGTCTTTATAAGTTAGTACTAGTCGGATCTATGCTTCCATTTAAAGATAGACTACTATTATAGTACGGCTTTCTATTTATAGACGGATAGGTAAACGGAACGCTAGAACTAGGAACTGGAGTCTTACCTACGGATGTATTTAAACTACTAGTAAGATAACTAGTGCGAGCTACTTCCGTACACGGAGTACGCTTATAATTTAAAGTAATATATATTATATAAGTATACACCAATCTAGATTGCCTATAGTGTCTAACTATTTGGGTTTAATGGTATACCTAATAATTACTAGCTAAGGCCGCATAATTAGCTATAGGACCCTACTAGGAAGTCTAAGGACATCTACTAAAGAGTATAAGGATACCTCTAGAAATAGGAGGAGTAATAGAAGTATGCGAAGCAGAGCCTATAAGATGCCTAAGAGCAGTAAAGACTTTAGTACAACTGTAAGCACTAGGATAAGCATTTCGGAGTAGGCGATGAGGTTCTATTACGTTTAACGAATATTAAGACCCGTTAACTATTAAAGAAGCTCGATGCAAGATACCTAGGTCCCTTCTAAATTAAAGAATAAATTGGCAAGCTAGCCTACCGTCTCCGGCTACCCCTATCTATAGCCTATATATATCTAGTGTTTTACATAAACCTACTAGAGCTATAGTATAGACTACCGCTAGAAAAGAACTTCCGTCTAGGCCTAATTAAACACCCTAAGGTAGTAGGCGAGTGGTACAAGGTTAAAGCTATACTACGCTATAAATCTGTTAAGAACAAGCTTCAATTTAAAGTTAAATGGCTAGGCTGGCCTACTAAGGACTCTATATGGGAACCAGAGGATTACCTTAATTATTACAAAGATATTCTAAAAGAATATTGGGACCAAGGTCTATAATCTATAAATCGCAGAAAGCGCTCTAATACTACAGTGTTATCGCAACCTATGAAGAAAGCTTGTGGTAGGCCGCAAAAGGCCCCAAAGAGTAAATAGGTTAAATTGGATATGGTATAAACAAGCTCCGGAAACCATAGGGATAGGGCTACGGCCTAAGGCAGGATGGGTTTTTAGCCTTTTTGTGTATATAGCATAGAGTTGATAGGGCATTTTGCTAGAATTGTATTCCTATTTATAAATCTATATTAGGAACATAATTCCTAGGGCTTCTAAGCCCTTTCCGAAAGCCTTATGAGGCCTTTCTGAGCACCTAATTAAGGTCCTTGATTGCTACTATGTACAAGAACGAATCCTAAAAGTCTAAACCATAAATGCCCAATCTAAAAAGCTACTATGCCTTATTATTAGGAGTAGGATTAGTATCCATTAGGCCACCAAGTAATGGCTAATAAGAATGGGATCCAGATCCCTTAATAGGCGTATAAGTAGGCATAAAAACAGGGGCAGGACGATAAGGTATAGATGGAGTAGAGACTCTTAAACGCTTAATACTAATATTAGGTCCAAACTAATACCAACGAAGCTCTTGTGGCGTAAGCTTATAGTTAATAAAGATACACTTAAGCCCAGAATGAACAGAGATGTTGGCTGGCTGGTATAGTCCAGAACCACTGAGACCTTACTATGGCAACTGTTAGTTACCTATCCGCTAGGTACCCAAAGGGTAACCTACCTAATACCGTATTATATTATGCTCTTTTGAAACTTAACGCGTATGCGCAAACTCCTTCCTATGGTAGACAGCGACCTTTTTCTTATTACCCCTATCCCTTACCCTATCCTTAGTATACCAACCTTGCTCTCGCATTAGGCTTTACTAGCTGGCTTGCTAGGAATTATGGGTAGTGTAGATGGCTGTGGCATAGTCTCGAATTCGGCTAAGTTATTTAGCATTTGTGCTGGAATAAGAGAGAGCCCGGGCGATGTAGTAGTCAAGGATATTAAGGGAACATCGCCACTTAGGCCCAGGCTATTAAAGCTTAAAGTTAGCAATGGAAATCTATTAAGGATAGAAAAACTCACCTTAATGTAACTGC
>Ga0307515_10021691_pt1 | contig 11368 bp, 6 predicted proteins | sample 17_EM_MG_FD_194513 | JGI IMG/M metagenome (GOLD analysis project Ga0307515, IMG submission 194513) | Populus trichocarpa ectomycorrhiza microbial communities from riparian zone in the Pacific Northwest, United States - 17_EM | ecosystem: Host-associated > Plants > Roots > Unclassified | place... | reverse complement strand
CTCACCGACGACAGCGTCTCCAGCACGAGCTGGTGCTACACCACCGGGATCGGCTACTACACCACCCAGATGATGCTGCACTCGCTGATCGACCGGGTCAGCAAGAACGGCACCATGCTGCTCAACATCGCCCCGATGGCCGACGGCGCCAGTCCCCAGGCCCAGCGCGACATTCTGCTCGGCATCGGCGACTACCTCAGGCGCTTCGGCGAGTCGATCTACTCGACCCGGGCCTGGACCGCCTATGGCGAGGGCCCGACGAAGATGGGCGGCGGCGCCTTCACCGCCCCGAAGATCGGCACCGCGCAGGACATCCGGTTCACCCGGAACAAGGCGAACACGACCCTGTACGCGACGGTCCTGAGCTGGCCCGGCAGTTCGCTGACACTCACGACGCTAGCCTCCGGCCGGATCGATCTCGGCTCGCTAGCCTCGGTGCAGCTGCTCGGCTCGTCGGCAGGCACGTACCTCAACCTACCGACGAGGATCCAGGACACGGCCGGACTGCACGTGACTCTGCCGACGACGGCGCCGTTCACCGCCCCAGCGTACGTACTGAAGCTCACCTTCTCCGGTCAGGTCCCCACGCTGCGCCCGATCGCCGGCGCCCTGGTCTTCGAGAGCATCGCCTACTCCGGAGCGAGCGCTGTACTCGCCCTCGGCAACTACACCGCCGGTCAGCTGACTCTCGCCGGGCTAAACCCGCTCAGCCTATCCTCACTGCAAGTGGCTCTCGGGTACCAGATCATCGGCTATTCCGGCGACAACTTCACCGGCACCGCATGGACCTTCACCACCGACAATGCCGACCTGCGGGCCACAAGCAACAATGACAAGATCACCTCGCTGAAGGTGATGTTCAACCAGTCAGCCTGGTTCAGGATCACCAACGTCACAAACGGGCTGGTCCTGGACAGCGGCGGCGATGTCGCGGGCGGGTCGAACCTCAAGCAGTGGACCTGGGACGGCAATTCCAACCTGCAGTGGCAGGCCGTCGAGCTCGGCAACGGATACTACAAGCTGGTGAACCGCACCAACGGAATGGTCGCCGACGGGTGGGGCGCTACCGCCAACGGCGCCACCGCCAGGCAGTTGCAGTGGAACGGCAATACCAACCAGCAGTGGCTGATCACCCACGGCGGCGACGGCAGGTACTACATCGCCAACCGCACCACCGGCATGGTTCTGGACGGCGGCGGCAACGTCTCCCCCGGCTCCGTCACCAAGCAGTGGACATCGGTCAACAGCACCAACCTGCAGTGGACATTCATTTCGATCTGATCTTGTTCTTTATCGCCCGCCGTTGCCCGCCGAATCCGTCCTTGCGGATCCGGCACCGCCGTACTCAACGCAAAGGCGACGGCGGTGGCCTCGGGCATAGGATGGCTCGGAGGTACTCGTACGCGTGTACGATTCCTCGGGCCGGTTGGCAGCGACTGCACGCCGATTTCGCCGCGTGCGCGATCTCGGCGATACCCGCTCCGAGCCCTGACGGTGACGGTCGAACCGGACGGTTCGGAAGACCCGCGAAGGGCGTGCCAACGGCGGCTTCTGACCCTCCCCAAGTCCGTGATCGGTCCAAGTCAGGGCCGCGTCTCGGTACGCGTCGGGTTCGCGTTCAGCACCGCAGACGCGGACAAGCCGAACCCGGAAAACTAACCCACCAATTTCCGCCTGGATCGAACCGGTTTGATCCGACAGGCGGCCCCCGGTCACCCCGCACAACGGGGACCGGCTACCCCCGGCCTGTAGACGCATGTCCAGCGTACGCACTGGGCCTGATAGACCCCCGCGCATCCACACCCGACCCGGCCGCGCCGTGACCAACGGGCGCCGTGCCGGGTCATCCGTGCACGCCGCGACCGGTCCGGCGGCATCGACCGCGCGCCGGTTCTCGCGACCCCTTGAGCTTCCTGGCCTGCTGAGCGGGCCGGGTCGATGGCGCGTGCCCCGCGCCGCCAAGCCTCCCCGATGCCCCGGCGCCGTGCGCCCCCAGCGGGGCGACACATCCCAACCCCATGTCAGCAACGGACGGCGTAGAGGTTCGAACGTGCCGGCACGAACGCAGTCGTGACTGGCCGGGCCGGGGCGCCGGGCAGCATCGGCAGCACGGGGCGGGGCGGTCGAGGGCTTGGCTCTGGGATTTCTCGAGCTGACGGACCCTCTATGGGGTCCGCCAGCTCCTGGGACTACTGGCCGTCAGGCTGGTGGTATTACTGGCCGTAGGCCTGGATCTCGTAGAGGGAGATGCCGTAGGGGGTGGCGCGGGTCTGGCCAAGGACGCGCAGGTAGCGTCCGGTGCCGTTGACGGTCAGGGTGTTGATGCCTCCGGTTCCGTTGGTGGTGGTGTTCAGGTCAGTCCAGGTGCCGAAGTTGGGGTCCTCGGAGACTTGGACCTTGTAGGTGGTGGCGTAGGCGGCTTCCCAGTTCAGGACGACCTGGGTGATGTGGTGGTCGGCGCCGAGGTCAATGTTGATCCACTGGTTGTCCTGGAAGACGCTGCTCCAGCGGGTGCTGGTGTTGCCGTCCACGGCGTTGCTGGCGGTGTAGGAGCCGTTCTCGGAGGAGGAGGCCCAGGCGTTGCGGCCCTTGGGTGAGTAGGGTTCCGGTGGTGCTACCGGCTGCGGTGGTGGCGGTGATGGCGGCCGAGGCGGCGGACTGGTTGCCGGCTGCGTCGTGGGCCTTGACGGCGTAGCTGTAAGCGGTGGACGGGGTCAGGCCGGTGTCGGTGAACGTGGTGCCGGCCACCGTTGCGGCCAGCGTGGAGCCGCGGTAGACGTCGTAGCCGGTGACGGCGACGTTGTCGCTGGAGGCGGTCCACGACAGGGCAGCGGTCGAGGAGGTGGTGCCGGTCACGGTCAGTACGCCGGGGGTGCTGGGTGCGGTGGTGTCGGTGCAGGTGCTGCCGCCGGCGGCGCCGAGCGGGAACTGGTCGGTGGCCAGCAGGGTCTGCTTGGCGGTATTGCCACCCCGGAGGCGTAGGAGTTGGGTGCCAGGCCGTAGGAGTCCTCGCCGTTGTAGGCCCAGTAGGTCCAGCCCATCTGCGGCTTGTTCCTGAGGTAGCTGAACAGGGAGCTGAACCACTGTCCCTGGGAGCCGGCGGTGGTGCTGGTGACGGCGGCGTCGTTGTTGGTAGTGCCGAACTCGCCGACCCACACCGGCGCGGTGCCCTGGTTGGAGAGGTAGCCCCAGTTCTGGTCCCACACCGAGGCCAGCGACGCCGTGGTGGTGGAGCTGTTGAACCAGGTCTGCTGGAACAGGTCGGGTCCGTAGTCGTGCGGGGAGTAGACCAAGTGGTTGGCCACGGTGAGTCGGAGCGGGTAGGTGCCGGCCTGGCTCAGGTCCCCGCCCCACCAGGTGCCCACGAGCTTGCCGGTGGCGTCGGGGTGCTGGCCGACGCCCTCGACCATGATAAGGGCCTGCGGGTTGATGGCCTGGATGGCGTCGCCCGCGCGTTCGGCGGCAAGGCGACAGTCGGTGACGGTGCCAGTGCCCCAGGTCGCGCCGTTGGCATAGACGCCGTCGGTGCTGGTGTGGGGCTCGTTGTGCAGGTCGTAACCGACGACGGTGGAGTTGTCGTGGTAGCGGGCGGCCAGGAGCCTCCAGTTGGCCAGGAACACCGACTCGGGGTACTGCCGGTGAACCACAGGCCGTTGTCCTCGGCGCTGTTGCCGGCCTCGGAGCGGTGGTGGTCCAGGATGATCTTCAGGCCCTGGGTGCCGGAGTACGCGACGATCTTGTCGAGGATCTGAAGCGGGCTGAGCCCGGCCAGGTCGGCGTTCTGCCCGTTGGAGTAGTTGATCGAGCTGGGCGGGGCGGTCTGCGCGATCATCTGGTCGCTGTAGGGGAAGCGGATGGTGTTGTAGCCCAGTGCCTTGATGTGGTCGAGGATGCTCTTGTAGTCGACCGAGTACAGGCCGTGCGGGACGGAGTCGGTGGTCTCGAAGCCGTACCAGTTGATGCCCGCGATGCGGACCGGGTTGTTGGCGTCCAGGATCTGGTTGCCGCTGGTGTGCCAGAATCCGGCGCCGACCGTGCCGCCGCTGGTGCACCCCTGGGAGGTGGCCACCGGCAGTGCGGTGCTGGCCGCGGAGATGTTCCCGGCGACGTCCTTGGCCTTGACGGTGTAGCTGTAGGTCGTGCCCGCGCTCAGGCCGGTGTCGGTGAAGCCGGTGGTGGTGGAGCTGCCGACCTTGGCGCCGTTGCGGTAGACGTCGTACCCGGCCACGCCGCTGCCGCCGGTCTCATCGGTGGAGGCGTCCCAGGCCAGGGTGACCGACGTGGCGCTCTGGGCGGTCGCGGCCAGGTTGGTCGGGACCGAGGGGGCTGTGGTGTCCGTGCCGGCGGCCGAGGTGGTCACCGCGACCGCGGCGCTGGACGTCGAGGTGTTGCCGGCCACATCTTGCCTGGACGGTGTAGCTGTAGGCGGTGGAGGCGGCAAGGCCGCTGTCGGTGAAGGTGGTGCCGACGCTGCTGCCGACCTTGGTGGTGCCCCGGTAGACGTCGTACCCGGCCATGCCACTGCCGCCGGCCTCGTCGGTGGCAGCGGACCAGGACAGCGACACGGTCGTGGCGCTCTTGCCGGTCACCGCCAGGGCGGTGGGAACCGACGGGGGCGGTGGTGTCGTTGCTGCCGGTGGAAGCGGTGATGGCCGGATAGGCGTTAGCGACCAACTGGTCGAACTGGGCCGGGAACCACTGTCCCGACAGCGGTGCGTTTGCCAGGGCGCCGGTGGTGTGGCCGTTCCACCCCGCGCCGCTGGGCACATAGGTGGGGTCGCACATCCGGTCGAAGCCCTTGCCCTGGTCGTTGGCTATCGCCGTCGAGGAGCCGTCGGACTCACCGGGAGGCTTGACCCACACGAACGCGTCCAGGTGCGAGGCGGCGTAGCCGGCCGGGGCGGCCTGCGGCAGCTCGCCCAGGCCGGCGCGCGTGGGGTTGCACCAGGCTCCGCGGTGGGGCCGCTTGTCGACCTTGCTCGCGTTCAGGAACGTGCCGATGTCGGTGCTGGTGCTCGCGGCGGTGGGCCGGCTCGGGCCGCCCCAGCCGTTACGGGACGTGTCGATCAGCATGCCGATGCTTGCCGGGAAGCCGTCGGCCACGAGCTTGGGGTACATGTCGGCACTGAAGGTGGCCTCGTCCAGGTCCGGGTTCCACGCGTAGAAGTCGTTGGGCGCGGACGCGCCGATGACCAGCTGCCCGCCCACGGTGGTGGTCCCGCTCAGGAACGGCTCCCTGAGCGGGGTGGTGTTGGCGGTGTCGGTGATGAATCCGTCCACGCTGTTCGCCCCGGCCGGGGTGGCCTGGGCGACCTTCGCGAACTCCGCGGCGGCCGGGGCGGAGTTGGAGGACCAGCCCAGCCAGCCCGAGTGCGCGGAGTCCAGGTAGTTGTATACGTTGCTGATCGCGTGCAGCTTCGTCAGCGCGTACTCGATGCCCTGCTCGTAGAACGGTCTAGCGGTCTGGCACGCCGCCACGGAGGCGTTGGTGACGATGTTGGGCAGCGAGTCGGGCTCGATCGTCGCGACGATCCGCAGGCCTGCGTACTTGGGCTGCGAGATGATCGCCACGATGGGATCGATGTACTTCGTCTCGTACTGCGTCAGCCCGGCCGCGGTGGCCGGGAGTTCGCCGTTGGAGGCCAGCGCGTTGCAGTCCCGGCCGGGTAGGTCGTAGACCACGAAGTTGAAGACCTCGGGCGTACTGCCCTGCTGCTGGGCCAGAGCAGCGTCCAGGTGGGCCTGCAGGCCCATACCACCCGGTGGGCCGGTGATCGCGCCGATGCTGTCCATCCACACCGCAGTCGGCTGCTTCGCGACCGTGGCCATCTTGGCCGCCGTCGTGGGGTCGGACTGGGCAGCGGCGTCGCTTTGGACCTCCGCCCGCCAGCGGGTTCACGTACTGGGTGGCCCCTACGTAGGGGTTGTCCTGGTGGGCCTCGGCCGCGTGCGCGGAGGTGGCCCCGGCGATCGGGACCAGCGCATCGAGGCTCCGACGAGCGCTGCGGCCCGCCGGCGGTTCAGGCACGGACGTTGCATGGTAGTTCCTCTCCTGACCTGGGTGGATCGGGTGGGGATGAGCAACCTGCCCCCGATCCACCCAGTTGGACCGGCAGAAGCAAAGGCACAACACGAGGACGGAGGCCCGCAGGGCACCGCCACGTCGGTGACGTCCCTCGACTCACCCTATGGGGAAACGCATCCCGATCATTTGGGAGCGCTCCCAAATGGCAGGAAAACTCGGAGTATTGGAAAGCAGTTGTCAATACCTCACGCTGCCAAACCGCTAATCGACACCGCGGGCGTTCCCGCCGACCACGCAGACGCGGTGATCCTCAACCGGACGCGCGCAGGCGAGCAAGATCCATCCGCCATGTCGAGCGGCATGGGTCCGCCGCTCGACATGGCGGGCGCGGCGGAAACGGCGTCACCAGCGACATCGTCTCGGCCACGCAAGCCACCTCGATCAGTTCACGCTCACTGATCTCAGTGCAGGCGCAGGATGGTGAAGGAATGGGGCGGGACCTGGTAGCTGAATGAGGAACCGTTGAGCGTGAGGCCGGCGGTGGTCGAGGTTGGTGTCACCTGGGTGACGTTGCCGGCGTTGTTCTGATCGGTCAGATTGCCGCCCAACTGGGTGATCTGCATGGTCGGGGATGCGGGCGTGAACCCGGTCAAGTTGATGGTCGGTGCCTGGTAGTCCGCGCTGTTGTTGATCACCTGCAGTTGCAGTTGCCCGCCGCCGGTCTTGGCGGTGACCGTGAGCGCGGGGTTGCTCGTGCCCGCCTGGACGGCTGTCGGCAGGTAGGAGTTGCCGATCATCTGGGTCACGTAGCCAGGCGGCTGCAGCCAGCTTCGATGCGTGTCGAAGAAGACCAGGCCCTGGTTCCAGCCGTCGTTGTTCTGCCCGTCGGGCTGCAGCGCGTTGGCCGAGGTCACCACGGACACCCGGTTGCCTTTGCCCTCGAGCAGGCTGATCGCGACCGCGTTGGCCAGCGCCCGGCTTACGTCGTGCCGGTCGGCGTTCAACTCGAAGATGTTGATCCGGTAGTCGACCGAGGGTTGGTAACGCTGGATCCACGTGTCGAAGCCGGCCACGACGTCGACCAGGTGTGGCACGTACTCCGGCTCGCTGGTCCAGAGGTGCAGGTCGATTGCCAGGTGCCCGTGCATCGCGGCGGCCGTGTCGAGGATACTCCGGTACGCCGACAGTGACGTCAGGCCGCTGTCCGCGCCGGTCACCTGATTCGGATCGGCGATCATGTCCCGGTACCCGAAGTCACCGACAGTCAAGGTCATCGACGGGTCCTTGGCCCAGATCGCCCGGGCCAGGGCGTCGAATTTGGCCGCGAACGCGTCGTCGACGCGTTGCTCGTTGCCCAGCTCGATGTGGTGCACGTGGTACGGCGCCGGATGGCCGTCCGCCGCCCGCTTGGCACCCCAGGTGGTCGTCGTCGGCGCGTTGAGGTAGTCGACGAAGTCCGCCATGTCGGCCGGTGTCTCGTCGATGTTGAACGTGGGGATGCCCAGCACGCCGAGTGCCTCGGTGTAGTTGAGGAAGTCGATGATGCCCCACCCGTTGGTGTCGAACTTGTTGCTCCAGTAGCCGCGCAAGATCGGCCGGAACTCGCGCGGTCCGATCATGTTCTTCCAGCGGTAGCCGTCGACCAGGACGGCCGAGCCACCGAACCGAAGGACGGTGACGTGCTGGGCAACCATGGCGTCGGCGATGTCCTTGCGGACGGGCAGGTCCCGGTAGCGGCCTGCCGGACCGGGCTGCACGAACACGTATCCGATGTCGACCCGGCCGGGAGCGCTGAGCGTGATGGCGATCCGGCCGGTCGTGTCGTTGGCGGTCGCGGTGAACGCGAACGGATACTTCGTCCAACCGGACGAGTCGGCGGTGACGGTCGTACTTGCGTAGGACGTCCCCGTCGCGCTCTCCGCCGACACGGTCACGGGCACCGCCCCCGACGTACGGAGATAGGCGTACCCCTCGTACCGCATCCCGGCGGTGATGGTGATCCCCCAGCGATTGAGGCCGCGGTTCTCCACGCCGAGCCGCCCGGAGCCGCCGGTGTAGGTGATGCGCTGGCTCTGCGTGCCCTGGAAGGGCTGATCGGTGGTGAGCGACAGCGACCCGGCCGCGGAGCCGGTGCCGACGCGGCGCCACTGGCCGCTCACACCGGCGTCAACCGGCGGCTCGCCGAACACCTCGCCGTAGATCATCTGGCTGTAGATGCCGCCGTAGATCTCGTGGTTGACGTCCTCCAGGCCGGTACCGGTCATGTGCTGGCTGATCGTCGCGGCCTGAGTATCCAGGGCGTTGACCGACACGGTGTTGCCGGCCGGCAGGATCTGCCAGGTCTGATCGCGCGCCGCCACGTCGTCCCAGATCTGTGCCTGCGACTCGCGCGCGGTCGCGGCGTTCACGATGGAGAGGATTCCGGACGGGCGGCGCTGGTTCGCGAGCCGGTAGAGGCCGTCCGGTCCGGCCTTGATCGCCCAAGCCTGATCGGTGGCGTTCACGTTGTCGAAGATCATCCCTCGGGTGCCGTTGCTCGTCTGGCCGCCGAGCAGGGAGAGCAACCGGCCACTCTTGTAGTTCACGACGTGGTAGTAGCCGCCGCCGACGTCGACGATCCGCCAGAACTGGTCGGGCTGGTTGATGAACTCGAACAGGTCGGCGATCGAGTTGTTGGTGGTGGCGCCCTGGAAGACCGACAGCGCGTGCCGACTGTTGGTGTTGACGATCTGGTACAGCTTGTTCGGGTCGAACGTCTGCACCGGCACGATCTGCCAATCCTGATCGGCGGCGCCGAGGTAGTCCCAGGTCTGGACGCGTGAGTTGTTCGCGGTAGCGCCGCCGACCACCGACAGCGCGGCCGCCGGGCGCTTGCGGTTGGTGAGCTTCACGTAGCCCGCGCTGCTCGGTGAGATGGTCCAGTCCTGGTCGGGCGCGGTGCTCAGGTAGTGCCAGAGGTGGGCGATTGTGCCGTTGGCCGTGGCACCGTCCGTCATGGACAGTGCGCGGCCGCTGCGTTTGTTGATGAGCTTCTGATAGCCGAGGTCGGCGTCCTCGATCGTCCACAGCTGGTCGGACGCGTTCACGTCGTCGTAGACGATGAGGTCGTCGCCCTCGTTGGTGCCGCCGGTCAGGACGGAGAGCAGGCGGCCGCTCGCCCGGTTGACGATCTTGTAGAAGACGGTGTCGCCGGCCAGTTCGGCCGCGGCGGCGGGCGCGGAGGGGATGACGGCGGCGGCGGTCGTGAGCAGGAGGATGGAGAGAACGGTGGCGAGGCGTTTCACGAAGAGCCTCCGGTGGGGGTTACGAGACAGGGGTTCGGGAGCGGGCCAACCGGCGGGAGCGGATCCGGTCGGTGGTGATGGCGACGGCGAGCACGAGACCCAGCACGATCTGCTGGTAGTACGGCGAGACGTGCAGGATGACCAGGCCCGTGTTGATGACCACGAGCAGGATCGACCCGAATGCGACGCCGACGACCCGGCCGGCGCCGCCGGACAGGCTGATACCACCGATGACGGCGGCCGCGATGGCGGTCAGCTCCCAGCCCGATCCCACGCTGGGCTGCCCGACCGACAGGCGACTGGTGATGAGTACGCCGACGACGCCGGCGCACAGCGAACTGATGACGTAGGTCAGCAAGATCCGGCGCTCGGTGCGGATGCCGGACAACCGGGCGGCCTCGCGGTTGCCGCCCACGGCGTAGATCTGCCGGCCGATGTGGGTGCGTTCCAGGAAGACCCAGGCGAGCAGGCAGAGCACGATGAAGATCACCGTGGGCACCGGCACGAGCAGCATCCGGTACGCGTTGAGGTCCGTGAAGGTGCTGCTCACCCCGTCGATCGGGAACCCCTTGGTGATGGCCAGGGCGGCGCCCCGGGCGGCCACGAGAGTGACCAGCGTGGTGACGAACGGTGGCACGCCGAGCCGGGTGACGAAGAGCCCGTGGAGCACGCCGACCAGCGCCGCGACCAGCAGGGTGAGCAGGATCGCGATCGGCGCGCCGAGTCCCGCGCGGGCATTCAGCCAGGCGGACAGCACGGCGGTGAGTGCGACCATCGAACCGACCGAGAGGTCGATGCCGCCGGTGAGGATGACGAAGCTGACGCCGAGCGCGAGGATCCCGTACTGGGCCAGGTCGCCGCCCATGGTCTGCAGGTTGGAGACACTGGCGAAGCTGTCGCTGGCAAGCGAGAACGCGATGAAGAGCACGACCACCGCGGAGATGACGCCGATCTCCGGGGTTGCCGCCAACCGGGTGGCCCATCGCGGCCGGGAAGCCGGCTCGGCGGCGATCGCGGTCATCGGCCCGCCCCGGAGAGACGTGGGTTCTCCGCTCCGCCGGTAGAACCAAGCGCCGTCGCGGCGGTCATGATGGACTCCTTGCTGAACTGGTCCCGGTCGATGGTGCGGACGACTCGGCCACGGGACATGACCGCGATGCGATGAGTCAGCTGCATGAGCTCCTCCAGTTCGGACGAGGCGACGACGACCGTCATCCCGTCCGCGGCGGCGGCCTCGATGAGCCGGTAGATCCCCGCCTTGGCCCCGATGTCGACGCCGCGGGTCGGCTCGTCGAGCAGCAGCAGCCGCGGCTTCACCGCGAACCATCGCCCGAAGACGGACTTCTGCTGGTTGCCGCCGGACAGGCCGCGGACCGCCTGCTCGATGCTCTGGCATTTCACGCCGGCCGAGCCGGCGACCTCGGTGGCGAAGGCCCGCTCGCGGGCCGGGGACAGCAAGGGCCGGGCCAATCCACGCAGCGCGGCCAGGGAGACGTTCCACCGCACCGGCGCGTCGAGCAGCAAAGCCTGATGTTTGCGGTCCTCCGGCACCAGACCCACCCCGGCGGCCACCGCGTCGGCGGGACTGCGCGGCTCGTACGGCACGCCGCCGAGCGTCATCGTCCCCGCCGTACGCGTCGTTGCGCCCATGATCGTGTGCAGCAGACGGCTGCGCCCGGAGCCCATCAGCCCGGCGATGCCGAGGATCTCTCCATCGTGGACGGTCAGGTCCACGGGGCCGAGACCGCGGGCCGCGAGACCGTTGGCGCGCAACGCGATCCGGTCTCCGCCGGCGGTCGGTGGCTGCCCGACGAGATCGCTGAGCTCGGCGCCGACCATCGCGCGGACGAGCCGCTGTTCGGTCGCCTCGTCCGGGGTGAGATCGGCGACGAGCCGGCCGTTGCGCAGCACGACGACCCGGTCGGCGACCTCGCGCACCTCGTCGAGCCGGTGCCCGATGAACACGACCACCGCGCCCTGCTCGGCCAGGTCCCGCGCGGCGCCCAGCACCGCGGCCGACTCGACCGGGCCGAGCGCCGAGGTCGGCTCGTCGAGGACC
>Ga0307515_10021690_pt1 | contig 11369 bp, 4 predicted proteins | sample 17_EM_MG_FD_194513 | JGI IMG/M metagenome (GOLD analysis project Ga0307515, IMG submission 194513) | Populus trichocarpa ectomycorrhiza microbial communities from riparian zone in the Pacific Northwest, United States - 17_EM | ecosystem: Host-associated > Plants > Roots > Unclassified | place... | reverse complement strand
ACAGCGCTTCTAGTTCTAAGTCAACAATAATCATACACCCCTTAAATGATACGCGTACACCCCCCAATTGATATGCATACACCCCCTACCCAACCAAATTTAAATCCTTCCACTTCAAGTTAGAATATCACGTGTGTTTGACTTGTTTACACCCAAATCGTGAAAACAACACCACGCGCCCACACTTGAATTAACACTTCGCATTTGCCCCCAAGAGCTTGCAATTGTAAAGCGTTGTCGCGGTCGCCCAGGTGGCTCTACGAATCACATTAATAACCCTACTCAGCGGGAGCTCTCAGCATTCGAGCAAAACACTGGCTGCACTACCCAGCGCGGGCCGGGCGCAGTCGTGGGCGTGCCGTAGGGGCAATCTACAGACGTCAAGTAGAGGCAGCAGCACCGATCTGGTTCTTATAGCGCCTCGCAGAGCACTCCGTAGTCCTACCCCCACCAGTGAACTTAGGACGATCTTGAATGTATTACAGGTGTTGTATTTTAACACTTTAATTTTCATGATTTGGGGTGTTCGCGCACGGGCCTGAGAGGTTGGTGATTTTCGCATTTCATTTCTTGCATCCAGTATGTCATTCAACACAATCAGTGGGAATATCTCCACAAATGCACACCTACACGAGTATTGCTACACCCGGCTCTATCTGTTGGAAATCAATCATTACCGCAGTCACGTGATGATTATATAATCATACCAGTATAGAGGATGCGGGGGCATCCTCTATACAGAATACAATCAACTTATATTACACAATGCACCGCTCATATTCCAACAGTATCCGCATCTGGTCAAATCCATTCTCTCTGACCTACGTAGATTCATCTTCAGCTTCGATTCATATTCGTTGCCGCCCTCTGCGTAAATGATGTATGATGCACTGGACGCACAAATACCGCAGATCCGTCTTCTAGAAGTATCCCCAAGCAAATTTAATACCGTAATTAGTTGCACTCTCCGGACAGTATCATTACGAGACCATCCCAATTACACAGCATTTTCTTATGTGTGGGAGGATGCTCAATCAACCGCTGAAATAGTGCTCAACGATCATGAGAACTTTAAAGTTACTACAAATCTCGAAACCAGGCTTTAGTATTTACTCCACAAGAGTCAAATAGTCACCCTCTGGGTAAATGCACTATGCATCAACCAACGAAATAACGAAGAGCGGTCAGAGCAGGTGCAGTTAATGGGGGCGATATACAGGCTTGCAACCCATACATGCATCTGGCTCGGACAAGAAGCTGATGATAGCGATCTTGCAATGGAACTTATTGGTTTACTTAACGCTAGCAATTTTGATAGCCTGAGCAACACAATCAATTTCGAAGGTCGGCTTGCTATAGCAAAATTGCAAAAAAGAGCTTGGTGGTCGCGCGTCTGGGTTATTCAAGGTTTGTAGTCATAATTATTTTTAAGCCGTAGAGCTGACCGTTATTTATTTTTAGAGGTACTCTTATCACCTTCGCCATGAGTGACATGTGGCCGTAAAGTTTTTCCACTTGAAGCTTTTATCCATCTCGATGACCTCTGGAGAGGATATCACGACCAACAAAGCAATATCCTGATCCGAAGCTCTAACTCCGTGAAAACACTTTCTCTAGCATATTGCAGCATTATGAAGCCGACAAACAAAAGATCATCCAGGGACGCAGCACATTGTTTGAGTGGGTTGCGGGTGTTACCTCCAGTGCTTTAATCTATATTCAATATTGATTAGAGTTATTGAATATTGAATATTGACCATTCAATATTCAATATCAATACAAAAAGTGTCAATATTCAATATATTGAATATTGAAAAAATATATACATATACTAAGAATATTTAATTTTATAGCTAAATAGGCCTACATTATGCCCATATATATACTAGGCTATACGTATAGGTATATAAAGGGGTATATAGGTAGGAGTAATAGAGAAATAGAGTGTATCCTAAAGGGGGGCAAGGGGAGGAGGGGGAGGGGGAGGGGTCTTCGACGTGATTATATCATCAGGTGCACGGTTCTTACTTTATATTTGTATGGAGGCTTGGCAAATTTTTCAATATTCAATATCAATATCAATACGACCTTATATTGATATTGAATATTGATTAAAGCACTGGTTACCTCCTTTCACGCAACTGATCCGCGTGATAAGATATACGGTTGTCGAACGGACGATCAAGAATGAGGACTCTATATTCTTGAAATGAGGCTTTGGAGCCCCTATATATATACAAGGGGACTTGCTGCACCTGATAATCAACCAGTCGCTAAAGTATGCGCTGAGGCTACTGCTTACACTCTGTTACGCATGTTGGAGCTACCTGTCCCTCAATTTGACCGCAATCAGGCAGATCCAAAGCACGGTCTTCCGTCTTGGGTTCGAGACTATTCCTCAAATCCTAATACACCTACACACCGTTCATTAGCAATAAAGGGGACCGTTTTTCTGCGAGTGGGAGAACCTGCTGGGGACCTTCTCGGCGCGAAGTGAGTAACTTGTTCAGTGATCTTTTTGGACTAGGTTAAAGTTGGAGTAGAGTGGAGTGAACTGGTTGCTAGCCTTAATAGGCAAGCGTTAGTCCTGTTTAGGAATAAGCTCAAATCCACTCCTCTCCAGTCCAAAAAAATCACTAAACTTGTTTCAAAGCGAATTTTACAAGACTTATCTAAGGGGTATTGAGTTTGACACTATTGCGTACACAAGTCCATCTCTAAAACCCGAGCCCTATACCAAGTATAATGCTATAGAGAGGGACATTAATATTAAAGCCCGTAAAAGGAAACTACTTCATAATATTAAGCGGTGGGAAATAGAAACAACGCACGGGGAGATCAAGAAGTAGTTGACAGCAGAATATTCAACTGGCCTCCAAACACAAAACTTCCGAGTTGACACGGGTTTGAAGTTGTTGACCTAAATCAAAGTTCCTTACTACCATAATAGTCTTTAACGAAAACTCCCCTCACCAAGGTCCATTTCCGTCTTTAGACCTAAGCAGCCGCCGCTTTAACCTAAGCTGAGGGTAAGCAGCCCTAAGCAAGCCCTAAGCACGCCCTAAGCACGCAAGGGGTGCCTAGTTCTAGGCCCTTAGGGCCTAAATTTAGGAATCGGCTAAAGATGCCCAACATCACCTCAAACTAAAATTTCGGCCAAAACTACTGCCTTAGACTTAGCCACCCCTTAAAACCCATAGCTAACATATTTACGCTTACCCCTTATCCCAATAACTAACAACTTCGGCTTAACTTATGTCCAGCTTTAGATTTCAGGTTATTATGCCGCAATTATTATTATTAAGATTATTTAAAATAGCTATATAGTACGAAATATTCCTTATTAAATATTATTTTATTCTTCTAAGTGTTTTAGTAGCATTTCCGTATTAACTTCTAGCTAATAACTATATAGTTTTCCCCTTTATATATACCGCTTATAACCATAAAACCATAAGGTAATTAGCTAAAGGATTTACATATACTTTTAAATAAACCTATAATACAAATAGCTAGAATAATTAGTTTAGGTAGGGCTTTTAGATACTTTAGCAGCGGACTAGGGCATAGGTTAGAGAGGAAATCTAATAGACCCGCTTTACCTAGTATAAACTTAAATACTCCTTAGTTAAACTGCGCGGCGTAGGCTTATAGGGGCATAGCTCGGTAAAGAGCAAGCTAGATTAGATAGTGTTAGCTAGGTTTAGCCTAAGTTACATAAATTATTATACGGATATGGCCTAATCTAAAGTAGAGGGGTTATATTAGTAGGCCCCCACTATCTAAGTAAGTAGGGTAGGCATAGCCGATATAGATAAGACAGTGCTAACCTTAACTAGTTAGTAGAGCGGCGTAAATCTAAGATAGGTATAGCTCTAAGGAGCGTAAGGGAGCTATAATAAGGGGAATAGTATTATATAGAGATAGCCCGATATAGAATAAGAGGGTTAGATTAATGGTGTAAGCATTTATAGGTAAACTGGATTAGACAAGTCTGGTATCTAGAAGTTAATTAAGTGGGGTGAATTTATATAAGTACTAATGGCGGATAATACTAAGGTTAGATTTAATGAATTATAGCTTAGGCTAAACTACTAGAAGCTAAGGGAAATAGCTTAGTAATATCCTTATATAGGTTTAACTAAGCAGAGCCGGCTTATACAGACGTAGCTTTAATTGCAAATATTAAGGCAAAATTAGACAGCTCTGGTCTTTAGAAGTTTGTTTACTTAAGTAACTTTATATAAGTATACCAGATAAAACTACGGGAATCTAACTAGATTATATAGTGGCGGCACTTCTTAACCCTAGTAAGTAGGGTAGGATCCTATAAAGCGGAGAGTATCTAGGTATTATTAGATGGTACTAGCCTTTATAAAGTTAAGAGGATTAAGGTAACTTATAGTTCGGTGGAGCACAAGGGGCCTAGATTAGGTAAAATTTATAAATTAACTAAAAAGATTAGAGTTATACGGAAACAGTACAGCGGATAAAGGGGCTTAAATTAGGTTAAGTAAGCTTTTACTAACTAACACCTTTTTAAAGGATTAATGCGGAAATGGACTTAAAAAAGGAGTAAAGGCTTAAATTAGATAATACTAGCTGTTCTATATCGCCCTTATATAGAAGTATAGATTTATCTAATACTATAAGGGTAGGTTTTAGGCTTAAAGATTAAAAACTTTTATAGCTTTAGCAATCCGGCTAGCTAAATAGCTGCTATAGGACTTACAGAAAGTGCATCTAGCGCTAATAACGCTAGCTACTTAATCTATATACTTTAGCGCTATAATATAAGGTTATAACCGAATAGCTATATAAAATCAATCTCTCTAAAAACTAGCTACCTAGTAGTAGAGGGCCTTTCTAGCACGCAGAATATCTAGCTAGGTTCTATAATTAAGATATACTAAACTAAGAGCGTTTTAGAATATATAGGGGCTTTAATATAGGGGCCAGATTAGATAGTTATAGTTTTTAAAAGTTAGATTAAGTAAGCAGATTAATATAAATACGGTTAATAGAGGATAAAGAGGTTAGATTAGATAGTAATAGGCCCTCTTCTAAGCTAAGTAAGTAGTATAGAATTATATAAGCACTATTAGGTAGAGAATACGGGGATTAGATTAGATAGTACTAATCTCTATATACTAAGAGAGAGTTATAATTTTATATAGAAGGATTAGGAATCTATAGGATAAGGGAGCTTGCTAGTTTTAATATAAGCAATATAATTCCATAGACACTAGACTATTAAAGGGAGTTAATATATTCTTAAAAAATATATATAATTATTTTTATTAGAATTCTGCCGAGGAGTTAACGCATTATTTACAGCCGTATCTATAGTTATAAGGGTAAAACCTTTAAACTTATAAGATAATATAATATTAGTATAGAAAAATAACTTTATATAATAGGTTACGACTACTCCTTATCTCCTTATAGCTACTAAATTATCTATACGTCTATATACTTATTAGTATCACATAGGCATTCTTTCTACTAGGATTTTTCACATCAATTCTTAGCCTAAAGCTTTAAACTATATCTAAATAAATCCCTAATTAGCTAGTAAGAATAGGGCCACTATACTAGCTTTATGCTAGATCAGTTTACCTTTATAAATAACTATATCCTATACAATAATGCTAAATTCTAAAAGGTCTACCTTAACAGTCTTAAACTTAACTTATGTCGTACTATTATTAGGTATAAAAGTATTGCCTTTATATACTAGATGGTGGGCGCCTTTTAAGGGAACTATTTCTAGACTTCTTAGTTTAAATAAACTTAGCTACTCTCTAGTAGACAGCACCACAGTAGTAATTTTAGGTGCTCTTAGCTGGGCCTAAAGCGCTATAAATAGCGTCATTACTACTATTATTCCTATAGTCCTAAGCTTAATACACTATTAATATCTTTCTCAGCTATAACTTATAGGGTCATACTAACTAGTACAACCTACGTTATCCATACGCCTAAAAGTTCCGAGCCTTAGTCGCATTCTTCCTTATTAACCTCTTCTTTACTAGTCCGCGGACTTATTCTAAATATAATAGCAACGTAAATATATCTCTTACTCCCTCCCTTCTAATTAATATAGCCCACGGTCAAGCATAATTACCTACTTAGATATATAGGCGACAGGCCTTAGTATTAAAAGATTAAAGTATACTCCCTTATAATTTACATTTGGCTATATATCCAGCTAACTATTAATAGAAAAGCAGTCTTAAGGTATTAAGAAAAGAGGAGTATAATAGCCTCTTCGCTAAAGCGTATGCCTATAAGAGATATAACGACTTTAAGAAAAGAGTTTACTTAAGGATAAGAATACTAAATAAAAACGCCTATCTCTCCCTATAACAACCACCACTCCTAATAAAAAGGCACGTTACTTTCCTCCTATTATACTATTAAACTAACTTAAGCTTAGCTCCTATAGAATCTGCAAACTCCTCTATAACTAAAGGGGCGGAAGCAACCGCAAGAAGCCGAAGACCCCCTTAGTCATATTCTAGCTAAACCCCTTTAAAAGCAATCGCAAATATCTCTTATAAACGCTACTATTAAAGATATAATTAGGCAGGAAGTAGTAAGCGTTATTAGCAACACCTAACTTAATCTAATTAACTATTAGAGGAAGAAAGGAAGTTAGCCTAAGAAATACTTTAAGAAGGACAGTAATATAAACTATTTACTTATAAGGAAGAAATTGTTGTTTTCTTTTTATTAGAAACTATTATAACCTAGCTTTATTACACCTAGTTCTACTATACCTAGCAATTAAAAGCTAAGGGAGGAGAAGAGTACGCTATACTAAGATGTGCGTTATAACATTTTACTTAAAACTAAGGGCAGCTTTATAGGAAAATATATAGGTAAAAATAAAGAGGGCGTTATAAAAGAGAGCAAGGACCTTTACTAAACCCTACTTAAGAGGGAGCAATTAGTTCCTAATAATATATTATTTCGCGATAATCTGTTTAAGGATAGTTATAAAATAATATAGGGTAGGAATAAAGCTAAGGTTATTTAAGATATCGCTCAGTTAATTATTCCTTCTACTTAGTCCTTAGCTATACGCAGTACTAAACACCTTAAATATACTATTAAAAGTATTAATAAAGGCTAGAATAACTCTATTCTTATAACTAAAACTTATCCGCAACCTAATTATTCTATAAAATTTAAGCGATCTACATTCTCTAACAATTAACTTAATAAGCTTTAACCTTTTATTAGTAATATTACAGCCAGAGACTTATCCTTTTTTATAGCCACGTACTATATATACTTTCCGTTTTTAACATATAAAGTAAAGTATGGCGCTGCAGCACTTAATATCACAGACTAATAGAATGCCTATAGCATAACTCTTATAGTAAGAGGTATTATTAAGCTCTTTAAACTTATAAAGCGCGAAAAAGAGCTCTATTAGGAAATCCTCGCCTTCTTAATCTCACACGATTACCAAACCGTAAGAATATATAGCTACTACCCTATAATTAACGGGCCTAAGACTACCTTCTACCGCTACCTAATCCGCAAGTTTAGCTTTATAGAACTAAATAGTAAAGAGAAATAGGCGGCATATAAATTTACAAAGAATATTTACAATATATAGATGCCGACTTATTTTAAACAAATCTACTTAGTTATTAATAAGCTGCTACCTAATTTAGACTTTAAGATCTTACAGTAATTAGAGCTAGAGTTTCTAGAAGGATCCGGACTTTATAGGAGCTAGAAGGTTATCTCTCACAATTAAACGCCGATTCCGCATCTCTGCTAGGAGAATATAACAGTTAGTTAAACCTTGCTAATCTATAAGATAATACCCCAGATACTTCTATAACCTAAGGAAATAAGTAGGCCGTATTTAAAAGGCTAAAGAAAAGGCATGCTATAGAATAGCGGCGCTAAGGAATAAAGTTTAAGGACGGCTATAGAACTAGACGGACTACCCTAGATAGCCTATAACCGTAGTCAACAGTAGACCCCATTAAGGGAGGGACGCTATCCTTAAGGCAGTATCTAGCGTCAAATAATATAGCAGCTAAGAGAATGCGGTATATAGTATTGCGACATCTATAGCCCCGGTAGTAGATAATATAGTAGCAGACTAGATAGCTTAATAGCTTAAGCTACTATATTAGCAACTAGGTTAGCTATTAGGGGGTTTTAGGGTAATAAGGTTACTAGTTAAGATAAACACTATACTAGTAGCGAGATGTTTAAGTATATAGTAGAAAGCAACTTAAATAAAAGCTCTATTAAACCAACCAGCTTAAGGTTAGGCGATAGTTAACATAGGTACTTTATAGTATATTATTAATATTAAACGACTTACTTATAGCTCTTACAGGAGAGCCGATCGTTATTAGTAATAATAGCAATGATAGCAATAACAAAAACTAAGGTAGAAAGATTTACCTTAGTTAGCCTAAAGCAAGGCAGAGTAGCTAACGTCCGTCCCTAGGTCGCGTAAAACCCACTATGCCGCAAAATATAAGGGGTACTTTAATATTAAGCGACTATAACTATGCGCACACATAGATATTTACTATAATTCTATATTAGTCATATACTGTGGCTACTTTTAAATATTTAGAACTCCTTTTATCTAAAAATTACCTTATATATTGTCGCCTTCGCGCCTAATACGTAGAGAGTCTTATTCTTTAACAAAATAGAGTTCCTTCCCTATAACACTACCGTAAAGCTCTAATAACTCCACAATACTTATAACGGTACTACCTAAGCCTAAGAACTTTACTATAATGCTAGAAAGTTATTATCAGCCTTATATCTACTATCGCGCGCGGATTTATATAGGGTCGCAACCCTAGTTAGTACCTCTAATTAGAAGCGATTACCCATTCTAGCTAGTGCGAAACAGCTATATAATCATTACATTATAATCTATTTATAGCGGCCGCTAAGCTAGCTTGTAGCTCTTATACCTATAGCTATATAATATCTTAGTAAGCGGGCCTGCCCTAACCTATAGTTATACCTCCAGTAAACCAACTCACCTCTTCTAGAATTCGCCACCTTATAAAGGTATAGCCGGTGCGGGTTAGCCACCCTCCCTACTTATAGTAGCAATATTTAGTACCAAATCACTTTTATTACCATTAGATATTACTTATAAGCATACTTACGCAGCTTAACCTATTCCGCGTTTATACTAGCTTTAGGTTACTGCTATAAATAAGATATATAGGGCCTATATAAGCTCTATTAACTAAATAACCTCTTTTATACTACGCCTAGAATACTTATAAGTATATAATATAAAATAAAGTGGCTTTAAACTCCGATCTCCATATTCTCTAGTTACCACTTATTTAGAGCTATAAGCGATAATATAGTGTATAGATACTAAGGGCTAAGGACCTATTTCCACAGCTAGAAGTATTTTTCTATTAGTAAAATAGCCTTAGCGTTACAGCCTTAGGCTTTAAACATAAATGCGAGATTATTTATACTGGTTAGCGTATCTAGATACTTTACCCTAAGTATCCTTAAACTTATCTCTATTACTTACATAAACAGCTCTTTAGCCTCCTTTCACCACCCTTAATTTTAAAACGTCAACGCCAAGTTGGCCATACTAGTTAGCGTAAAAGGATGCTCCGCCCTAAGCACCCTCTTAAATATCTCTATCACTTACACCTCTAGCTCTTCAGCCTCCTTCTACCGCCCCTTAAGGTTGTATACTAACGCTACTATTGCTATACTACTTAATATCTCTTCTTATTCTTTACTAAGCAGCTTTTTTCTTACTTTTATTAACCTTACAGACATCTTCTTCGCGTTAGATATACTTCCTCATTCCTATATATACCATACGGTATTATATAGTATTAGAGCCCACTCCTTAAGTAAGTCTTCGCTCTTAGGCTGCTATACTAATGCCAACTTCGTATACGGAAAAAGCGCTTAACATTTTGCCTAATTCTTATACCGCCCTATCAGAAATTCCTTATAAAAATTCATAATATACTGCTGCCTCTATCCTTTTAGTTACCCCTAACCTTTTAGCTACTTCTAGGTAGTTAGCTATACTAGCCTATATATCTTAAATATAGTAGTATTAGTAGTAAGGTAGATAAACAAGTAGTTTCTTAAAGTAAGAATATTATCTTTAAACCTATTGTCAACACTAGCTTCTAATACGCTATCTTCACCATTACTTTCTTTACTATTTTCACTATTAAGCAGCGTTCGCTAATTAATATAATTAGGGTCGCGATAAAAGGGGATAGTAGAGGAAGGGCTTAGAGGTATTTCTAGTTGTTCTAGCGCAAGAGATTACTATTAATATTAGTAAGCTTAGGCCTCTTTTAATTAGTTACCTCACCGGGCAGGAGATAGATCTTATTAGCCTATAGCTTTACCCTACTTAAAAGCCGCGGTTACTATCTCTAAAAGAAATCATCGCGCTGTTCTATGCTATATTAAATATATAGGCAGAGAATCGTTCTAAGTTACGGAGTTAAGAGACTGCGAGCAGTCATAGGCTGGCGTCCTAGGCCGGCGTCTCATTTATACTTAGCTTAGCTTATTTCTTAGCCTTAGCCTTAGCCCTAGCCTTACACCTTAGCAGCTCATCTAGGCATTTAACGCATAATATACTAAAACTATCAGCACTAATGCATTTTATTAGTATAGTGCATATAACGTAATATATATTAGGTTAACCTACAATCTACTCCTTCTATAATAAAAAATACTCACTTCCCTCTAAAACTAATCCCACTAATAGGACCGTTAATAATCCCTGCTTAAAAGCTGCTATTATTACTCCTAAATATAACTTCTATTAACCGTTTCTATCCTTTACTTATAGCTCTCGCTATAACATCCTTCCGTGCCTTTAATAGTAGCTCTTTAAGCAGTTTCCGCAAATAACTAAGTACAGCCTACTCCTTTTCAATTTGCTTAACCGCATTTATTATATCCTCTTTATTTTGACCCTACTTATATATAGAGTTAGTAAGACAAATCTCTCCTAAAGTACTCTCTACTTCAGCCAGCTGTGTATTTATTAACGTAATAGCTTTAGAAATCTCCATCTCCTTTATTAAAATCGTCTTTCTTATCTCTTTAGTAATATAAGTATAGCAGATGGAGCTATACCTATGCAATTATATTTAGCATCTTCGCCTTTTAAAGGCCCTAATTATATATATATATAAGGTCGCTATACTAACTGCAGAAGTGAAAGTAATTGTTACGGCACCCGTAACGGATCTGGTCAGGGGCTCGCTTAGGACTTGGCGCACACATATAGACGTCCTCCCCTCCACCTTCTGCTCCTCAGCTTGATATCCTCGTCGTAGGACAATCCAATTGTA
>Ga0307515_10021689_pt1 | contig 11369 bp, 5 predicted proteins | sample 17_EM_MG_FD_194513 | JGI IMG/M metagenome (GOLD analysis project Ga0307515, IMG submission 194513) | Populus trichocarpa ectomycorrhiza microbial communities from riparian zone in the Pacific Northwest, United States - 17_EM | ecosystem: Host-associated > Plants > Roots > Unclassified | place... | reverse complement strand
ACCTGGACCCAAACCTGCTTTTGAATCCCTTTAGAGTCTAGACTATCGTTAAATAGGATTGGGCAAACAAAAAATTGTTTGAAAAAAATGCTGATAAATTTTGATCCATCTCTTTTCATATCTCTTTGATCAAATTCATTGGGATAGTAAACATAGATTCTTGGAGACTAACTAGGATGGTAATTGCCTTTTATGTTATTATGATGTGTTTGAATTGTACAAGAGGTCACAAGGAAAAATATTTGTCCTAAATGCACTAATCTAATATTGAATGACTTCCTCAATAACTTAAAATGACTTTTATTTTAGTATTCGTAATTGTTTAATTTTTTAAAATTATCTCCACCTTAAGACTCGAAAGATAATTAATCCAATGTTTGGATCTTGGAAATTTAAGAACACAATTAATCGGAATATTTGTGGGTAAAACCGAGTAACGTGTAATTAGATGATGGCTTTGATTGGGAAAATGGTTTGTTGGGGACTTAATCAATAATGGTGTAGTAGTTGGTGGGTACATTTGTCCCTTTCCCTAATATCATATAGTTAATTTCGAATCTTAATTGCTTTCAGGATTATTATTAGAGGATTTTGGGTGAAAAGATGAACCCATTAATGTATAGAACAACTATGTCTGAGATCAGAAAGAGCATAGCTTCTTTTACCATTTTTTGGTCAGTATGTTGACGATCATGCATGCAACCTCCCTTTATCGAGATTCAATTGCCAATTTAGTAATTGCTTGATCGTCGAAAAAGCCAATGCTTAATGCAGAAGAAAATTTTGTTTATGTGTGATCTTGCTGCAGCTAGCTAGCACACTTTCCGTTCCATGAATGTGCAGCCCACTTTATCAGCTTGGTTGCTTCTTGGGCTATACAAATGGTTAATTTATTGCTTGCTTTTTTTCATAAATATAAGCTTTGACTCATCAGAAAATTGGATCCAGGTTTTGAACCAAAAAAAAGTTAAACACTTGCTTAATCCTATTGCTCAAGTGTAATGGTCAAAATGTAGCCTTAATCATGTAAAAGTCTCCCCATACAACCTTGGTTTATTTATTATGACAAAAATAATTGATTATAGGGATACCTAGCCTGCAATATAAATTACAATTATTATTAATTCTTTTCAATTTTACGAATTAGAAATTAATATCTTGGGATTATTTTTCACATTTTATAAAACTTTAATTAAAACCTGTAAATTTTATGGAACTTAGCATCAACAAACATTTAAGATATTGTTTACTTGCTATCTCAAAATGAAAGAGATGAAGATAGTGAAGGTTATTATCTTAAACATTTAAAACATATTTTTCTATAAATAAAAATTTACTCCAGAATTATTATAAAAATTAATTATTTTGTATATTTTATTTTAAAATAATAATTAAACGTATACTTAAAAAAATTAGTAAGGAAAAAAAATGTTTGAGATCTTTTGGTTATAAATGAATAGCATGAGTTTCGAAAAACTTGCTACAAGAAAAGTCCATTGGACCCAAGCCCAAGAAACATTTTTTAAATTCTTGCTATCCTTTTTTTTTTTTTTTGTACCAAAGGGCAACCCTAGCTTAGGGTTTTTGAAAGAAGCGGTCGTCAAATTAGAAGCAGGGTTTTAGGCCTAGAAAGAAAAATCAAAGAAGCAACTAAAAAATGGATCCTTCAGCACTTAATTCACCTGAACTGGAACGATTTCTCACTGTAAGTTTAGACTTTCCATTTTCACAACTTCCTAACTTTACATTCTTGAGCTTTATTTTTTGAAAGATTTACACTTGGTGTTTCTATTTTCTTGGTAAGAATATGGTTTAGTTTTTTTAATCATTGAAGGTCTCATCTTTTTGGTCATTATTATTAGTTCATTGGTTAGTTGTCTGGTTATCATAATTTTACCTTAAATCTTTGCTGTGTATTTAGCTGCTTTTGCTGAAAGACTCAAACTTGATCGGATATTTGATATGGTTTGATAATTTGGGTGATGGGGTTAGTGGGAAATTTTCTGCTAAGGATTGTTTGCTGATTCGATGAGTAAAGTTATTTTTTTGAAAGTAAATTTCTGGTTTATTATTTTAGATGATATTCTTATCGACTTTCCTAGTATAGTTGTTGGTTCTTGTTTCTTTTAAAGGGAAGGTGCTGTTGTGGTTTTAATGATTTGATTTGATTTGTAAAGTCTTCAGAACTATCACTTGGCTATCATGGATTTAATTGAATAGGTAATTATACTATTTTATGTGTAATCATTGCATATTTGCTTAGAGTGGAGAATTAACGAGCAAGAAAGGCTATTTGAGGGGAGTGTTGCCTTGTAATTTGAGTATCTTAAGGTAGTAATGAATCGGGAGTGGTCGTTATTTTCTGCTGGAACTTCGATATTTTACAATTATGCATGTGATTCTCATTTTGGAATGATATTTTTTGTTTTTTTCAGGAAGAGAAGGAAAGAGCTATGGTTAATGAGATGGTGGCAAAGCTTACAAGTGCATGCTGGGACAAATGCATCACGGGTACACCTGGGAGCAAATTAAGCTCAAGTGAATCATCTTGCCTCTCTAACTGTGCTCGAAGTTATATGGATATGAGTCTCATCATTATGAAGCGCTTCCAGTCCATGAACTAACTTCATGGAGAATTGGCCTACTGTATTGATTTGCAAGATGCAGCTGTGCTTTAGCTTCTGTCATTGGTTAATTACACTAGTTGTACCCTTCCTCATATCAAATAAGAACAGCGTGCTTTCATAATATTTATGACTTGTGATTTGTGAATTGCATTGAATTCGTGAGCAATGATAGCTCCATCAAATACAGGTAGTAAATCATGTACCATAAGAATTCATGCGGCCAAGAATCGAAACTGTTGCGAACTTCCGAAAGTTGTTTAGTATGTTCTTACAAGTGAAGCCAGCCCCGACTGTGCAAGTTCAGTCTGTAACATGAGGTCAGCTGTTTATCTCAAATGGTTTAAAGAACCAACGGTGGCAAATCTTAGCAAGCTTAACAACCACTTTGATGTGGCTGAGTTAGCCAGGCACCTCTTCTACGTTCTAAACAGAAGGTTCCGACGACAAGAGCTCATGCTCAATCTTTCCCTTCCAAAATCTAGCAAAACAAAGACGACCATTACAACACCCGTGCAGGGATTGGTCGATATTGCAAAACATAAAATATATAGCAATCACTTCTACTCACCAAAAAAGTAAAGATTTATGGTGGCACAACTGGTTTTGGAAAAATTACAACGGCCTAAAACCGTAAACCCATTGAAACAGATCATTATACATGGGGGAAAAGGTAGATAACGTGAGGGACCAAGAGCATCAACGGCCAACCAATACGATAGAAACATATCATTCTTTTTTCTTTTTTTCCTTCCTTGTTCTGTACAATCATATCTTCTTTTCATTTTACAACCTTGTATGCCTCTTAGACTGCTGAGCATCTGATGTCAAGTTGTCACCAGTGCCACAAGCCGTCCGCTCTGATTCCCCCATTCCAGCTGCTGAAGCAAGATCAGGTGATATATCCCAACTGCCACTTTTTCTCCCCAAACTTGGTCGTCTGGAATGCATGACGCTACGCCCTTCCATACCCTGTGGGGGAAGGATCCTGCTTAAATCTGGTGAGACATCAGTCAATCCACGATCCTCATGTAGACTGTCATCATTTCTTATTGTTCCATCATAATCATCCGCATCTCCTGCAGCCTCATCCCAGACTGGCTTCCTCCCCATCTCTACATCACCAGCAGATTTTCCCACCCCTGAACTGACAAAACTACTAGCTACCATTCTAGGTGGAATGGTGTTTTCCTTTGGAACTTTTGCCCTGAAATTGTTCTTAGATGGATGAATGCTAGAGCAAAATATCTCCATGAAGTTCTCAATCAAACCTTTGTCAAATGGGTTGGCTAGCCCATCATACCGGTATCTAAAGTTCTCATAAGTAGACTGCCAGCAAAAAAAAAAGCAATAAATATGAGTAAACTAGAATATGACATTAAACATGAAGAATGAAACAGTTTTTTTGGCAAATATATATCTATTATAGAAGCAGAGTGCAAAGCAAGTGGCAATGGAAGGGATGCAACAAGAAATAACTGAAGGTAATAAGAGTTTACACATGAGGATATAAAACTAAAAGTGAGACACATTATTGATTTCAATGGACCTTGACAAGGAGAGTTTCTTACCTGGTTTTTACTGATGAGATATGAATGGAACACAGTAAGACCACCAACAAACCAAACTGAAATAAAGGTGTAAACTACTAGTGCAATAGAAGCAGGAGCTTTGGACATTGCTTTCCAAATTGATGTCTCCTCACTATTCATGATCCTTGTAATGTAGACCCAGCAAAATGCATGTACATATATGCAAAGAATTGTTTCGGTGAAAACAAACATGACGAAGAACCGGTAGTTCCGCTGCATCCAAAACCAGAAAGACAAATCCCAGCTCAGAGAATGATCATCATCACATACACAAATTTAAGTGATGGCAAAGGTCAATATTTTGCCAGTGCAAGTACTAGCTAGATAGCAAACTGAAAGATAATGAGTTTAGCTACAAAAGATCCTCCAACAGTATATTGGGCAGCCTAGGCAAATATTGACACATTCAAGAACATTATCAATGAATGCACACAAATTTTACTAATTCTGGCACACTTCCTAAAATTCAATATAACTGAAAAGAATATCCACTTGCTATTTTTGGCATTTTAAGGACCTTTACTTCTGCAACTGGTTCAGTTATACTTTAAATAAGAAAAAAAAATGGCATGCACTCCTTGGATGTCAAAGGATTTTTCCTAATATTAACACAGTATCTTGTGATCTCGGATTTTGATCACTTTGAAGTTTGAAGCTACATAGCAGGAAGGTTATCTTCAAATATTTTGTATCAAAACACCGGCTAACCCCACAAATAATTAGTGTCATTCCACCATACAACAATGATGTCACATATTTTCCCTTGTTGAACATGCATTTCATTAACAACTTAGTTTGTATATTTCTCTTTCTTTTGATGGGGAGCCTACATCCAAATATGGTTGATAATGACAATTCAAACAATCGGAATCGAGTAAACACCATGCTCAATGCACGACAGAAAATTTCATGTTTTCCTAAAACAGAGTTCTGGAGATGGCACTAGTTAGTTAAGATTTAACGAGTAAAGAAATGTCACGAAGAAGAATGATCATTACCAATCCAATGCACTGACCAACCCAAGGGCAGTGATGATCAAATCTTTCCACACAGTTATTGCATATGGAACAGTGAGAGCAGCGTGGCGGCCTATAAAGCATGCAGGTATCACAGTACTTGGTCTTCACAGTCATCCCATTGATGATAACATCCTTTGTGCGTGGCAAACGAAAAGGTGGGGTTTGGCCAGGAGTAAGTGGAGTTTGCCAGTCATAACCTTCTGGCTCTGGAGGATGAGCATTACGAGGTATTATACCAGGATCCCTTGCTGACGTTAGTAGAAGAAGGGTTAAATCCTGAAGAACAAATACATTCATCAGTTAACAGCACATAACTATGTTGGAACTTTCTGCCAACCTAACCTCTATAATTATTATTTCAAGCAACTCCTTCAGCTACACTTTAATGATCAAATAAAAGCATTTGTGCAAACAAGGTGGCAACCTCAAACTAGTTTGGGTTGGCTGTATGAACTTTTTTCTCAATTTGTTGCTTAGGGTCAAATTTTCAGTAATATGTTGCGAGATAAATGACCTTTTTATCACTTCAAACCCAAATGATTCTGATCCAGCTCTTTTTCTCTTTTAATTCTGCTACTTAAATTGAATCACTCTTCTGCATTGGTGCATCCAAAGAGCATTGCTGTAACCATATCATCACAAACGATCCTCCATAAACTTATCCTCAATGAAACTGAATCCACTTTCCTATTATATACCAGTGTCACATTTAGTCCCGTTTTATATTTCCATGTATGCATCCTAAATTTTAATCTCATATATGCACATTTTCAGAAAACACTGCTTATTCAGTCCTAGAACTCTTTTCAGGTTTGAAATTAAGAGATCAGTCTAACTTGTTAAGAATCCAGAGAAGAACACATGACAAAGGGAAATCCCACACCCCTTCCCACCAAAAGTAAGGAAACCCCAAAGAGGACACACTGTTGACACTTTTAACATGCGCCAAAAGGTCTATTGCAACAAGAGCAGAATGGTTGTTTCCTGGATAAAGCACTCATGTTATGTTAGGATGATCAACTAAGGTCTCAACATAAATCACATCCATATAGCAGAAATTCAGGTTTTCCATTTGGGGCATGCTTGAACACATACAAATTTTCAAACTCGCAAAAATTCATTTCTTATCAGCCAATAGATGAGTAAATATGCTACAGTAATAGAAGCAACAAACTAAAGCCATAGTTATATGCTGTCATTGATATATGCATGTGCCACCTTATAACCTTTATTTATGCACTAAACTTGATTGTTACAGAATAGCCCGTATACTAGGACCTCGAAAACAGAATAGTTAATCGACTGAGCTGCTTTTAAAGGAAATTACTAAAATGAAGGCTCTGTGATTGTCAGAAGATGGGAACTGCTATCTATTTAAGCTTTGTAAAAACTCAACATAACAATTAACTGAGTTCATTGTTAAGCATATGGTGCTTCAGCAAGCAGAAGGACAAAAATTGAAGAAAAGAAAATTACAGAACTTAAGAAAGGAAGACTACTCACTAGTAATGTCAGAACGATAGCAACGACTAATATTGATATTCCCAAGTGATGAGAAAAATCATCTTTCAGCTTTCTTGCTACAAAGACACAGAAAATAGCAGCAGGAACCACAATAAGAAATATGGTTAACAGAAGAGATCTCGCATCTGGTCCAAAAATAAGCCTCCCCTGAAGCAAGAAAATCTGCATACAAAACAACCAACTGTGGCATTATGCAATTATCAACTATTGTCAACATGAACGAATAAAAGAAAAAACCCTCGCAATGGCATAATAATATTTAAAAAAAAATGTTGAAAAATAGTAGCAATATCTACATTATGCTTTTCACATCTTTGAATCACGAAACAGAAAAGGCCATGATATGTTGGAAAGTGATTTTTTCATTAACCTCACTAAACCGAAAAATTGATTCACGGCAGTAACAACAGCTGCAAGAAATCTAAATTCAGTTACTCATTAAACAAACCAACCCCTACCCATTTCACAATAAGCCAACTACTTGCAAAATAATTTACTCAAGTGAGCCATAAACAGAAGTTGCGAGCATAAATAACTCAAATTGACTGCTAACGTAAGCCCCCCAAAAAAAAATCCATTTTTAACTCCTTTATTCCATTCTTAAACACCCCAAAATCCAATCTTTATCCTCAATCTCACAAAATTTCACACTTTCCTCAACAAAAACCCAGAATCCAAAACTAGAAATTAGCTTACATTACTGCCTTTCCATGCCTGGTAAGTCCTGAGCTGATCCTCCCCATCGTCACCAGTAACAGAAGCGTCCACCGTAGCTCCGGCAATCGGATCAGGAGGAGGTGGGACCACATACATGTCTCTCATCCCTCTTTTTTGTTCTCTCTTTGTAAGGTCAATTCTGGATAGCTGCAACGCTTTGCAAAGTGAAAACGAAAAAGAAAAGAAACACAAATAAAAAAAGCAAATAAAGGCAGCTCTTTTAATAGTACCGCACGATAAAAAGCAGAGACTATTTGACTTTTACTTTATTTTTGTTAACAAGACAAATTGGATTGGTGGGGTGAGGTTCAAGCTATGATATTATGGTTTATGAGGTAGAAACCACCGCCAACGACGGCGTAAACGGTCGCAGTCGAGCTGTTCATCTAAGTAAATGGCAGAGTACAAAAATATTATACTATACAATCATTCAAGAAAGTTATGTATAACGGCACGTCTCAACAGTTGATTATCTTGTTTTCGGTGATAAGGACATTACTGACAAGGAATCTTTTGAATTCTAAATTCTCAGACCTCAGTTTCTTCCTAATGTCAAATGTGCCCTAAGAACTCTTTTTTTTTATTTTTTCTTTTCTTTTGTCTTTTTAATGATAGTGAGGTGGAACATGTTATATTCTTAAACCAAATAAATATCGTTAGAAAGACAATCAAATTGATTGGTGTGGTAAATTGCATTTGGTGTCATTAAACTTGATTCAACTATGAAGTTGGTTTAGATTGTAAGAAGTTATTAAGTTCGAGGTTTAATGTTTGAGTTTCCATAAGTTAAACAACCAGCATAGTTTTGAAACCCGGCCTAGTGGGTCGACCCGCGGCTGGAACCAGGCCGAGTTGATGAAAAAATAGAAAAAGTCATGACCCGGTGTGATCCGGCCGACCCGACGGGTTGACCTGGCAAAACTCGATTGCAACCCATTGACTTTTGTTTTTTTATTAAAACGACGTAGTTTTGAATTTTTTTAAAAATAGAGATTGACCCAGCTGACCCGGTGATCCGGTCAAAACCCGGAACCCGGGCCTTGGACCGGGCCGACCACCAAGCCGGGTTTAAAAACTATGGCAACAAGGATCCTTTCGAATGGACCTAATAATTCATTTGTTGTTCGTATACTTGTATAGCCTTTTTTTTTAATTTAAAAAAACAATTGTCTTTAAAAATTAAATAAAATAAATAATAAATAAAGGAAAAGAAGAAGTTGCCACTGTACATTAGAATAGTAAAATGATGAAATTACCCCGCCAAAAAAACCTTTTAACTAGGTATTGAAGATAAGATTATTTTTTCACAATGATATAATTATCTTGATAATTTTTATAGGATTAGGTTGGGTTTTTTTGTATAGAAAAAATATTGATTTACCTCTATAAAAAAAAACATGTTGCTTTTCAATAAGAGGTATTATGATCTTTTTATTTTTTTTTCAAAATTGTGAAATCACTTTGATTCCTTTAGAGATAAAATCAACATAACTCTTTTACAAGAGATTTTTTATCTTTTTATCGTGGTTTTTTTTTTTTTTTTGTAATATCATGTTTTCTCTCCCTATCTAAATTTCTACACCAACCCCTTTAAAATTTTAGAACAGCCCTTTAATTTGTTAATTATTTAGATTTGGTCCCTACATTTTTTTCATAATTTTTTTATCTTGAATAATTTATAAAATCAATATGTTTTATCAATTATATCCCCCTTCAATTTTTTGCCTTCTTTCAAATTTAGTTTTCATTATTTTGATTGCTTTTTTTTGTCTTAGTAAGTTCTTTAAATTGATACTTTCATTTATTATTTTTTATTGGGTTTTTTTGCTAATTCTTTAAATTGATATTTTTTTTTTAATTTCATCCTCAATATTTGAAATCATTTTTTTTAACAGTTTATAAGATTAGAATTCTTTTTCTATTTCATCCCTTTTTATTTTTTTTATCTTCAAAATTAGTTGTCATTCTTTTTATTGTTATTTGTTTTATTTGAGATAAATTTTAATTTGAATATATTTTTATTTATTTGCTTTCTTTAGAATTTTTCACTGATTTTGGAAATAACTTGGATTTTCTCGGATCTTTTTAATTATTATTCTTTGCTGGATTTACTTTAGCCAATCAATATTAAATTGGTTGGGAATTAAGTTTTTTTATTTGTTCCGGGTCTAGAATTTAATGGGTTGCGAGTTTGAAACCTTTGCCTAGATTTAGAAGGTTTTCCTAGTTTTTTTTCTTCTTTTTTTAAGCTGATATTTTTTTATCACTTAGCATTTATGTCATATATGTTTTTTCCTTTCTATATGATTTTTTAACCATTCTTTTTTTATGGGTTCCCATATTTTTTTAGGTTAGTCCATATTTCACTCTTTTTTTCTTGATCAGATCTATGCCCCGATACATATTTAAAAATAAATAAAGAATAAAATATGCTTACTTCATAAAATTATAAATGTTTTTAATTTTATCTCCCTTTTATTTTTTATCTTTCAAATATGGTCTCTATTCTTTTTATTGTTATTCATCTTGTTTTGCGTCATCTTTTATATTGTTATTTTAAAAAAAATCATCCTTCATGGGTTTTTTTATCAAATTTGATCTGTTATTTTTTTTATTGCTATTTTTTTTTCTTTCGTGAGTTAAGCTTTTTAATTCAATCCAAGTCCAGGATTTTCACATGTTATAAGTTTTAGATTTTAGACCAAATTAAGAAGGTTTACCTAGATTTAAGGTTTAATTTATAACTTGATGAATAAATGAGTGTATTGATCATATTATTATTTAGAGCGTGAATCTAAAGAAAAGAAAAATATAGTTTTTTTAAATGATAATTTAGATATAGGTAAGTTATTTAATCCTCCACAAAAGAGAAACTTTATACGAATAAGCTAATTAGAGATGTCAATGGATACTCGTACATTAGATTTCTTCATATCTATACCCTATTCATACCTGCACATTAGGTTTTTTTAAAAAAAATTTGATCATTATTCCTTTTGTTGTTATTTTTTTTCTTCTGCAAGTTTTTCAAATTAATATTTTTTCATGATTTCATCCTTAATTCAAAATTAAATTGATTGGAAATTAAGTTTCTTGATTCAAATCGGATCCGGGATTTCATGGATTATAGGTTTTAGAGATTAGATCAGGTTTAAAAGATTTGTCCGGGTTTACTTGATTCCCCCCCTTTTTAAGCTCTTTTTTCACTTTTTTTTAGAGTTTTGCTTTATTATTTTTTTATTGTTTTTCTTCTATGGGTTTAGTCTTGGGTTCATAACTAATGTCACTAGTTTCAATAGTCAACACAGGTTGATTTTTTTTGTTCTTGTTTTTAAATTGTTTTATTTTAATTTCATGAATTAACATTTGATGTATTGGAAATTAGTCTTCATGCTTTTCTTTACTTTCCTTTCAAGTGATTTTTTTTTTCTATAAGGTTATCTCAATCTCATATTCACGGTCACGAAGTTTGTGAGTTAACCTAGTTTAATTGTGGTTTTTTGTTGCTTTTTTTAATATATTTTTAGTTTTGCCTTTTAATATTATGTTTTTGGATATTCTAGATGGCTTTAGGTTGGTTTTTTCTATTTCTTTTTATTGTTTTTTATTTGTTAATTTATTGATTATTATTGCATTTTTTAATTCATAATATTTAAATTATCAATTGAATTACTAACTTAGGTCTTGGGTTTTTTTCCTTAGCATTTTTTTATGTTGAAAAAAAAATTTGAATGACTCATAGCGAAGCACCGACTACAAATCTAGTACGAACTAAATAATCTTGAATTTCAAACTTTTTTCTATTCAATCGCATTGAAAGTCTTAAAAAAATATTTTGATTCGAAAACATAGTTAACTAATAGGTAATGGTATATTAAATGAAAATTTTGAAA
>Ga0307515_10021688_pt1 | contig 11369 bp, 7 predicted proteins | sample 17_EM_MG_FD_194513 | JGI IMG/M metagenome (GOLD analysis project Ga0307515, IMG submission 194513) | Populus trichocarpa ectomycorrhiza microbial communities from riparian zone in the Pacific Northwest, United States - 17_EM | ecosystem: Host-associated > Plants > Roots > Unclassified | place... | reverse complement strand
AGGTAGCTAAACACTAAATTAATAGCTAATTTGGTGATATCATTTGAACAGGTTACGTGGTGACTATCGATCTATCCCAAATGTAGTAGCCCTGCATGTCGCAGCTGGTGGCTCTGTTCTTCTTAACAAACACACCAACCCCCGAAAATCCAGCATCTTCAAATGTTTCTTTGTTTGGTTCAGGAAGGAGTGTTCGACAGAGGAATGCAAGAAGTGTCGAAAGAAGTGATGATATTGAACCCTTTTTTAAAGGTTTAATTTGACTGGTAAGATTTGGGATTGTATTTGCAGATCAAAGTATTTTTCACTTAGAAATATATTAAAATAATATTTTTTTTATTTTTTAAAAATATAAACTAAATCACGTTTCCATACAATCCCGTAGTAATCTGATATTCCACTTAATTCGATAAGCCAATATGGGATCAGTGGTAATCTAAAACATGCTGTGTTGGTGAACCACTTGTTCTTCTCAAGTAGTACGTCATTGTCTGATGTCTTCGACAAAACTTTATTTCTTCCGATGACTAATATTTTCCTCATGGCCAAAATTGCCCTTCTATCTCTCAAACCTGACTGTTTCTTTTATTTATTTGTGTTTTCAGTTGACGGAGATATAATTAGAAGTCAAAACCCATTATTTCCTCCTCGACGGAGGGAGTGGTTGGACTGAAATGTCCAAAATTAAACATATTATCTTATTATCTGGTTAAGCTACCTCTGCTACTTTTAGCATATCCAACTTAGCATTGAGCATTGCATAAAAAATGTATTCTCTCTCTCTCTCTCTCTCTCTCTCTCTCTCTCACACACACACACACACACACACACACACAGAGGCAGCTATATTTTCGGAAGAGAATGATGACATCCTATTAGGATATTGCCTTAACTACTGAACGAATGTTTCAATCATCCAACCTCCTGCTATGATCGATGCACGTTGTTTTTGGTAAGCTAAAGTGGAACTAATCCACTTCGAGTAGGTATTACTGTTCAGCTCTGTCGTGTCTTTTTAGTCTTGCACTAGATCATTCTTCCACGCTATATAATGAATTGAATTAAATTATTTTTAAACGTACAAAACGTATTTGAGCATCTCTTAGCAGAATTTTTTAACCATAAATTCAAATTTTAATATATATTAGGTGAGATTTTTAAAAAAATATTGATATTGTAATATATCAAATGATATTTTTTAAAAGAAAATATTAAGACTAAAGCATATTAAATCGACTCAAGTGAATTCGTGGCCCAAATGATGAGACCATGATAATTTTATAAAAAACAAATCGAAATAGATTATGAAGTTTTATTCTTGGTCAATTTAATATTGAAAGAAGAAATTGAAAAAAATATTAAAAAAAAAGAAAGAAAGAGAGACTTGAGTAAACTAATCAAACCCGCGGTTCGAGTCATGCATAACATTAGGTTTAATATTTTTCTGAATTTTTTATTTATTTATACAACAACAAAAATAGATGCTCATAAAATTAAAAACCTGCCAAATGTTGAGGCATTTGTCCGAGACCACGATAATCCTACAGAAATTAAATCGAAACAAATCATAAATTCTAATTCAAAATCTACTAACAGAACAATTTTATGAAATATATGTAATGATATTAGGAAGCCATTAAAAATAAAAATAAAACACATGAGTGAAAAGTTGTTGATTTCTGAAAATGAGTTTTTTGACACACATGCATATGTAAAAATATGACTACATAGTTTTATAAAATGAATCTAATGTTATTTCAAAGCCAATAAAAAAAATCCAAATAAAATTAAAAAAATATAAGAGTAAAAAGTTAACAATTTTGAAAATGAATTTTTACACACTCATATGTTTGTTAAAATAGAAAAGTGTAGGTTTACGAAATGAAACTGACATGATTGCAAAGTCAGTGGAAATAAATTACGAATAAAAAATTGAGTGATAGCATTATGCATGCAAGACCCTAGGATGAAGAAAAAAACAGTTAAGGGAGGTTATGGTGTGGCTTACCTACGGGGTGGTTTTAGATTATTAGGGGTTATGGTGATGGCTATTGGTGGCTTTTGTGGCGGAGATGGCGATGGTATTCATGATGGAGAGGTTTTTGGTGGTTTTCTCTCTCTAATTTTGAGTTTCTCTTGTTTTTTGTTCTTTTTTCTTTATCTTTTCTTTCTCTCTCCCTCTCCTATCTACAAGTTCAAAATTAATATTTTCTTTTATCTTAAAACTCTATTATTATTTTTTTCCACCCTCTCTTTCTTTGTATTTTGTCTCTCTAACTCAAGTCCTCTTGTTTCTTACCCTTCTATTTATAGACAAAGATAAAGGTTTCAAAACCCTTATAGATGGAATGATCATGTCCCTTGATTTCCTTGGATCAATCTCAATCATACATCATATGGTTGTAACCTTTAGCAAAACATGTTTAAATTAACCTCTTTGCACCGGTTTTTCAATGAATTTAAAGGGTTAGAGCACATGATTTTTGGTTAAACATGGATAAGTATGCAGGGAAGGAGAATGACGCGTTGTTTGGATAGTGGGGAGAGAGAAATGAGTGTCTAAAGGCAAGTTAAAAGCCATGCAAAACAAAAGAAATTCAATTGGTCAATTGGTTATGTCTTAAGTTTGCTCTCTAGAGGTCACCAGTTCGAGTCTCACAAACCTCAGGGCCACTGGAGATTTATATGGTCGTTAACTTCAGGCCCGTGGGATTAGTTGAGGTGCGTGTAAGCTAGCCCGGACACCCGCGTTAATAAAAAAACAAAAGAAATTCATGCCTTTTTTAGTCATGCATGCGCAAGGGAGAATAGGGGTTGTTTTACCAATGCAAATTGTTTTAACTTAGTTTTTTAAAAAACAATGTCATTTAGTTAAAATGATTTTTTTTCTTTTCAAATGATCCTCCAAGTTTTCCTCTTTTTTCATTTTGATCATTGTCTTTTTTCATATTTTTTATTTTCGGTCAATTTTGACCTTTTTCTCAAGACTTCTTTCAATTTCATCCCTAATTAATTAAAAAAGATCCCTACATGTTTAATTTTGATATTTTTCAAAACAATCATTGGCTTTCCAGTTTTTATTTTTTAGTCAATTTCACTCCTTTTCTCTTAATTTCTTTATAATTTCAATATTCCTAACATATTTTTCTTATCTCTTAACTTCCTCGTCTCTTTCAATTTGATCATTGGCTTTTCACTATTAAATTTGTAGACAATTTCAACCATTTTCTTTCAATTTCTTCACAATTTCACCATTAATTGCAAAAAAAATTTCCTTTTTGTGTTTTTCTTTTTATTTTTCTTTCCTTTTCAACAACATATTTTTTTTAACATTGTCTAGGAAATTGAGTAGGAAATATTTTTTTGGATGAAAACTTTTGTTTTTGAGGAGGAATAAAAATTGATTTATGACAGCTACCATCTATTTACAATACTTACGGTACAAAGTTGATGAAAAATATTTTTTCATAGGTTTTTTTTCATAAGCTTGTAAAGAAATAGTGTTTATATATAAAAAAAATTAAATATCAACCAAGTCAAGAAGTGACAAGTTTTTTTTTTAAAAAAAGGTAAAATTGAAGGCCACCAATCTCAACGTGAAATTTAAAATATGTCATATCCAGAGATAACCAACCTCAACATAAAATTTAAATTGGGTCAAATTAGAAATGACCAACCTCATTAGATCAAATCAAGTGGCGACTAACATGTAAGATTTTAGTCAAATTGATAGGTGACCAACTTTATAAAATTTTAAATTTGGTCAAATCTAAAAGCAATTAACCTCCTAAAATTTAAATTAAAAGGTGGCCAACCTTGTGAGATTTTGAATTTGATCAAATGACCAACATTGTGAAATTTTAAAATTTTGGTGAAATTGAGAGACCACAACCTCGTAAATTTGAAAGACTAGGGTTGCAAATTGCACGTTTGCAACATACAAAGATATAACATATGGTTATAAGGAAGAGCATTCCTCAGACAATTTCTCCATCAAAGCCTCCGCTCTGGAGATCAATTTAATCTGTACATAACCATGAGAAGAGCTGAGCATGTTTGATGGCCCCTCATTTTATCAGGAATATCTTCAAAGAACTTCTCTGCACTATTTATACCACGAATTTTCGCAATTAACCGGGTAAAAGCTTCATATCATGCTGTTTTGTCATCCATTCACGTATCTACTGCATCCCTAACAACTAATCAGATAAGAAAAAATCATTATAAAACAGACCTAACTTATTCAAACAAACAATTTTAAAAAGAACTTAAAAGGGATGTGGACAATCTGATTCTGACCTCGAGGGCATGCCTGTAACGCTTCAGGTTACAGGGCTCTCTAACAATCCGATGGAGCTCGTACTTTCTGACAGTGTGCCCCTCTTCTTTCCACACACCAAACTAAACAGCCTTCTTCCTAGTGTGTCCCTGCCTCCACTCTCTTCCCCTTCTCCTCCGCTTACAACCTTCTCCGCCACTGAGAACTGCCGCGTGGCAGCTGCAACGGTTCCCCGTAAGTACCTCCCCAACATTTCCGAGAGCAACCCGAGATTTTACACTGGGTTGGATATAAAAACAAAATATACGGGCGCTGATCTGATTCATTTGATTGGGCCCAAACAATAAGCCCAAGAAGACAAAGCGAGTCCTGATTTTAACGGACGCGCGAGATAAATTTGAAATCTCAAATGCCTAGAATAGTCGAAAGTTATAATGATAAAATAAACTTATTCCTTAAACTTTATTTTTTAAATTTTAAATATTTTAAATTATTTTTTAATGAAAAATAAACCTTTTATCTAATTCTTTATCACTATTTATCTTTTTTAAAATCAAATATTTTCAAAATGCGTATTGTATTTTTAAAATATTATTTGTAATCAAAATTAATGAAAGAATTTATTTTTAGTTAAAAATATTTAAATCAAAAACAATTTCAATTTAAATCAAAATTTTAAAAAGTTTTGGTCATTTTAAATCTTTAGCTAGAGGATTTTATATATATATATATATATATATTAAAATTATTAAAGAAATATTAAAAAATACATTAACTTAAAACATTTTTTTAAGACAAATTAATTTTCAAAAAACATTTAAAAATGAAAGCTACCTCCTCCCAGTCGACCAGTGTCCAAGCATAAAATGAATTTTTTTAAAAAGAATAGTGAATATAAATTACAAATTCTCAGATCTTATTACTCTTTTCTTTATTGATTTTTTTTTTTCCCGATTCCCTCGTTTTCCATTGGCTCTCTCTATTGTTTTTTATTCTTAAAATGATTCAAAGCCAGGCGAAATTCTGCGGCCACCGGCGGGAAGACAGGCGTTAGAGTTGTAGTCGTCGGAGACCGTGCAACAGAAAAATCGAGTTTGATTGCGGCAGCATCCACCGAATCTTTCCAGGAAAACGTATCTCCTTCCACCCACTCGCCTTCCCGCTGATTTCATCACCGATCGCGTTCCTATCACTATCATCGACACTTCTGCTAGGTAAGCATTTATGTTAAAGCTCGAAGAGTAGAGGAAAGCTAACTGAAGAATTGAAGCAAGCTGAAATGATCATATTAACTTACGCGTGTGATTTTCCGTTGACGCTAACTCGTTTGAGTAGTTTTTGGCTTGAGGAATTTCGTCGATTATAGGCATTTTCTTTCTTTTTTACAATCTTGAAAAATTGATGTAGTGATACGTGTGAGTATACATATATACAGTTGATTTCCTATGAATTTCCGTCGCGCGCGCGCGCACACATATATTTGCTACCTGCGTTTGAATTGGAAACAAGGATTTCTTATTATCATTCTCCATTCTGCTTCTTTTCAAGTTTCCTAGGATCTTGCAAATTGCTCTATTGGGCTTTCTTCTGTTTATATGGTACTTTTTGTAATTGTGTTGTTCATTTCTATATTTCAGTCCTTGGGGTGAGGCTCCTTACAAGGATGCTGCAGAGAGAACCACAATGGGAAATTTGACTCTCGATGGGTTTCTTTCCGAGGTTTGCTCTGCTACTACTATTTCTTTAGTTGCTGCTGATTCTTGGTGGCTTCATCACATTCCAACATGTTATACCATGTGACAACAGCATTTTCTGGACCACCTTAAACAATTTACTTTCTTGCATATGTCCTGTTTCTATTTCTTTCACTGTTTGGTGGTGGTGAAGATACAGTGCGCTGGGACATCAAAAATCAGGCTTCTGAAAAGACCTAAATATAGACTGATTATGGATTTGTTTGGGGGCTCACACAAGATGATACTAAATGAATCCATAGTGATGATGTTCTTATAACTTGTAGAAAAACTTGGTGCCAATATTCTGTGGAAGTTGTGTTGTGCTTATTCAAAAGAAGCTGTTATCTTGGCTATTTTATTATGATGAAAGCTTTGCTGGTGTTTCTCCAATTTGTCTGGGAGAAGTAGGCCTATCTTTTTATGTTGCATCAGAGTTGTTTTGTTATAATTTTTCACCACCTTCATTGATTCCTTAAAATAAAAAATTGATCCATGTGTTACTGTTTCTCTCTTTCTGCATCTTTTTTCTCCTTTTCTTTCTCATTTGTGTGTTTTTAGAAAATAACATCCTCACTTCGCTACAAAATGGAAGACTTATTATAAATACTTGTCTGCATCCATTTTATACCTGGTAACTTTAAAGTACATTATTTTTAATCTTGTTGAGCTATCTGTCAAATTTATTTCTATCGAACATTTGCTTGCAGCGGGCTCCTATGACCATTCTGGATCCACGAGCTAGTTGTCTAATTTGCTGTACATTGGACATGGAGGAAATCCTGCTTCAGCACCTCATGTTACTCGAAGAGAGCTGTTGATCGGAAGAAGCAACAAATAGAAAGAAATGTTTTCCACTACTTAGTTTTTGGACCTAAAATTTCTGGAAAGTCTGCACTTTTGAATTCATTCTTAGGAAGGTATTGTCTCGAACCTATTGTCGTAGCCATTGTAGCAATATGCTCTGGATAGTTTCATCTGTTACTTCCCTGAGTCATCATAGGAGAATCTAGTTTTGTTTCCAGGTTTTCATTTTTCAGTTCTGCTTTCCACTAAGCAATAGTAATTTTCTGCTGCCAATTCCAACGACACGCCATTCTCAGAAAATCATGATTTGACAGCCGCTGAGCATTTTGCATGAATGTGGTTGACTAGCTTGGGGTACGTACAGTAGCCGCTCTGTTGGGTGGTAGTTCTATAGAATATCTTTCTAAACAGGCTCCTTTTCAAAACTCGAATGCAAATTATTTTTCAATGTGTTTATATCATCTGATATCAAGGAGGATGTGCTGGGTCATCTTCATCAAGGTGTCTTAGACTTGAGCTGTATGGTCCTCTTTTTCATGCAGTTGTCCTTGCAGAGGGATAAGGAGACTCATATTTTGCGAGAGATACCTGAAGATAGTGAAAAAATTTCAATCCAATAAAGAATCTCTGGCATCCTTTGATGTTGCTGTGTTTGTTTGTGACAGTTAAGTTTGACTGATGATATTTAGCAAGTTTGACTTCCTTGTATATATTGGTAGTCAAGTAGCCAGTCGATGATCTCATTTATCACCATATATTATGTCTGTCACAATTATATGGACTTCGATTGGTGCATGCTATCTTCGTTTTACCAAATTCTTTAACTTTTGCCTCTGAGCCTGCCTGTGCACATACCTTTTAAGTGTATGAATGGTGTTCGATTTTTCTTTTAAGGATTAGAAATATACTATTGGAAATAGTTTCTCTTTTTGCACTTGTTAAATATATAGATATCATGGCATGACAAATGATTCCTATTTCCAGTTCGGATGAATATTCATGGAAAAGGTCAAGTGATCTTCTTGTAGAGGTTGCTAGGCACGGAGAAGAAAGTGGTCACGAGGTGCCTAGTCTCATTGTTGCTGCAAAGGATGCCTTGGATCCGCATCCAATGAGTGTGCAAAATTCAGTGAGGGTATACTTTTTGTAATTGAAACCTCATCTTTTGCACACTCAATTTCTGAAATTTGATACCACAAATAAAATTTTGTATCTTCGCGCACATATTGCCTATCCCTCATATTATTTTTAAGATATGCTTGTGGTGATAACTTCCAATTCATCTTCAGGTTTGCCAAGAGTTAGGATTTTAAGCGCAGCTGAATGGGATTTGAACATTCCTGAAACTGTAGCTGGGAGGAGACGCAAGCAGTTCCGCTGGCTTGTCAACCACTCCCTTCTGCTTATGTCAGGTTTTGCCTCCCACTCCCACCGGAAAAAAAAAATCTCACTACACGGATGCATGAACACCGATGACACTAATTTCATGGTTTACATGTCTGCGTGAATTATCTCAACTGTTTTAGTATGTTTTAAATTTGCAGTGGTCGTAGCTTTTGCTGTTGTTGGAATGGCAGCACTGCGTGCCTACAATCCTTTCAATCACATTGCAACCAATCCCCTTATAATTCATGTTCTGATATTTTCCTATTTATAACTTTGGCGAGCCACAAGCATTTTCCCGTTTGCTAGGCTCTGTTGAAGTCCTACCGATTATGGAGCCTGTCACCTTCGGTCCGATCACCCATTGAATATAAATTGAATCCAGAAGCTCGAAAATCAGCTCGTTCATGCGCACTTTCCCTATGGATGTGTTAAGAGCATAGCTGTCTTACCCTATCCTAGATCCTTGGGTAAATGGTTCAATCACGTAGAGCCTATTTATTTTTGTATTTTAAAAGTTTTTTTGAAAAAAATAATAATATTTTTTTATTTGCTTCAAGTTATTTTTTTATATATATTTTCGAATTGTTTTGATGTATTGATGTCAAAAATAAATTTTAAAAAATAAAAAATATATACTATTTTGATGCATTTCAAAGAGAAAAATATTTTGAAAAATAATCGTTAGATGATATAAGTAATAATTAAAATAAATATCAAAATTCTAAAATTTTCTTAAATAATAATAATAAAAAAAATAGCTGTATGAAACTTTAGATTGGCTAAAAGACAATTATATTGAAGGTGATAGATAGGTAAAATTATCAATGATAAAAACATTAAAAAGTTATGAATGTGGTTCTTCTCTATGCCGTTCAATGACCTAAATTGAAAATCTTTCATTTGAACTTCAATTATTTCAAATTATAAATTAGACAAATAAGTTGTAAAATGTTTTTTGAAATAGGAAAAAAATAAATTAACAGCATGTGAAATGTTCTTTTGAAAAATATTTCCAATTCGTTCTTTAATAGTGTTAATTTAGAGAAAGATTTTATCCTCGTGAATGAAAAAGATAATATTTTATTTAATGCTTCTAACTCTCAATACACTATCATTTAACAATGTTAATTTCCACCACCCCACGATTGTCGACTACACCGCCACCAGCCATCATAACCATCACCATTTTGTTACCAATATAATGGTTCTCATCATAACAGCAACCGTTACTACCGCCGCCGCCGCCGTCGTCAATGCTACTATCCAATATCCAAGGGCCAAACACAGGCTTTCATGGAGGCATTTGAGTTGTTACAGTGGCTTCTGAGTTTGTTTTTTAGTTGCATATCTTAATATTTTGTTTCATTTTATTTTTGTATAAATTTTATTTTTATTTTTTTAATTGTTATTTGTTTTGTTTTATATTTTTTTATTAAAACTTTCTTTTTTAATTTTATCCCTTGATATCTTATTGATTGAGATTTTATTAACTAGGAATTTTAACTTTATGATTTTTCAGGTTTATCTTTCATGAGATAATTATGACTTCAGAACCTGGGTCTCGAGTTTGAAAAGTTAATTTGAATTGACTTAGATTTTTCTTAGAACCTTTCTTACAATTGATTTTTTTTGTATTTTTCGATAGGTTTATCTCAATTTTATGTGATGGATCACAAGTTAATTTAGGTTGAATCGAATTAATTTTATTGTTTTTTAATTTTTTCTACTGATATATATTTTTATTATATTATTAAATTAATTAAAATTATTAAATCTAATAAAATCAATAATCTAACTCTTGAATTTTTTATTTCTATAAAAATATTATCATTACCTATTTTTTTTATATTAAATTTATTTTTATCGGGCATAAAAAGAGCTAGCAATGCAGTCTTGAAATATAAGGAAAGCAGTAAAGTGGTATCATGGAGCTCTGACAATATGTTTTAGGAGTGTGGTTATGTTTGTTGTTTAAAATATTTTTTATATTTTAAAAAAATTATTTTGAATATTAGTATATTAAAATAATTTAAAAACAACAAAAAATATTAATTTAAAACAAATAAAAAATTAATTTATTTTAAAAATACTTTTAAAATATAAAAACAAATAAAACCTTTGTCATCATCAAGAAGAAGTTACGTATGAAGGTTTTTTTTCCGTAGAAAAAGAGACTTGACATTGGACAAGTATTTCTCTTAAATGATATTTTAAGTTATGTTTGGTTTTTGTTTTAAAATAAAATAAATAAATAATATATTTAGTTGAAGAGGTAGAGTTAAGAATAAAAAATAATTTTAAAAAATATATATTTTTATAATAAATTTCTGTGTTTTTAAAACAAAAGGTATAGGAAATGTGTTTTTTTTTATTTCTATTATTTCTATATGTTTTATCCCAAAATAATATCTAAATACTATTTAAAAACTCACAAATTCTTCTCTGGCTTTTTTTTTTAGAGGAGACAGTCTCTTTAACACCTCGCTCATCACTTATTATTTCATTTTTTTACCAAAATTAATTTTCTATCATTTCATCCTCGAAACTTACAAATTTAAGATAATGGCAAAAAAATAATATAGAAAAATCACAGATTAAGTGTTCGCTATTGTTATTAAATTAATTGCATTTCGTCCAAAAAAGAACCTTGAAATCACAATTCAAATGAGTAACTTTTATTTTAGGTACACTTGAATTTGGAAAGACAGCTTCATTTCAAATTTGAAAGAATTGGTATTGGTATTGATATCAGTAGTGGCATTGGCTACAGGGTTTGATGGCTGAAGCCTGAAGGCAGAGGCGAAGTAGCCACGGGACCTGGTGCACCCCAAAATTTTGAAAATTTCTAATTTGACCCTTGTATTAAAAGGTTTCCCAATTGCTATTTTATGCCTTTTCTTTATAATCTTATTTTGAATTTTGACTATTTTATGTTCTAGCCTCTTCTTTTTTCCAGTAACTACATGGTGCTAGCAGAGGAGCAGACAAAGTGTCACTTGATCTGACTCGTTTGAATAGCTAAAGCAGAGTGTGTGTAGAGAGAGTTGCGATAAAATTGAAGTAATTTAGAAATTAGATTTCGAGTTGGATAGTTATATAAAAGGTTTCGAGTTGGATAGTTAAACAAATTAACTTATCCTACAAATCTTTTTTTTTTTTTAATA
>Ga0307515_10021687_pt1 | contig 11370 bp, 7 predicted proteins | sample 17_EM_MG_FD_194513 | JGI IMG/M metagenome (GOLD analysis project Ga0307515, IMG submission 194513) | Populus trichocarpa ectomycorrhiza microbial communities from riparian zone in the Pacific Northwest, United States - 17_EM | ecosystem: Host-associated > Plants > Roots > Unclassified | place... | reverse complement strand
ATTCTGCTGTTTGTCCATCTGCTGCAACATTCACTGGTTCTAGTCGTGTCCAATCTGAAGAATAAGCATTTGAAGCTGTCCATCTATAAATACCTAATTGTTTGTAGCCATAAAAATCTCCCAATCTACCTCCTGGGCTAATTAAATATCTACTTCCAGTAATAAATGGTTCATTTCTGAATAAACTTTTTACCCTTCCTTGCTCAAAAGAGATATTTGCGTTTACAAACCAAGTAAAGTTAGCTTTAGAAACTGGTGTACCAGAAATTGAAAATTCAGCTCCATTGGTATATAAATCGCCTGCGTTAACACGCACAGTTTGGAAACCTGTTTCTTTAGGCAATAGGTTATCCATTAATAGCTTATTAGTAGCTTTATGGTAATAATCTGCTACCAAAAGTAATCTGCCACCAAATAAGCTAATATCAGTTCCTATATTGGTTTGAACTGTATTTTCCCATTGAATTTGTGGATTACCTAATCTGTTCGAGATTACAGCACCTGCATCTCCTAAATAACTCACATCTCCAAAACTTACCAAAGTAGCATCTTCATTATCGCCGATACCATTATTACCTTGGGCACCAATACTTACTCTTATTTTTGCATCATTTAGTACTTTCCCTTCTTTTGCCCAGGCCATAAATTTCTCATCAGATATACGCCAAGCCATTGAGCCAGACAGGAAATTACCCCATTTATTTTCTAGACCAAATTTAGATGAACCATCTCTTCTAAAAGTACTATTCAGAATATATCGACCCTTAAAATTGTAGCCAACACGAGCTAATAGCGATGCCAAAGAGTTTCCACCACCACCAGTATTGCTATTTCTAATATCAATATTACTTAGGTTAAAATTGGTAACTTGCTCATTTACAAAAGAACCTGGCAATGCTGCGAATCTCAAAGATCTAGAATTATTTCTTGAGGATTCAACACCGAATGTTGCATTAATTCTATGATCTTTTCCAATGGTTTTATCATAATTGAAGAAAGATTGTAGGGTCCAGTTAAAACTAACAGAACTACTTTGATTACCCCTATTCTCATTTCCATTGTCATCTAAAAACTCTGGTTGAAAATATTTGTTATTGTTATTATTTAATGACCCACTTGCTATCGTAGTAAATCTTAAATCTTTGTAGATTTGATATTCAAGATTGTTAGTAAATGCTGCTCCATAACCATCAGTTATATTGGTTTCTAACAAAGCATTTGCTATTGGGTTACGCTTCGTAGAGGTATAACTTGTTAATGTTCCATCTGGCAAGTAAAGTCTTAAATTGTTTGGCCTATCAAATACTGGATTTAAAGACCCACCTGTACTCCATGTAGATTTTTTATTCCAGTTAAAAGTAATGTTGGTATTGTTTCTCAGTTTAGGAGCCACTTGGAAATCGATATTCATTCTTCCTTGTAATCGTTTTGCCCAAGTGTTTAAAACACTACCTTTATCGTCTAAATAGTTCAAACTAGAATAGAATGTTAAACCTTTTTGGCCACCACTAATGCCTAATTTTACATCATTTAAAATAGCTGTATTGCCTAATAGTAAATCTTCTAAATAATTATCAGCATTATAAGCCACGTTTAACGAATCGGTATTACTACCAGAGCTTGGGTTATTATTGTTTTGAATTTGTCTCCATAAACGCAAGTCCTTCGAGTTTGCCTGTTGAATGGTGTGGGCTATATTACCTATTTTACGACCATAAGAAACATCAACTCTTGGGCGTCCAACTTGACCTCTTTTTGTAGTCACTAAAATAACGCCGTTAGCAGCCCTAGATCCATAAATAGATGTTGAAGCAGCGTCTTTTAAAATTTCGATATTCTGAATATCATTTGGGTTAATGTTAGCAATACCATCGGTAATTACACCATCTACAACGTATAATGGGTTGTTACCAGATGAGCTAAAAGTAGATGCCCCACGAATTTGAATACTTCCTTCAGCTCCTGGTTCTCCATTATCATTAATTACCAATACTCCTGATGCCTGGCCTTGTATCGCATCATAGATATTAGTAGGTTGTCGTTCGGTAATTTGAGCAGAATTAATAGAAACTGTAGCACCCGTTAAGTCTGATTTTTTTGAAGACCCACCATAACCTTGTACTACAACTTCGGTTAATGAGCCAACGTTCTCTTTTAATACAATAGCTAGTACTTTTCTATCGCCTACAACTTCTTCATAAGCGTTATAACCAATATAGCTAAATTGTAGTCTTGCTTTTTGATCGGGAACTTTGATAGAAAACTTACCTTCGTTATCTGTTACGGCGGTGGCAGTTCCATCCTTTACTTTTACGCCTACACCAGGCATTGGTTCTCCGCTTGCCTCTTTTACTGTGCCTGTAACAGTAATGGTTGTTGCTTGTGAAAATGTAACAACTGGAGACATGATCAATAGGAAAACCAATGTTTTCCAAATGTTATTCTTAATGAGTTTAGTAAATTTCTTGTCCATACAATGAATATTATGAGTTATGATTTGATTGCTTGTTAGTTTGATCAAAATTAATTCACGTAGGATACGGATTTACTGCTGCATGAATACGCAGACTTTTAAGTGCTCGTGTCATATTAAATAGTTTATAATTTGGTAATACAATAGAAAGAAATTATGGACTTGCTTTAGTGAATGTTTTTAGCGTATTAGTAAGCTATTTTGGCATCGCTTAAATAAATTACAAACTAAACATGCTTAAAAAGTTGATAGCTGTTTTAAGAAAATGATTGGTACTCAATCAGTTTTTAATCTAAATTTTATAGTTAAAACCTGCTTATAAATTAGCCGAAAGGCATTATTAAATAATAATTCTTAATTTTTAAGAAGATTTCCTCTTACATTTTATCAATATAAAATTGATCACTACTCGTTAAGCGTTTAATTGTTTATTCAATAAAATCTCCATTATATTTTCTTTTCATGCCAATTTTATTGCATAAAAAGCCAATAATTAACAATAATGGCTCCTTGCATGAATTAGATTTGAAATACATTTTAATTTTTCAAACTTGAACCAAATATATATTAAGAGCATCGTTACGATAGGTTTATGCGCTTTAAGCATTAAACAAGTTTATGGCCAGCAAGCTTATTCGATAATGAAAATTAGCGAAGATGCGAACATTAGATCAGACCAAAGACCTATTTCTATTGGCTTTTATGACAATAAAGTTGATAAAACCTTTATCACTTGGATGGGTGCAAAAAGTACAACGATAGTAAAGGCATATGACCATAAAAACAAAACATGGAGCAACGACAAAATTGTGGGCACTTCTGATTTTGTAGATAAGCATAATTACCCCGGAATGTTAAAAGGTAGAGATCAGCGGATTTATATCTTTTATGGTTGTCATAATTCTACCATGAGAATGACAGTATCCCCTAATCCATTAAGTATAGAAGGAACATGGCAAGATCAGTTTATTCCTATTGCCGAAAAAGCCTCGTATCCAGCACCTGTTATTACCACAGAAGGCAATTTTTATGTATTTTACAGAGAGACCAGACAAACTAATAAGTACTCTGACGATAGGCCTTATCAATTTGTAAAATCAATAGATAATGGAAAAACTTGGACCAGGCAAATGGCTATTGATCCTTTTCCAAGAACTACCGATAACATGTGTGAGGTTTATAATGGAAAAGTAACCTATCAACCAGCATTTGCTAGAAATAAAGCAAAAATTCATTTGGCTTGGACCATTGCTGGAGAAAAAATAGGTAAGCATGCACATGCTACTTATGGCAGAAACGTTTATTATGCTTATATAAATCCTGAAAATGATCATTTATATAATATTAAAGGTAAAGATTTAGGTAAAACCATCGACGCTAATGAAATGGATGAATTTTGTCAGGTTTTAGATACTGGAATTCCTGAAACAGGACATTTGGCAGGTCTGCAAGTATCTGTTCATTATCGTGATAACGGCTCTCCACTTATTTACTTTGACAATCAAATTGGTGGTGGGCCAGGTTCTGCAACATGGGATGGAACTAAATGGATTTTTGCTAGTATCGAAACTCCTGGCAATAGTGTTAGAGATTTAAGAGATCCTAGAGAATTAGAAAAATTTGGACCAGATTCATTTAGAGTTTATAAACCCTCTAATGATTCCATTAAAGTTTATACTACTAAAAATGGCGGAAAGAGCTGGGAATTTGAAACTACCATAAAAGTTGGACAAAAAGTAGATAGAGTTCATGTAATAGACAATGCTAATGAAAACATCAAATTAATGATTACCGAAGCTGGAGATAACACTTTAGACGTTGCGAAACGAGATGTTTTTATAGGAAGTATTAAAAAATAAAAAGTTAAAAATAATTCAATAACCAAATGAGAAAAAAAACAATTATACCACTGTTTATTGCCTGCCTTGTAATTGTAGGCATTTCATTCTCTTTTATGAACAAACATGAGAATGATGTTACTCCTTTTAAACCCGATGCCGATAACGCTGGACTAAAGTTGCCAGTTGGTTTTGGAGCAAATAAAGTTGCAGACAATTTGGGTAAAGCACGCCATATAGTGATTACCAAAGATGGTAGCATATATATTAAACTAATGAAAGTAGTAGATGGAAAAGGTATTTTGTTTCTTCAAGATAAGGATAAAGATGGGAAATATGAAGTTCAGACTGCTTTTTGTAATTATGGAGGTACAGGTATTACCATTAAGAATGGGTATTTATATGCCTCATCTGATAAAGAAGTATTTCGTTATAAATTAGATGATAAAGAACAAGTTATTGACCCTGCAAACCCAGAGAAAATTATCACAGGCCTATTAGCAGGTAGACAACATCAAACCAAATCTATTTTATTAGATAATGAAGATAACATCTATGTAAACATTGGTGCACCTACTAATTCTTGTCAAGAAAATGATAGAGGATTGGAATCTAAAGGTAAAGTAGGTTGTCCAATTTTAGATTCGGCAGGAGGAATATGGCAATTTAAGGCTAATAAGTTAAATCAATCTTATGCTGACGGCTTAAGATATGCCACCGGAATTAGAAACGTAATGGGCTTAGATTGGAATACTCAAAACAATACACTTTTTGTAATGCAACATGGTCGAGACAATTTAAACTCTTCATGGCCTAAACTTTTTAACACTAAACAATCTGCCGAAATTCCGGCTGAAGCCATGTATATGATTAAAAAAGGAGATAATGCAGGTTGGCCGTATGTTTATTATGATACTTATCAGAATAAAAATATCCTGGCCCCTGAATATGGTGGCGATGGAAAAAAAGAAGGCAGTAAAGAATTCATCAATCCCGTAGTTGCATTTCCAGCACACATGGCACCAAATGCCTTATTATTTTACACAGGCAATATGTTTCCTGAAAGATATAAACAAGGTGCATTTGTTGCTTTTCATGGCTCATGGAATAGAGCACCAGAAAAACAGGCTGGTTATTTTGTAGCTTTTGTTCCATTTAAAGATGGAAAACCAGCTGGCAAATGGGAAGTATTTGCTGATGGTTTCTCTGGCTTAGATGAGGTAATGGTTCCAAGAGAAGCTGTTCATAGACCTTGTGGTTTAGCCCAAGGACCAGATGGTTCTTTATATGTTACTGATGATGTCAAAGGAACTGTTTATAGAATTGGATACGTTAAAAAATAAATTACATGAAGAAAATAATATGTGCTGCCATTTTAATGATTGGATTTTTATCAAATTCAAATGCACAAATCAAAAAAAAGACCATAGTAGCTAAAACCCCTACAAACCAATTGGCCAAAGGAAAGATATTGTATGCCAAACATTGTGTAGTTTGCCATCAGGCTGATGGTGGTGGCGTAATGGGTTTAAACCCACCATTAATTAAAACTGATTATGTTTTAGGCGACCAAAAAAGATTGATCAATATCATATTAAAAGGACTAGATAAAGAAATTGAAATTGAGGGCGAAACTTACGCCAACCCTATGCCCGGACTAAGCCACCTAAGCGATCAAGAAGTAGCAGATGTACTTAGCTATATCCGAAATAACTTTGGGAATAAGGCAAGTTTAATTAGTCCCGCTCAAGTTAAAGTGATTAGGGCTTCGAAATTAAAATAAACTTCAGTTCATACTAAAAAAGGCTACCTTAAAAGGCAGCCTTTTTTAGTTTTTATTATTCGGGTTGTGCCGCATAAACATCTACATAATACCAATAGACTAAAACTGTGCTATCACTCAATGTAACTGTACAGCATAAATCACATCCACCAGCATACGAAAAAGTAAGATCAATTGCTGTATCCCAAGCAGGCCAGATCGTGGCTCCAGTATTTCCTTGAACTGACCATACATACGATTCAGCATTGGGTATTTCATCTATATAAAACCCATAAGAATCACCGTTAGCATATTTGGTCTCGCTAGGTTGATTTGCCCTTATTTGCGCCTGTGCATAAATTGCAGAGCTAACAAAAGACAGGAATAAAACTAATAATAGCTTTTTCATAGTTAATAATTTAAAATTTAAATAAAATGTTAATTTTTAATCAAGTAATTACTTGTGAAATAGAAGAGAACATAGCCTTAAACATATTAAATCTATTACCTCTTATTGGATGATTAAATTGATATTTCTATAGGCTCAATAATTAGTTCCTCCCTACTCTTTTAAAGATTTTCGGCCACTCTTTGTAAAGGAAAGACCATTGTTTTAATGCTTACCCCTTCTTAAAGCTAGTTCTAATTATCCATCTATAATCAAGTTAATTACCTGATTATTAAGCTATTTTAACATCAATCAAATTTATTGTTGAATTTGACTAATCATAAAAAAGGACATTATTCGAGTTGAATAATGTCCTTTTAAATTTTATAGCAATGAACCTTTATTTATGCTCTTATTTTAATAGCTGACACTGTAGCCCCATTTTCAAAAACAACAGTTTTGGTTGCTTTTCTTAAATCACCTCCATCTAGCATCAGTCCAGCGTTAGATTTTCCATCTAATTTTAAGAAAGCATTTGCAGGAGTTAGTAACCTAGCAGAAGAAATCATAACATCCTTAGCATTTATAAATCTTAAGGTACAATCTGCCGTTGTGCTCCCCTTAACAGCTAAGCCGGTGATGTTACAATCTTGTACATTGTCGAAAATAATTGCAGGCCTAGCATCAGGTTGATTAAATTCAAGTTTCACATTTTGAAGTGTTAAACCTTTTACATTACGAGCATACATACCATAGGCTGGCGGGCCAGATGGTTCTGGATCCCATACTGTAAAATATTCTTGTGCACTTTGTGGAATATTCTTTTTTGCAGCCAACTCTTTTGAGCCACCACCAGCATAACTCACATGAATGTCTGTAAAACTTACATTTTCAATATAATTATTACCTAAAGCATTTAATGTAATGCAGCTAAAATGTTCTCCTGGATATACTTTTACATCAAAAGGAATATCTGGATGATTTACAGGAACTGGTACAACAGTTGCTCTAATTCCATTAAACACAATGTTTCTAACAAAAGTTGGCTGTGCTGTTGCTACTGGTGCAGAATCATTAGGAGATCTTTTAGATAATCCACTAAACCCAATTCCAATTGGCCCAGTTACATTTCTCATGATGATGTTTGAAAAAGTAAGATTTTCCAATCGGGCATTGCCAGAACTAATTTTTATCGGACAGCCATAGGTATCATAAATCAAACAATTGGATACAACAATGTTTTGAGCATCGCCACTACCAAATCTAAAAATAGACCATCGAGTACTAAAAGAACAATTGGTAACCGTTACAAATTGATTGCTTCCAAATAAAGCGCAAGCATCATCTTGACAGCGAACATCGCTATTTATAATATGTACATATTTACAATTGTTAAAATGAAATCCATCATTATTTTTGTTTACACGGTTATAAATCTTTACACCATCTATATTTACCTGCTCACAATTTAAAATTCTAAAGCAGTGATAGGCACTTTTGGTGTAAAATGAATCACGCAAAAGCAAATTATAGCATTTATAAAAAATCAACAAATGAGGCCTATCAAAGTATCCTCCGCCTTGCGAATTTGGCCCTGTATTGTCTCCCTGACCTGTAAAAAAAGCTGTCCCATTTCCATCAATTGTTCCTCTCCCTTGAATAGATACATTCTCTGCGTTGGCAGCATAAATCATTACAATATTTCCATTCCCGGTAGGCACTCCCTTCCCGACAGTATAATCTTCCTTTTTAGGGCTACCTAATAATTTACCCTGATTAGAAAGGTGTAAGGTTACATTGCTTTTAAGTTCTATAGTTCCAATTACAAAGTTACCGGCCGGTACCATTACCGTTCCTCCTTTTTCTTGATAGCATAAATCTATGGCAGCCTGCACGGCTAAGCTATCTAACGTTTTACCATCGCCTTTGGCTCCAAAATCTTTGATATTATAAATTTTAGCTCCAAACATTTTTTGGTCTATATCATCAGCTGTGCTGGTTTCTCTAGCTTGAACAGCATTACCAATAAAGCTAGCTCCCATAACAGCAACTGCTGGAACAGAAACACTTTTTAGCCATTTTCTTCTCGAAAAGGATGATTCATTTTCTAGTTGCTCAATTTTAGAATCTTTCATTTCTATAAATCTATGTGATTACTTAACCTCTTTAGGCATGTATTTATTTACAGGATTTACCTCTATCCATGATTTTTCGCTTCCATCTTTGGCCTGAGTTAAACAAGAGGTAAAGAATGCCGTTACCTGTTCTTTTTCATTCACAAAAACAAATGGTCTTTCCCTTCTTCTAAATGTTTGCTCAGTTCCATCATCATAGGTTACCGTTTTAGTATAAATAGATTCCTTTGCTACCAATTGGTAATTAATTCCATCTTTAGAAACATATTGTGCACCATTTTTACCTGTACCTGTTGCATCACCTCTAAAGTCGCTTAATATAACATTATATTGATTTTTCGCCCACCAAATGGTAGGGTCTTCCAATTGGTTTTTATCTGGCAATAAATTATACTGATTACTAACCAAAATATAATTTCCATCAAATGAAGGAGCTTGATAAGCTTGGGCAATACGGATATTATCTACTGATTTTCTACCAAAAACATAAATACTACCATCTTTTTTAACTAAAGGCGCTGGGTTAGAAAAAGGCATTGCTAACTTATCAACCCTTGTCCAAGGTCCAGTAATTGATTTACTATACGCATAACCAGTTTCATTTGCTGATGAAATGTAATAGAGTACAAATGTATCTCCTGCCTTTACAATTTTAGGATTATGTGCTCTATCATTATCCCAAAAATCGGGTCTTTTTTGAATAACCACTTCTTGAAACTCATAAGGGCCATACAAACTTTTAGAAGTTGCCCTCACAATTTCCGAATAGGTTGTCCAACCTCCCAAACCATATTTTTCTGGCCAGCGAGAAGCAAACATGTGATAAGTATCTCCAACTTTTATTACCGATGGGCACCATAAAATATATCCCTCCATTTTAAAACCACCCTTTTTAACAGCTGGTTGCATGGCTTCTTTTAATGTTTGCGCTTTAATGGTAAGTGCAAAAACTAAACAAAGTAAAAAAGTTGTTGTAGTATTTATTATTTTATTCATGCGATTATTTCTAAGGTTTACCTAAAGCCGCTTCTTCAAACGCCATCAATAACCAATATTTTTTACAGCAGTTTTACCTAACCTTTCTGCTAATTGAGTTAAATAAAGACTTTGTGGGGTAACTTGATGAAGATAAGAATCGTAAATCCCCTCTGGTAAATTGGGAGTGCTTTGTCCAGGAATAGCTCTTTTCTGCTGTTCTCCCCTACCTCCAATTACCCAGTTAGCCGCACCTGGTGGTAATTGGTTCAAAAAACTTTTGGCCGAAGAATTCCAAGCTACGGCCCAACCAATTGTCCAACCATGACCCGATCCCATTATTCCTCTATTCATAAAGTCTATTCCTCCATCAGGAACTTCGCAGTTATCTACCAGTAAACCTGTTGCCCATCTTTGATGAGGTTGGATCCAGCCATTTCCTTTAAATACGCAATTAAGTAGAACAACCGGACCAGTTACTTTTGCACCAGTACCCATAAAAAATAAGTTATTACCTTGAATAGTGCATTTATTAAAAAGGATCTGTTGTCCACTACCATTTAAATCGGCAGGTTTCGCAGCGCCAATTGTTGGGAGGTCGTGTATAATGTTTAATTTTTCGGCCGTAATACGTTTTCCTGTAATGCTTACACTATTAACGGTATTAAAAATAGTGATATCTCTAGCCCAAGCATCCGTAACACCTCGTATGGTAAATGCTTGATTATGGCCATCGTTAATGGTAACTGATTGCGATTGTGCAACAATACTAAAATGCTCAATTCCAATTTTGTAAAGCATACCAGTGATATTAATTTTTGTAACCTTAACTCCAACCGGATTAAGGTATTTCAAATCGTAATTATCTGTTAGCGGAACATCAATTGTAATTTGGCTTTTATCAATTTTGGTAATCACTCGATCTGTGGTAATTACACCACCCATCCAAGTTTGTTTTTTATCATCTCTTACCAACTTATCCATCTGCATAAAAGCTATCCAGGCATCAGTTACTGGTTTTGAAATCCGAATAGTATCGCCAACGCTAAATTCATCGGCTTTTACCAAATTAAATGAAAGCGTTCCTGAGGGCACGTATGTATCGGCAAATACAGAACTTACATTGGTTTCTGTAACTTTTACATTGCCATTAACTAAAATGCAGATATGAGGTTTATTGCCCATTTTTATGATAGTGCCATTTTCCCCACTACCACTTCCTCTTAATACTACCCCATCTGCATTAATGGTAATTTGTTTTTCGCAGTTATAAGTGCCAGCCTCCAATAAAACTGCACCTCTAAAACCATTAACTAATTTCATTGTAGAAACTTTATTAATTGCGTTTTGAATGGCCTCGGTATTATCTCCAGCTAAAGGTTTCAATGTTATTTTCACTTCGGGCATTGGTAGGCTTACACCACCACCCATGTATCCTGCATAAGAGAAATCCATAATTTGATCTCCAGTTGGCAGTGTTTTGTATTTAAGCTTACCTTTTGCATCAGTATAAACCCATTCACTTTTTGTGGTATTGGCTGTGGTTTGAGCTTTAATATTTGAGAATAAAAGACAACAAACCAATAATGCTAAAAAAGGTTTATAAAGAGATTTGATCATATTACCCTTTTTATTTTTGATTAATTTGATTTAGCATCACTTGCAAACGCTAATTGTTTTTTAATTAACGAAGCATTATTCTTGTCAACATTAATACTTTTACTGTTGGCACCTTCAACTCTTACTAAAGCTTGTGCCTCACCCTTTACAGCGATAGCATTAACATTAGCTCCAATTAC
>Ga0307515_10021686_pt1 | contig 11370 bp, 10 predicted proteins | sample 17_EM_MG_FD_194513 | JGI IMG/M metagenome (GOLD analysis project Ga0307515, IMG submission 194513) | Populus trichocarpa ectomycorrhiza microbial communities from riparian zone in the Pacific Northwest, United States - 17_EM | ecosystem: Host-associated > Plants > Roots > Unclassified | place... | reverse complement strand
CTTCAATAAAACGAAGTGTATCGTAATGTATTTCTCAGAGCGGGATCGGAATAGGAACAAAGATGTATAGTTCCGCTCACGAAGATGTGTATAAAGCGCAGTACGGCTGCCAGGTGCCTGCCCATGTATTTTCGGGTATTTCTACCGTACAATTGTTAACTGCATCTACCAAACCACATTTCGAATCATGGCTTCGACGGTCGCCCTAAATGCCGGCAAGCATGGCAAATTTTCACGTGGAAAACCCTGTTGACGAAATCATTCAGACCAGTTCCGGTGTGGGCTTTGCAGCAGCAAAGGCCCTCGCCAGTGCCTCCAACACTTTCCAAGTCATATTAGCCAGCCGCCCCTCTCGAAGGGCAACGCCGTAGAGCCCAATACTGAAGCAGGAGGCATCAAAGGTATTTTCTCGGCCATTCAAGTCGATGTCACAGACGAAGTTTCAGTCTCCCAAGCCGTAGTCCATGTATAACAACAATTTGAAAGACGGACGGACATGCTCATAAACCACGCTGGCCGCTCGGGAATTGTGGAGGACAACATCAAGACTCGGTTTAAGCAGTCTTGGAAACCAATGTGATAGGTCCAGCTCTGGTTGCTGAAGCGTTCAGATCTTTGCTACTTCAGTCTAAAGACCCGTATTCACTTTTTCATGAGAAGCGGCCAGGGGATACTCGTTCGGAATGCCGCGAGGAATGTAAGCGCGAATTCGAACATCAGGAATGGGGATGCGTATGTGGTGAGCAAGGCGGCGTTGGATATGCTTGTTGCGCTGGAGTATGCGGAGTTTGGGGGAAGGGTTTGAAGGTATTTGCTGTCAGCCAGTGGTCTGTGAGGAGTAATTTGAGGGGGACGAGCGAGGAGGCGAGGAGCGGGTGGAGAGGGGCAGGAGGATGCGGATGTGGCTGGAGAGTTGGTGTCGAGTATTGTGGAAGGGAAGTGGGATACTGATGTTGAGTGTTTGGTTCATAGAGATGGGGTTTGTGCTTGGTGAAGACGAAAGCAGAGATGGCCAGGTGGGAGAAGCGTGTTTTGGTGCATTAGTTGACGAAATTGTAGGTAATAACGAGCATCCCGCCAATTTCGCCGAGAGTCTGAGAGACTTGCTGGGATTTGTAGAAACCTCGAAGGTGCTCACCTCGGCGTCCTCCCAGAATGTACTGCCCAGGGACCACAGGAGGGGCGGACAAGTTGACAAGCATCTCAAAGTGCGTTAAGAAGTTGTGACATCAAGAAAGAAAGCTATAAGCTGGGCTGGTGGGGTGGGTGGAATAACTTTAGTGTCGGCTTGAACTTTTCTTGTTCAAGGAAAGATTTCAGGAGACAATCAAAACCAGCTGAAGCAATCAGCCAACCACAGTTCATTAATCCATCGTCAACCCATTATTGGTTCTTCAGCCCACAACTTTGTTCCAATGGATTTACTCGAGGAAACATCAATCAAGCTCCGTCAAGCCAAGTTGGGTTTTGAGAACGGTGAGTTTTGAGAGTGGGATAAATCGACTTCTGACGACGGGACTAAGCATAGATATCCTCTGTGAAAGGACACTAGATCCGGGAGGAGCTTGATATGTACGGGATTCTCGGCCTTCCGTTCTTAGGTTGTTGAATATCAAAGGGGGCGAAGAGAGAAGGTGCCAATGAAGAGCATGTTCTCGTTGCACGTTAACATTGATTTTATCGGCGGCCCACAGCAAGGTTGCAGACCCGAATAGCGTGGCAGAGCTTAATTTATAGTGACCCCTGCTCCTTGTCTCAGGCACCACAGAGCCTGCACGTGGCGGTGCTCCCCTGTAAATTGTGTAGCTTAGGGCCAATCTCAGGGAAGGAGCTCCGGCGCGATGACCACATCCATCATCAGCTCCCGTCTCACCTCAACCGCACCACTTCGGATTTATCATTTATATAAGATGATCCTTCAACCCCACTGTCGACTCGTGTCTTAGACCTCACCACTCCTCCGTCTTTCGATCGTCGCATCGTCGAGCGACCTTCATCATGAAAGGTCTAATCACCACCGTCCTGGTCCTGGGCGCTGCTCTGGCATTCCCAGCCCCACGCGGCACCTCCTCCCTGTCCTCGCTCGCCCTGCAAAAGGTCCTCAGCGATGCGTCTCCTATCTTTGGGCCCTACGCGAAAAGCAGACTCTCAACTGCCAGCTGGATGCGCCACTACCCTGACAGCACCAAGCTCGTGCACATGAACCTGCCCGGTGTGCACGACGCCCAAACATGGAATTACTCTCAAGCAACCCAGGACGCACTCAAGCACGTGACAGACCTCGACGGAAACATTGTGTATCCGCCTGAGATATATCGATGCCAGGAGAAAAGTATCATTGACATGTTGAATGCGGGGATCAGGGTCTTTGATGTGCGATACGCATATGATCCGACGAATTCTACGCTGGTGTTTTGGCACTCGGCGGCGTTGATGAGCGAGACGGCTACGGTGGAAGATGTGCTCTTTGGATTTTACCGATGGCTGGATGAACAACCGAGTGAGACGTTGATGTTGTCTTTCCAGTACGAGGGCGGAACTACCATCAACGCAAAGAACGACGCAGCCACACAGATGGAGCTGTTCAGGACCCTCACGACACCAGCAGCGAAAAAGTATTTCCTGCAAACGAAAGATCGGTTTGGAACTCTTGGGGAAGCAAGGGGAAAGATCACTCTCTTGAAGAGGTTTGATCTCGATCAATTACCTGCATCATACGGCGACGCCCTTCCCGGGATCCATTTCTCGCCCTCCCTCTGGACAGACAACGGCGTCGACATTGCCTTAACCTACAACAGCGCCAAGCATCTCACAGCATACATAGAAGATTACTACCAGCCCATTGCCCCTATCGGCATGGGTGCCGCGTACAACATCGAGCTGAAGTTCAACGCTACAACGCAACATTTGGTCAAGGCGAGTGAGATGTATCCAGATAGTCTGTTCTGGAGCTTTGCGAGCAGTTATTATGATGTGGATTCGCCACCCGAGACGCCGAGGATTATGGCGCTGGGGAATGGGACGGAATTGACGCCGAAAGGCGGTGTCAATCAACAACTTGTTCCTTTCTTGAAGGGCATGAAGGGGAAGCGGGTGGGGATTGTGATGTTTGACTTCTTTGACACGCCGGGGGATTTGGTTCAGGCGTTGCTGGATCCGTGAATTTGGAATTAGGAAAGGTCTCATACGCGAGTCAGGAATGAGTTGTTGAACATGACGGTGGAGGAGACCGAGAGATATGAACGGGTCAAAAGAGGGGCAAAGCAGTAATGATACATAATTCTACTCGACGTCGACTCCCCATCCTATTAATAAGAGCGCCATTTTTGAGTGCCACAAGGTTACACACTCATGCCATCTTCCTCAACCTCACCACCCAACCCCACCTTCTTCAACAGGCGACTCACCTACGTCTCCTGTTCCACCTCAGGCATCTGCACATCCACCCCAAGTTCCCCCTTCCCCAATTCAGAAGCCCAAACACTACACCCCAAATCCACGTCGTCAAACCCAAATGCACACTCCTGCAACGGACTACTCGGCACCACATCACCCTCAGCAGCTGCATCCAGAGACTTGCGTCTACACTTCGCATACGCAACTTCCCTGCTCTCTTCCCCAAGCCCATCGCAATCCGTACCCAAAGGCCCTAGATTCTCCTCTTGCTCTTCCTCTCCAGGTTCCTCCGCAACCACGGCAACCACACCGCGCATCTCCGCATCATCACCATGCACATCTTCATGCTCCGAGCACTTCTCAGCATCATAGAACTGCGCAGTATCAACCTCATCCACGCCATGCATCTCAACATCTCCGCCGTCATTGGATGAAGATGAGCTCGAGGAGTCGACGTCCATAAGGTCCCGCACACGCGCTTGTTCCTTCGCCCACTCCTCCTCAAGAACCCTCATCTTCTCCCTCTGCACCCGCCACTCCCTCTCCCTGACCATCTCATTCAGACACTCCGACGGAAAATCGCAATCGCGCCAGCAATCCTTCTTACACCTCGCTCTCTCATCAAAGTTATCCACGTTCCCGAACTCCCCATACCGGACCGCCCGCTCCTCCCTCCGCCAGTCATTATAGCCAGACCAACCCGTATAGTCAAACTCGGCTTTACACCCCTTAGCAGCCTTCCTCTTCCTCTCTCGCCTCCTCTCCTTCCTCTCCCTCTCCTTAGCCCGCAGCAGCTGCTCAACGGGATCGCCAAATCCTGCGTCAAGAGCATCGTGCGGATCGCGGTCAGAGGAAGAGGAAGAGGAAGAGAGCGTGGAGGGTGGAGGCGAGGGCGGAGGAGCCGGGATGCTGCAGAAGAAGTGCCCGTCCTCGAGACAGCGCCGAGTCACGCCGAGCCGGTAGACCGAGCTGCAAAGATGGCATTTCCAGATCCAGGGATAGGGGACTTTTGGTGCTGTAGCTTGCATTCTGGGGTGTAAGCTTGCGGGGGGGAGAGGAGAGAGGAGGGCGCGGAGGTGTAAGGGTGCTGGTGCGGTGGGTGGATCGGATGAGAATGAGGCAGAGGAAGAGGAGGGTGTGGATGGCGATGAAGGTGGAGAAATAGGTGGTGGTGTTAGAGGGGAGGCGGGTGAGGAGGGCGATTCGTCGTTCTGGAGGGGGGAGAGGGGCCGGAGGAACGAGAGAGAGAGGGTTTTGCGTGGCATTTTATCCGTCAAAGTCGAATCTGGCGAATGCGGAGTGAGAGAAGCATCAGAGATTGGTTGAGTGGTGCGGTTGGTGTTCGGACTGAACGGCTGATATGGAGACCTGATATTTGTGCTTGATTACAAAAGGCGAGGCACAACGTGCAGGTCAATGGGATGAAGTAAAAGTAGAATAGAAAAGAGAACTTGGTATCCTCGAAGAGCTGTTTTGAGATATAACAAAGAAATCTGAATTCGAGCATGTAATTGCTCAAGAATTTGCAACGAAGTGGTCACCGTTATATTGCTCTTCCATCTGCTCAATGCGGCGCCGACTGTCATCAAAGAAAGACACGTTCAATTCAACGGATGAAATTCTTTGTGCGCCTTTGAGGCTCTGTTGCAGCGTCGTCGCATTTGGGCGAGTATTGGTGTCGGAGCCACTCGGCTCGATTGGAGACAAAGAAAGATGTTGACTCGACCATTGAGTGAATGAAACATTGGAAATTTCCAGCTTGCGAAACATATGATAGGATGATTTGTTTCGTCTCATCTTGGTCTTCGAAGCTTGTGTGAATCACATGTCGATGCATCCAAAGACAGCACCTAATGTAAGAAGCGTTCATTGACTTGTAGTAGTAGTACAACCCATAACCATTTCTCTGTCTCGGAGCATGAAGTCCCTCGAGATGTCATTTCCTCAAACTCATCTCCTCGTAACCCCATATCAATGGCAGAAAAAAGCAAAAGCAAAGAAAAATTCCCTTCCGTTCGGTTCGGTCCCCCATACACCACCAATCCATCACACATTACGAACGCATAAGACCTCAATAGAAAGAAGATGCCTAGACCAAAGATCAAGCAGACCGAATCTAAACCTCGAGAGCCTTGTTCTTCTTCTTTTGCTCGACCTTCAACAGCAGAGCGCGGTTGATATGCGGGAGGACACCACCAAAGGCGATCGTGGCGCGGATGAGTGTGTCGAGTTCTTCGTCCCCACGGATGGCGAGTTGCAGGTGACGGGGGGTGATACGCTTGACTTTGAGATCCTTAGCGGCGTTCTAGAGAGCAGGTTAGCATGACGTAAATCAGTTGGAGGATTGAGGTGACTCACTCCTGCGAGCTCGAGGACTTCAGCGGTCAGGTATTCGAGGACAGCGGTAACATAGACGGCAGCCTTGGCTCCAACACGCATCTTATTTTGGGTGTTGTTCTTCAAGAAACGCTTGACACGACCGCAGGGGAACTGGAAAATTGGGTATTAGCAGATATATCTAGCCTAGAGACGCGCAGATTCGGAAAATGGAGAGAAAGGCAGGATTCGAGGTCTGTTGTGGGGTGTTCGATCTGCGGTCAGGGATTGTTGATCCGAGGCGCGTTACAAAATTCGAGCTTAGTTGCCCTCAAATGGCAATTTTGCAAGTATTTCTCGATGATTTTGGATGTGGCGCATTGTGTTCCCCCCCAAATTCAAGCTTCCCAGCCATCTCGTTCTTGTCTATTGGTGTGACGCGACTCGGCGGGGTGACCTTCGAGGACCCTCCAACGTTGATGCAGACCTCGAAATGCTCCAAAACTACCAAGAACACTTCCAGGAGGTGTATTTCAGCGTCGCGCAATACTAACCTGGAGACCAGCCTTGCTCGAGTGGCTCTGTTGCTTCTTTCCGCCGTCGGCTCCGACCTTGCCTCCAGACGACTTGCCGCCAGATGATTTTCCCTTGCCTCCAGCCATGTCGGATATTTGTTATTCGGAAGATGGACGAGTTGTTTCGAGGTTGTCGGTAAGAAGTTGATGTTTGTTGTCGATGAAGGGTCGAAGATGTTGATGTTTGGTGAGACGGCGCGTTGAAGGGAAGATATGCACCAGCCTTCTTTCCGAGCGATGCCTGATTGGGGCGGCTAAGCGAGGCAGGAGCGATGCGTCTCGAGCAGTGGAAGAACGCCAGATGGGCGAAGGGGAAAGGGGTAAAGCATCACCGATATGGGGTGCGAAGGGAAACAGAGAAATGGACGAGATAGAGGAAGTTGGAAATATTGATGGAAGCCATAGAAACGGGAACAAAGACCAAAGGTGGAGGAGATGCAGCGACATATATGAGAGAGGGTGCCAGCGTCGAGAGGCGTGAGGTTGCCGTGGTACTGGCAACTTTCACGCCAACTCCATTCTGATGACAAGTGACTTACCTGTGATATATTTGGGACCTTCTGCCATGGTGAGCAGGATAAGGGAGAGTTGTTAGGTATTGATCGTGGTGTTGAGGGTTGAAGTTGGTCGTTGATTGAGATCTTGGTTTACATGATTTTGGAGTGCCTCAGTCCTCAAGTCAGGTGATGAGGCCTGATCAAACAGGACAATCAAGCACGCGGGATTATGTAAGCGGAGGCATTCTGCCACGTCCCACCATCCTCACACCGTGCACTTCATCCATCCACCATTATTTCCTCTCCAACGTCGCAATATGTTTGGGTGCAAAGAAGCCTCAACGCTTGGCCCATCGTATCTCTACGATATTCAGCGTTTACCTCCGATCAATCGCGGTAACTGATTTCTCGCTTTACCTTGCACCCTTCTGCTTTGCAGCATTTAATCCTTGTAGCGGGGCAATGGATCAAAGGAAATGTGGTATACATACCACGGATCTTCCACGAACATTTCAAGATGCTGTCCGAATAACTGATGCGTTAGCAACCCACTACTTTTGGATCGACTCTTTGTGCATATATCTTAATCGACACCGAAGATGAGGCTTGGAGCTCTGTTTTCTGTGGTGTCTCGTGTTCGTGTAAGTCCGCTTCGTGTCGCCTAGCCTGCTCTTTGTCCCGCTCGGAATTCCACTTTCGCCCGCCTCACCCAAATCGGAGCTAGAACTCGTACCGTAGCAAAAACCCGCCAATTGATCTCCCATTGGCCTCGTCACTAAGCGGCTGCAGACGTCGGCAGTGGCCACTTTAGCCCAAGCACAGGGTGAGAGGAGGCTAGGCAGCCTGGACACCTAGTCTGACCCATATTGAGTAAACATGAGGGAGTTAACTTGTTCTTACTTGACCACTTCGTCACGCCGTGATACCGAATTAAGGCAAACCACAATTGATTTAATTCCTCACCGCGGGGCGGCCTGGACGTTCACAAGAAGATGTGGTCGGTATGTCAATTCGAAACGAGTTAATAAGCGCAAAGATATATAATATTAAAATTCGTAATTAGTCAATTGATTTAAATGGATTAGTACTTATAAATAAGTCAGCTAAAAGTGGTTTATAGCATAAGCGAGCAACTATTTATACATATAGTTTTATAACTCGTATTTGAGAACAAGTTCATCCAGCCACGTCCGGACAGATTCCGGCGTCTGCCCTGCATGGATCCGTTTTGCCTCCCACTCCACCTCGGGCCACACAGGACTTGGTAATCTCAGAAATGTGTGGCCGGGCTCGCAATGGCGCATGCCTCCCAGAATTTTGTTGTCGCTGGAGTTCTTCCAGGCCACGTAGCACGGCTCACACAGGTCCACTTCACTACAAAAGCAACACTTGTACCTGTATCCGAAGATTTCGATGCCGGCTGAGTAATTTGTCTTGGCCATGCACATGTCGCACAATGTATCCCAAGAAATGCGCATCTGAAGGCTCGGTGGCTTCCCCTTGCCCTTCGCAGTCGTCTGGACCGACACCTGCCATTCCTCGTCTTCAGACGTCGAGCTCTTATCGCTGCCGAGTGGTCCTTTCTCGTCACTAGGATTGCCATACCTGCATGCCCAGCTGAGAGCTCTAGCACCGTCGTCTAGATGGCCGAGAGCCACGAGGATGTCGCCCAAGACTATTCTGGTATTGAATGCCATTCCCGCCTGACGCGACATGTTGAGCACGCGCCGGAGCACGCGGCGATATAGGTGGGCAGCAACTTCGCCCAGGTGGCGTTGCTGCTCGATGCCCTTGCCCAGCAAGACCAGGACGCGCGAATACTCGAAAATGTTGAGATCGACATTTTCGGCAAACAAGACTAGGGGGTGGTCCAGAGTGAGAGCCTGGGACAAAGAGAGCTCCTCCATCGTCAGCACGAAGATTCTGTTGTACGCGCCAACGTGGCCTCCCAAAATGGACTGAAATCTTGTCAGGTTGTTCAGAATCCATGTCCAGAGCGGGATTGCCTTCGCCCGCTGGCTGGGCCAACGTGCCAATGCTCTCGCCAAGTGGAATCGACATCCACATTGTATCAAGATGGACTCCCTGTTGGCTTTTGCAAGGCGAATCGCTCTTGTGTAAGCCTTGAAATGTAGACTTTGCTGCTTGAGCTCCACGGCGGCTCTGCTAAACGTGTCGTGCCATTCGGAGAAGACAGGTTGCCGTAGGATAGCATTCGCAAAGGTGTTTTGGAGGCTATCTTCCCAGCCATCCATACATTTGAGGTAAAGCCCAAACCACAGACTAAGGCTTCCCGTGTCACCCATTCCGGCATAATGAGACGCGAGTAAATCCAACGCACTGGTATTACCCAGTTCTACAGCCTCATTGTATTTGCCCAGTGCTATATCCCGACTCCCTAAAGCGTTATAGACATCAGCTTCCAACATCAAACATTTAGCTAAACAATCCTGGGCGGCCGCTTTGTTGCCCCGACATAATTGTGTAGCTTTTTGGGCCCTGGGAAGGGCCTCATGGGGGTCGCTTTGACGCATGTAGAGAGAAGACAAGTGAAAGCTAATGACGGGTTCTTCTGGTTTGGCTTGCAATGCAGCAAGATACCTTGAGCTTTTGGCCTCGAAGCTGTCGTCCCCAATCAGTCCAGCCATAGCGTATTCTTTGGTATCTGGATGTTTTGCCCATATGCCATGACTCCAGAAGTCCATTGTGAGGTGCCAGGACATCCGAGCTGAGAAAAACCTCGCCTCGGAGGTGCTATGAATCCTGCCAGTCTTGCACGTATTAAAATCGTCAGCTATTCTCCCATACCGTAAATGTTTACCAAAGCACTTGGGGGTATCCAATGCTTACCGAAATCCCGTGGAAGAACAGTATGGAGTGCATGATCGAGAAGTAATCCGTAACCTCTTCTCCAATCTTTGGAAAGGTACCGAAGAAGCCCGTGGCTTCGGCTGCGTCGATGATTGTGTGCACAAGGACCCGAAGCGCATTTCCAGCTGAGCTCGTAACGGCATCAGCCCATAGTTTACGGCTCCCTTGCGTGTTGTCTAGGTCCGAGAATCTTCGCAGAATCCCCCTAATTGATACGTCTAGATCTTGTCTTATATCTCCCCACTTAATGAACGACGCATGTCTTAACCATGACCTTGCCGCATCCCAATCTGTGAACAAGACGTGAAGCTTTGAGACATAATCATCAAGCTTGTCTTGTGGAGCTTGCATCCAATCCACCCGTAGAAGGTGCTCATACCAGTTGTCCACGGCATAGGTAAAAAGCCTGGGATAGTCATTTGAACCACATACAAGAACATCGAGGCATGTGGTGGCCAGGTGGATATGCGCATCTTGTAGGGAAATCCACAAGTGCGAATGACTCCCTAGTCCGTTGAAATACCACTCCTGAAATGTGATGTGTCGTATTCTAACGATTTCATCACCCGTAATGCCTGTCCCATCGTCGAAATAGATATCATCGTCATCATTTCCAAGATCCTGGAGCAGAGAAGAGGATGGGTCGTCGTGGCGTTGATCAATCCAGGTGCTTCTGATACCGTGGTTGTCGTGGTTAGCGCTGGACAACCGAAGACGCTGGAAACCTCCGACCTCGATAATGGACCCGAATCTTTCGATTTCATCGGCGAAGGCGAAGATCTCAGTTCCTGCCTTCCTCTCAATGGCTTCTTGCAGGAGTGAATAGGACAACACTTCAGTGCCAAAGAGTAGCCAGATTAAGGTATTCTGGAGGATTTCGAGTTGCAGCTCGCTGACGTCCTTGGTCAACGAGTGCATGAGGCCCAGATACATATCGTTAAGAGTTTGTGCCGTCTTCATCCGTGCCAAACAAGCTTCCACCTCCATGTTCGTTCTCGCGTTGATGAACTCCTTGAGAGTCAGGTCTGCCCAAAGGAACATCCCGTTGGCATCTGAAGAAATTGCAGTTTGGACCTTTGTACATAATCGTTTGTCCCTGAAGAACTTCACGCGAGTCATCTTCCTGTCAATAAGCATGTTGATGTCGGTCATCGTCTGCCACGAGATCTCGATGGTTGGGACATCCAAAGATGATATGTGCTCGTTCATAATCTGAGTCATGTCAGTCTTGACTTCTGGCCTACCCGAACAGAAGACTCGAATGACTGGTTTAGTGTCCCTTGTACAGTATTCATAGACGATGTCGAGAAATTCGCGACGCTCAGCAGGTTCACACTCGTCCAATCCATCAACGACGAGAAAAATGCACATTCGTTTACACAACGTTTTGGAGCCTGAGAGCAGGTTATGCCAGAACCATGAAATGGTAGGGTTGGAATCTTTGCTGTGGGCCTTTTGACGGTCCCACAATGTTGAAAGCTCTTTTGCGTACGCATCATCCAGGTAGGCGAGCTGGCCGATCATACTCTTCAGCCCATCCAACAAGGTCTGCTTCTTGTTAGGAGTGCGGCAGAATAAATACGCCTTCAGTGGTGTGGAAATGTCACCACGGAGAGGCTTTCCAAATCGTTCATCGAGGATGTCGATTGCTTTGGCAAGCACGTGTGACTTGCCCGACCCGGCAGCTCCGACGAGGAGCAACAATTTGGTGGTTC
>Ga0307515_10021685_pt1 | contig 11370 bp, 10 predicted proteins | sample 17_EM_MG_FD_194513 | JGI IMG/M metagenome (GOLD analysis project Ga0307515, IMG submission 194513) | Populus trichocarpa ectomycorrhiza microbial communities from riparian zone in the Pacific Northwest, United States - 17_EM | ecosystem: Host-associated > Plants > Roots > Unclassified | place... | reverse complement strand
ATGTCTCGTTGCCTCGCGACCCGGTCGCGCCGCCGTTCGTCGTGCGGCTGTCACCCAATCGCGAGGCAACGAGACATGAAGCGCATCGCCTATGCCATGGCCCTGGCCATGACCCTGATCGGCTTGGCGTCAATCGGCCAGACCGCCGCCGCCCGGGCCTCTTTCCAGCCGCAGCCGGGCCAGCTCTATCAACTGACCGTCAGCGGCGAGATCTGGGCCTTCGCGGGCAAGCCGTGCGCGGGCCAGATCTGCGCCGGCTGGATCAAGCTCGACAACAATCCCAACACCAGGGCGATCGCGGCCGCCGGCATCGACCTCTACCAACTGCACAAGGACGGCCGGATCTGGCGCTACCGGGGCGCCTCCTGCACGGGCAATGCCTGTCCCGGCTGGGAACTGATCGATGACGATCCCACCGCCGTCGCCATAGCCGCCAGCGCCTGGCCCCAGGAGCGGGTGTACCAACTGCATCAGGACGGCTCGATCTGGCTCGCCACCAACGCCGTGGCCTGCCGGGCCGGCGACTGCCCGGGCTGGCAGATGATCGACAACAACCCGGCCACGGTGCAGATCGCCGTCACCAAGGCGCAGGTGTTTCAACGTCAGAAGGGCGGCGGCATCTGGTCCTACCTGGGCACGCCCTGCTCGCCCTCGGGCTGCCACTGGAGCCAGTACGACAACAACCCGGCCGCGGCTTCGATCGCCGCCGGCAGGAGCCAAGTCTACCAGTTGCATCAGAACGGCGCGCTCTGGGCATCGACGAACGTAGCTTGCAGCAAAGGCGCTTGTGGCGGCTGGACGCTGATCGACAACAGCGCCACCGCTCAAGTCATCGTTACGGACAGCGGCCTCTACCAGCGACGCAAGAACGGCCAGATCTGGTACACGAGAGGCGGCCCCGCCTGGGTGCCGCTCGACAACAACCCCGCGACGGTCGAGATCGCCGCCGGCCCCAACGGCCTCTATCAGCGCCACGCCGACGGCCGGCTGTGGCGCTACACCGGCACGCCGTGCTCGCAGATCGGCTGTCCCGGCTGGGTGATGATCGGGAACAGCAACGCGACGGCCTCGATCACGGCGGCGCAATAGGGGCCTAGACCACCACCTGCGAGCCCATCTCCACCACCCGGCCGGCGGGGATGTGGAAGAAGTCGATCGGGTCGGCGGCGTTGCGCATCATCCAGATGAACAGCCGGTCCTGCCACAGCGGCATGCCGACCCCAGGCGAGGCCACCACCGTGCGGCGGCCGATGAAGAACGAGGTCGACATCAGGTCGAAGACCAGGCCGCGCCGGCGGCAGCTGCCCAGGGCGCGCGGGATGTGCGGCGTCTCCATGAAGCCGTAGCGGATCGTCACCCGCTTGAAGTCCCGACCGCTTCCATCCGGGCCCAGGGGCTCGATCTCGACGCGGTCCTTCTCGGCCACGCGCGGGGTGTCGGCGGTGCGCACGGTCATGATCACGTTCTCGGCGTGCAGCACCTTGTTGTGCTTGAGATTGTGCATCAGGGCCACGGGCGCGACGCTCGGGTCCGAGGTCAGGAAGATCGCCGTGCCGGACACCCGGAACGGCGGCCGCGCCGTCAGGCTGACGACCAGGTCGTCCAGCGACACCGAGTCCCGGTGGACCTTCCTGTGCAGCAGGTCGCTGCCCACGCGCCAGGTCCACATGGCCAGCACGATGGCCCCGGCCACGGCCAGCGGGACCCAGCCGCCGTCGGCGATCTTCAGGGCGTTGGCGCCCAGGAACACCAGGTCCAGGGCCAGGAATGGGGCCAGCAGCACGCCGCACGCCCACAGCGGCCACTTCCAGTGGCGACGGGCCACCACCGCCAGCAGGATCACCGTCACCACCATGGTCGTGGTCACCGCGATGCCGTAGGCCGAGGCCATGTTCGACGAGGTCTTGAAGGTGAACAGCAGGAAGAACACGCCGACGGCCAAGGCGATATTGATCGGCGGCACGAAGATCTGGCCGGCCACGGTCTCGGAGGTGCGCGTGATGTTCAGGCGCGGCAGCAGGCCCAGCTGCACCGCCTGCTGGGTCATCGAGAAGGCCCCGGTGATCACCGCCTGGCTGGCGATGATGGTGGCGGCCGTGGTCAGCAGCATCACCGGCCAATAGACCGCGTCCGGGATCATCGAGAAGAACGGGTTGGCCATGGCCGCCGGCTGGGCCAGGCACAGCGCCCCCTGGCCCAGATAGTTGAGCATCAGGCAGGGCAGCGCCACCATCAGCCAGCCGGCCTGGATCGGGCCTTTGCCGAAGTGGCCCATGTCGGCATACAGCGCCTCGGCCCCGGTCACGCACAGGAAGACGCTGCCCAGGATGGTCACGCCCAGCCAGCCGTCGGCCATCATCAGCTTGACGGCGTAGACCGGGCTGAGGGCCAGGAAGATCTCCGGGCGCGCCAGGATGAACGGCAGGCCCAGCGCCGCCAGGACCAGGAACCACACCAGGGTGATGGGGCCGAAGAACCGGCCGACCACCTCGGTGCCCCGCGACTGCACGGCGAACAGGCCCAGCAGGATCACCGCCGCCAGGGGCAGGACGAACGGCGCGAAATGGGCCCCGATCACCGGCGCCGTGGTCAGGCCCTCCACCGCCGACAGCACCGAGATGGCCGGGGTGATCAGGCCGTCGCCATAGAACAGCGCCGCCCCGAAGATCCCCAGCAGCAGCAGCCAGGCGGAGCGCTGCTTCAGCGTCTTCTGGGCCAGGGCCATCAGGGCCAGGGTGCCGCCCTCGCCGCCGTTGTCGGCCCGCATGACCAGCACGACATATTTCAGGGTGACCACCAGGGTCAGGGCCCAGAACACCAGCGAGACCACGCCGAACACGGCGGTCTGGGGATCGACGCCGCGGGCGTGGGCCAGGGCCTCGCGCATGGCGTAGAGCGGGCTGGTGCCGATGTCGCCGAACACCACGCCGATGGCCCCCAGCCACAGGGCGCCGAACTTGGCGTGGGCGGGGGCGTGCGCGCCCTTTTCGGCCGGGTCGGGAGAGGAATGGGCCATGAAACGCGCGCGTCCGACGAAGGGAGCGGTGGCCTACCCGGGCGCCGCGTAAGGGCGCCATGTGGATTTCGGGGAGCGATATAAGGAAGTTATAAAGATCGCGGGACACCCTCTCCCAGCGGGAGAGGGCTTAGGAAATTAGTCGTGCAGCGGCGCTTCCGCCGCCTGGCGCGACGGGTCGGTGACCACCGCGCCCGCCGAGGCGGCGATCACGAAGGCGATGGCCAGCCCCTGGCGGGCCACGAGATGCTCGCCCAGGAACAGCAGCCCGGCCAGGGCGCCGACCGCCGGTTCCAGGCTCAGCATCACCCCGAAGCTGCGCTTGGAAATGCCGCGCATGGCGACCATCTCCAGCGAATAGGGCAAGGCGCTGGAGACCAGGGCGACCACCAGGCCCAGGGCCAGGGCGGTGGGGTTCAGCAGGGCCGCGCCGGCGGTGACCAGGCCGAACGGCGCGACCACCACGGCCGCCGTCGCCATGCCCAGGGCCACCGCGCGGCCGCCGTGCAGGTGTCCGGTCCGCTGGCCGGCCACGATATAGAGCGCCCAGCACACCGCCGCCGCCGCCGCGAAGGCCACGCCGACCGGGTCGAGGTTGAGGCTCGCATCGCCCAGCGGCAGCAGCAGGGCCAGGCCCGCCACGGCCAGGGCGATCCACAGAAAATGGATCGGCTTGCGCGCATGGATCATCGCCAGGCTCAGCGGGCCGGTGAACTCGATGGCGATGGCCAGGCCCAGCGGGATGGTCCGCAGCGCCATGTAGAAGCACAGGTTCATCGCCCCCATCACCGCGCCGTAGGTCGCCACGGCCAGCAGGTCCTTGCGGGCCAGCGGCGTTTTCCAAGGCCGCCAGATCAGGCACAGCACCAGGGCCGAGAAGCCCACGCGGTAGGCGCTGGTCCCCTGCGCCCCGACCAGCGGGAACAGGCTCTTGGCCAGCGAGGTGCCGGCGCACAGCGACACCATGGCCCCCAGCAGGCAGGCATAGGGCACGACGGCGCGAAGGTTCACGGCGGAGGCGCGGGACATCCGGCGTCTTTAGAGCATCCGGACGGGGGATTGAATGGCGGCGTTCGGAGCCGCTTACCCCGGGTGAAGGCCGGGACCGCTTGCGGCGGACATGTCGATCCGTTCGGGGTGGAAGTCGGACCTGGCGCTGCTAAGCTCGATCAATGACTTACGGTTCTCCCCGCACATTCGTGATCGAAGACGAGCTTCATTGTGAGATCATCGGCGAGTTCGTAGCGAAGTCGGATGCCGTCGAAATGCTGAAACGGCTGGCCCAGGCGCCTTGGGACGAGCAGCCCAACTGCGCGCCTTGCATGAGTTGGAAGGCCTGCGGTCGCGAGTACGTTCTCATCGAGTATGACGCCGCGTCCGAACCCTGGAATGAACTTAGCCGAAGCGCCGCACTGAATATTTCGGCGACCAAAGTCGAGTGGCGTTTGCCTTCGACTTAGTGTCCGCAACGGGCGAAGAGCGGACATGCAAATGGCGGTGCGCTCAGGTAGGGGGCGCGCGCAAGTTCAGGTGAAATTTGGAGAAGCCATTTTCGATGCGCCCCCCGAAGATCGAATTGAGTGGAGTTCTCTCGCGCTGCGTTTTCGGTGACGGCGAGGCCGAAATAAGACTCACGCCCTTCGCTATGTCGCAGGATGCGCTACCCGTCTGGGCTCTCGTATTCGCGGAGCCTAGCTTCAACGCCGGCGCCGTCCAGCCGTATCTGGACAACGAGGTTGAAATCGAAATCTTCGACGGGCGCGCCGTCATCTACGATGTCTGGCGGAAAACCGAGCAGGTGCTTGGCGGCGCTCAGCTGAAGGTGGCTCAGGTCAGCTATGATACCACCGACCTCCGTCTCCATGTGCGCACGCTTGAGGACCATGTCGAACATCTCCATGGCGATCTCCATGCCGCTAGGGCCAAGGATACCCAAGGACGGGGCATTCTGCGGGAGCTACTCCGTCGCGCGGAAATTAAGGCAGCGGCTTCCGACCATCACCGTGAACGACAGGCTGCCGCCATCGAGGTGCTGAAGCGGTTGCAGGTCCATTTCGGCGATTGACCTGGATCGGCCTCGCTAGTCCGGGACGGAACGGCCGCTAGGGGGTCGAGAACGGCAATGGCGCCCACGCCGGAAGCGTGCCCTCGACCATCGCCCCGAGAGACGACATTCTGACTGCCCGGGAAACGTGGCTTTCGGCCATGGGCCACCCGTCTAAAGGCCGCCCAAGGCCCACAGCGCGTCGCGGCGCTCGGCGTATTTCCCGCCGAGGAACGGCGTGTCCAGGAAGGTCCGCAGGATCTCCAGCGCCTCGTCGGGCGGGGTGAAATCCGCGCCGAGCACCAGCACGTTGGCGTCGTTGTGCGCTCGGGTGGTCCTGGCCATCGCGACGCTGCCGCAAAGTCCGGCGCGCACATGTCGATGGCGATTGGCGGTCATGGCCATCGCCTGACCCGAACCACAGATCAGAATTCCAAAGGGGATCGCATCCGACTTGAGCTCCGCCGCGAGGGTCTCGGCGTAGTCCAGCGCATCACAACGCTCGGCGCCGTGCGCGCCGAGGTCCTTGGGCGCGTAGCCGTTTTGCTCCAGCCAATCGATCAATTGGGCCTTCAGAGCGTATCCGCGATGGTCGGCGCCAATGGCGATAACGGCTTTACTCATGTCCGCATCCTAGCCTGACGGACCGAGGGGCGCCTACAAGCTTGACCTCGCGAAGAACCACAGCGGCCGGACGCGGGCCTTCAGATCGCCGCCGCCAGCCCCCTTCCCCGCGCCGCGATTAGCGCCTCGACAGGCGCTTACCTTGAGGGGAATATCATCGACATACACGCCATGCGGCAAGGCGTGTCGAACGCCGTCGAGGGGGACCAAGCCATGAGAGACCGACGCACGCGCTATGTCGTCATGCCACGCAGCGGCGTGGTCGCCGACGCCATGACGGCGGCGCTGATCGAGCCGGCGCGGGTCGGGGCGAGCCTGATGGCCGCCCCCGTCTTCCGGGCGCCCCTCGGCGGTTCGCTGCGGGCGGCGGTCAGCGCCGCGTCGCTGTTCGAGGACGGCGGCCCGCAAGCGGTCGGGGCGGCGCCCGATGAGGTGTTCGGCACGGACGCGGCCGTCGAAGCCCCGCCGGCCTCGGCCATGGACCAACTGGCGACCGAGATCGGCGACGAGGACTACCGGGTGTTGTCGCAGAAGTTCGACGACGGGCCGGCCATGGTCAGCCTGACCCCGGTGGCCAAGCTGGGTTTCGAGGCCGCCAATCCGGGCGTACGCATCCTGCCGGTCACCCGCTACGCCCTGCCCGACACCGAGGCCAGGGCCCGCCGCCGCCGCAAGCCGGCCTCCGACGGCCTGGCGGCGGCGGCCGGCGCGGAACCCGCCGGCAAGGTCACCCAAAGCGCCCAGGACGCGACCGGAACGGTCTGGACGACCGACTTCAAGAGCACGGTTTTGCCCACCCTGGCGGCGGGCGCCCTGGGGGCCGGGGTCAATGTGGCGGTGATCGACACCGGCGTGGACGGCGCCCACGCGGCCCTGGCCGGCGCGTTGCAGATCTCGCGCTGCCTGATCGCCGGCGCCCATCCCGCCGAGGGCCGGCCGGTCGACTGGGGCGCGGCCGCCGCGACCCGGGCGGCGCACGGCACCCATGTGGCGGGGATCATCGCCGCGCGGCCGGGGCAAGGCGGGCCCCAGGGCGTGGCGCCGGCCGCCGGCCTGTGCAGCTACCGGATCTTCCCCGACAACCCCGGCGGCGAGAAGGGCGCGGAAAACATCGACATCATCAACTCGATCATCGCCGCCATCCGCGACGGCTGCCATGTGATCAATCTCAGCATCGAGGGGGCCAAGCTGCGCGAGGACGGGGTGCGCAGCGCGATCACCGAGGCCTGGAACCAGGGGGTGATCTGCGTCGCCGCCGCCGGCAACGGGTTCGGCGGGCCGGTCAGCTATCCGGCCGCCCACCCCAACTGCGTGGCGGTGACGGCCCTGGGCAAGCTGGAGGCCTATCCGACCCAGCCCGAGTTCAAGAAGTACGAGTCGGCCACCGACATCTCCGGCGCGGATCCTTCGATCTATCTGGCGGCCTTTTCCAACTTCGGCCCGCAGGTGCAGTTCGCCGCCCCCGGTCACGCGGTGATCTCGACCTTCCCCGGCAATCAATGGTGGTTCGACTCCGGAACCTCGATGGCCGCGCCCTATGTGGCGGGGATGCTGGCCCGGGTGCTGTCCAACACCCCCGCCGTGCTGAACGCCCCCGGCGACGCGGCCCGCAGCGCGGCCATGCTGGGCCTGCTGATCGGCGGGGCCCGGGCCCTGCGGCTTCCGCAGCGGGGGCAAGAGGGGTATGGTCTGCCGTCGTGATCGACGCCCGTCCTCCCGGCCGGCGTCCCCTCTGGAGCGCGTTTCGTGGATAGTCCCCGCGCCAAGCTGATGCTCTTCCCCAGCGCCGGCTTCGTCGAAGCCAGCCACGCGGAGATCGTCGATCTTCACGCCAAGATCAGCCAGACCACCGGCCTCGAAGACGTCGAACTGGAATCGCGCGGCGACGCCGGGGTGGAGATCAGCTTTCCCGCCAAAAACGCCCACGAAAGCGACCGGGTCCAGCGGCTGATCGACACCGAGGTCGACGGCTGGAACGTCGGCGAGATCAGCACCTACGCCTTGCCCAAGTCCCTGTAGGGCCGCAGCATCAGCAGGAACGAGACCAGGCGCGGCGCCTGCCAGCGCGGCGGCGTGGGCGGCATGGCGCGCTCGGCGACCAGGATCAGGGCGATCAGCGGCAGGGCCGCCAGGTGCGAGCCCGGAACCGCCTCGCACAGCAGCATCCACGGCCAGCAGGCCGCCACGCACCAGGTCCCGGTGCGAAAGCCGAAGCGCAGGCTGTCGCGCCAGGCGGCCCAGCCCCGGACCGACAGCGGCAGGAAGCGGTGCGCGCGGTTGCGGGCCCATTGGGCGGTCGGCGAGGCGCTCCAGGCCAGGGCCCCGGCCGCGACGACCCAGAACACCCAGTCCGGCGGGACCAGCTGGCGGATCAGCATCATGGCGACCATCAGCACCGCGGCCATCGGGATCCAGGCGGCCAGATAGGCGGCCACGAACAGGGCGATCGACCGCGGCAGGTCGCGGCGAAAGGTGGTGCGCGCGATGTGCTCGATCGGCAGGATCAGCAGCGGCAGCATCATGGCGCACAGCATCGCGATCCAGCGCAGGACCAGGCCGGGCAGGTCCAGAAGCTGAAGGTTCAGCCACAGCGCCGCCAGCGACACGCCCTGGCCGCAGACCCCGATCCAGGCCCCGCCCTCGTCGCCCCCCGCCCACTCGCCCCGCGCCCACGCGCCCAGGGGCGCGAAGGCCAGCACGAAGGCCAGGCCGCTGATCGCGACCGGTCCCGCCCGCGACCAACGTCGCAGGCCTGTCGCGAGCTGGACGATCATGGCCTGGGGCTCGCCGGGCGATGCGGAGGTCGCGCGAGCCTCTTCAAGCCTTCGGTCTCGCGTCGCCGTCGCGGAAAGCCGGTCTCCGCCGTTCCGCGGGACGCCCCAGCATGGATCGACATTCAGGCGCCTCCCAATCTTGCCGTCATTCCCACCCTTGTGGCGGGAACCCCTTTATCCGCCGCAGGTGCGGGAGGGTGGCGCGCCAGCGCGCCAAGGCGTCTCACCGTCGGCTGAACCAGGGGTTCCCCGCCTTGCGCCACGGAGGTCGGTTCGGAAGACTCGAGCGCCGCCCCTCGGACGGTGGCGAGGATAAATCCTCGTCCTTCGACAAGCTCAGGATGAGGATTTCTCCTGAACCGCCGTCAAATTCGTCCTCATCCTGAGCCTGTCGAAGGACGAGGACGCACCCGAGCGCTCGCCGCGCGACCTAACCCAGGCGTTCGGGACGTGTGACCGCCTCCAAGCGCCGAACATCGATCAGTTGGACCTCACTGCGACCCGTCGCCGGGATCTTCGGCCGCCGCCGTATAGACGCTGACGCGGCCCACGCTGATCGGCGCGGCCCCGTCCTCGCCGGTGGACGGCTGGGTGAGGGTGACCTCGAGGTCCTCGAGCTGGGCGTTGGCGTTGCGCTGCAGCGAGGCCACCGCGTCGGTGATGTCCAGCACCATGCTCAGGCCGTTGCCGCCGTGCTTGCCGTCGGGATCGGAGGCCTTCTTCAGGCCGAACAGCGGCAGGCTGTCGACGAACTCGTCGGCGCTGCCGGGCGCGTCCTTGGCCTGGCCCTTGACCCCGATATGGACGGTCAGCAGCCCGCTGGGAGTCTCGCCGGTGACGTTCTCGACATTGAGGTAGTAGCGGGGCGGACCGTCGGCCAGACCGGCGATGACGTTGGCGGAATCCAGGCCCAGGCCGGCGGCCACGCTCTGGCCGGGCTGGACCGTGGTGTTGGCGACGTTGGCCCCGACCAGGCTGGCGGCGGGGGCCGCGCTGGGCGCCGCTTCGGGCGCGGCGGCGGCGACGGCGGCGGGTTCGTCATCATCGAGACCTGCGGGCACGGCGGCGCTCCTGACTGCGGGCGGCCGGATACCGGTGCCCCTGTAGAGATTATCATAGGCCGGGGCCAATGGCCCGCCGGGCAGGGTCTGGGAGGGCTTGAACGACCGGAACACCCCGTTCGGATCGGGCAGGGTGAAGGGCGGCACCGCCGGGCCGTTGGACCAGGCCGCCCCGGTCTCGCGGATGTTCGACGGCACGGTCATCCAGGCCGCCCACAGCCGGTCGATATTGCAGTGGTGCAGCCAGAAGATCGGGTCCAGCGCCGCATAGTCGGGGTCGCTCATGAAGCCGGTATTGCCGGTCACGCCGCCGATCATGATGTGGACCAGGTTGTGCGGGTTGCGCTCCAGGGCGCCGGCCGCGGTCGGCGCGCCCCCGAAGCCCTGGACGCCGGGCGCGGACGTGTAGCGGTTCAGCCCCATGGCGGCCAGGTTGATGTCGGTCGGGATGCCGGGCGGGTGCGGGGCCAGCACGTCGAACTGCCGCGGCCAGGGCCGGCCCGGGGCGCCGTAGGGCATGATCCGCAACGGATTGGGCGAGCCGTCAGGCAGGGTCGCCAGGGTGAAGACCCGGGGGATCCGCCGGGACTTGGGGTTGGTGGCGTCCAGATAGTTCCAGTAGGGCAGCGCCCAGTTCGGAGGACCGCCCAGGCCGACGATGGTCTTGGCGATGATCGCCTCGAAGGCGGCGCAATAGGCCCGGTGCCAGGGCGGGAAATACCAGTTGCCGTGCTGGCACTGGTCCCACTGCGGGGCCGGGGTCGGCAGGCGGCCGGCGGGCAGGATGCCGTAGCGCTGCCAGCCGGACGGGTCGATGCCGTGCAGGGCGGCCTGGAAGGCCCAGCCCGTCGGGTCGGCGATCGGCTTGGCGGCCAGGGCGCGCACGGCCCTGGCGTACCATTCGGTGGCGGGCGACCAGCTGTTGCCGAACGATGCGACGTCACGCCTGATATTGGGCATCCTGGAGCTCCCCGCCTGACTTGAAACCGGCGCTTTGGCGCTCGGCGGCGGCAACCTTCCCGCCGCATCGGCGACATGTCAATAAGGTTGTGTTGAACGACTGATAATCTCTTAGGTAGTTTTTTGCGACGGCGGATTCGAGCCGCGCCCGCCTTCCGAGGACCCGTGTCCTCCCCTCACGCCCCTGGCTATCGCCCATGACCAAAACGGCTGTCATCCCGGACAAGCGCGCAGCGCGCAGATCCGGGATCGACGCGTGAACTCAGCGCTTCAGGGCGGTCCCGGACCTGCGCCCGGCGCTGCCGGGCTTGTCCGGGATGACAGCTTCTTTCACCGTGAGCCCAACTCTCATGGTCCCGTCATTCCCGCCCTTGTGGCGGGAATGACGGCCGAAAAGGGGATGTCTGTTCTAACTTAGCCCCTGCGCCTTGCGATGGATGTCGTCCATCCGTTCGCGGATCTCGCCCACCGAGGTGTCCATCGGCCCCACGGCGCCCTCGTGGGGCGCGAGCGGCATCTCGGCGTACATCACCCGGCGCTCGGCGAAGACCGGCGGCGTGGCCTCGTGCAGGGTGCACGACAGGTGGACCGTCAGGTCGCCCGCCGCCGTGGTCAGGGCCACGACCGGCAGGTAGGGCCGGGTCTTGGCGATCTCGACCGGCATGGCCACGCGGTGCGAACCGGCCACGACCCGCAGGCCGCCGTTCTCGGCCGGGGTCGAGCTGAGCGGGATTCCCACCGTCATCCGCGCGCAGACATAGGCGTGGCGGCCCAGGTGGCAGTCGCGGTGGAACGAGACGTCGGACGGTCCGGCCGTCACGCCCAGGGGCTTGTACAGCGCCTCGATGATCCGCCCCTCGACCACGAACGGCGCCAGCCTGTCCTGGTCGG
>Ga0307515_10021684_pt1 | contig 11370 bp, 10 predicted proteins | sample 17_EM_MG_FD_194513 | JGI IMG/M metagenome (GOLD analysis project Ga0307515, IMG submission 194513) | Populus trichocarpa ectomycorrhiza microbial communities from riparian zone in the Pacific Northwest, United States - 17_EM | ecosystem: Host-associated > Plants > Roots > Unclassified | place... | reverse complement strand
GCGCCTGGAAATCATAGCTACTACTTATCGTTCAACGATTTTTAAAACTCATGTATTCAGTTTGTATTCTCATCTATGTATCTATGTATCTATATAGCTACCCATCTACACACGGTATATCTGGACTGGCTGCAGGCGGGGCTTGAGAGCAATTTGTGGTGTGCCTGAAAATGAGGATCGAGTGAACTCAGAGATGCACTCCGAGGCCGTGATCAAGCGAGTTTGGAGATGCACTTGGAGGTAGTTATCGAGCTTATTTGGAGATACACTTGGAGGCCGTGATCGAGTGAACTTAGAGATGCACTCTGAGATCGTGATCAAGTGAGTGTGTAGATGCACTTGGAGGCCATGATTGTGCGAACTTGGAGGCCATAATCAAGCGAGTTTGGACGAGTACTGAGAGGCAGTCTATGGACAGCGCACTGGGTGCTGAGACTCTTTTCATCAGTTAGTTAACTCACAACCGTGGGAATGTGACAAGGCGACTTTACCTTTGAGCTCTCAGAGAGAGCTGGCTGATGGCAGTAGATCGTGAAGGGAGGTACGCCGGAAGATGAAGCTACATTCAGGGGTCAACTTGTAATCATGAGAATGAAGGGAAGACAAACAATCTTGGGCGTATGCTGTACTCAGTGTATGTTGTACTCGGTGTCAACTCATGATCATGACATCGAGACATAGAGAGTAATGACTTAACTTTGTGTTCTGCGATGATGGTAGAGTTGTGGACGAGAAAGAGAGGGATGGGGGATAAAGATGAGAATGATGTGCAGGATACGAGTGCATATGAGATATCAGGGGTACGACTTGCCTAATAGGGTTTAGAAGACCTTGTATCGGTGTAATTACACACCGGATTGGGACTCATACCTGCTGTATTGGGGATGGTAAATTGACTCGCACCCCAATTTCTCTTAAGTTCCAGTTTCTCATGATGATTTCCCCCATACCCTCGCATCTCTCTCATTCTTGTCCTCAACTCTACGATCACCTAAGAACACGAAGTTAAGTCATCGCACTTTATCTCTCCATGCCATGATCAAGAGTTAACACCGAGTACAGCATATACACCGAGTACAGTATACACCGAGTACAGCATACACCGAGTACAGCATACACCGAGTACAGCATATACACCGAGTAAAACATACACCGAGTACAGCATCCACCAAGTACAGCATACACTGAGCATAGCATACACCGTGTACTGCATCATTCCAAGATCGACTGTCTCCTGCTCCCAGCCAGTCTCTCATCTCTCGGCAGACTATGTTGTACTCAATTCTCTACATTCGCACAGTTACAAGTTAACCAATGAATAGAGTCTCAACTCCCATCACGCCTCCCTCCTGAACTATCGCCTCCAGATTGACCGCCTCCTAGTACTCCTTCAATCTCGCTCAATCACGGCCTCCAAGTGCATCTTGAAACTCGCTTGATCAGAGCCTCCAAGTGTATCTCTGAACTCGCACGGTTACGGCTTCCAAGTGCATCACCAAACTCACGGGATTACGGTCTCCAAAGTCGCTCGATCACGGCCTCCAAGTGTATCTCCAAACTCGGTCGATCACGGCCTCCAAGTGCATCTCCAAACTCACTTGATCACGGCCTCAGAGTGCATCTCCAAACTCGCATGGTTACTGTCTCCAAACTCGCTCGATGACGGCCTCCAAGTGTATCTCCAAACTCGCTCGAATACGGCCTCCAAGTTCGCACCATCACAGCCTCCAAGTGCATCTCCAAACTCACTCAATTACAGTCTCCAAACTCGCTCAATGACGGCCTCCAAGTGTATCTCCAAACTCGCTCGAATATGGCCTCGGAGTGCATTTCTTTGTTCACTCGATCACGGTGTGGTGAAACAATGGGGCTAAAAGGCAGACAGCCCATCATCAACACTCTGCCGCACCTCGCATGGTATCCGAAGGGAATTCGTATGAAAGAGCGGTTCTAGCTCGAGGACTGTAGGAAGAGGGTGAGAGGATGTGAAGGGATACTCGGCCATGATAAACCACACATATTGCGTGGATCTACGAAAGCTCGGCAAGAGTGCATGAGACCAAGAGCTGGGAAAGAGAGAGTGTGTATTTCATATATTGAGATGATGTCTATCTACCCTGGGGTATTCCAAATATATACTGCCTGTCGCTGAGTCCATCTCAATCATCCCTGTATCTCCGTATGTATATGTATAGAGAGACTTAGATAATACATGCCATATTATGATGTAGCAAATCTTGTGACTGTAACAGACCAATATGATCGGTGAAATGCCTTGTTGTTATTGATCTGTAAGAACCACTGGTGTGAGAATTCGGCACCAAGTCTCCCGCAGAGCTTATACAGAGGTCTTAGCTGCTCTCGAAGTCTCCGGCAGACCTGCGCAGAGGTCGCAGCAGCTCTTTCATCTGACTATCCTATTAGTCAAATTTCGTAGCATCCCCAATGCACCTCCATCACTGCAGGTGCTTTCAGGAGCACGGGAGAATGCTTTTGCAGAGTCTGAGAGCACTTTGCAATGCTCCAGGGGGGGCTGGGAGCATCTAGAAGTACTTAGAAGCATTGGCGAGGGCTACCGGAGTGTCTGGGAGGTTTGCGTATGTCTTCCGGACCGAATTACATTTTGCTGATGATAGGTGGATAATTGAAGCAATTTTGAAAGTGTTTTAATAGATAGAATTCTTAATAATATTTTAAGATCTTCTTCGGTGTTCTGAATGTTGACTGTGGATTGCTGCTTGAGCTTGTTCTTCCCATTGCTAGAACAATGCCATCTCATTATAGTCGTCTTCAAGGGTTTGTACACCCCTACTTCGACGCTATGACTAGAATGCTCATGATAGCGTTTCCACCGTCACGTCATGCAACCAAGCATGCGCCCGGTGATCCGGTGCCACACATCCCAATAGGGTATCGCGTTCATGCAATGTGGTTTCAAAGCATTATGCTCCTGATAAGAATCAGGCCATCCATTGCATGATATCATGTCAGACAGTGTGTCAGATGAAACTTGAACTTAGACATCTTACTACCCTTTTGTGACAGTAGTTGAAATGTCTGCCAATCAATCAGTCAACAGTGCTTATCGCAAATTACTGCCTCACCTTAAAGGCTATTGGGCTTGCATTATAGATTTAATTGGCGACCAACCGATACTATGCCAAAGTAGAATCTGATGACTCAGCTCGTATCAAATACGAGTCTGATGTTGCAATGCATACTAACTCAAACCAATGAGCAGGGTTGCTTTAGGCCTCATATCTTTAGCCAACGTCATAATTCCCTCAGTCAGGTCATGCTGAAGCCGAGACCTTTGTCTCTGGCCAGAGAGTACCCTGGTTGTTCCCATCGCCTGAGACGATAAGGCAGAAGTCCTGCGTACTTGCAACTTGACTATCGACTGCTGTCTTTGAGTCTCAGAGTAATCTCTGGTCCAATCACACAAATACCGCTAGTTTCTAGGAACTGAACGTCGTTGAAAACAACATGCTCGGCAGATATATTATCTTTTGATCTGGCAGCATTGTTGTGTCATCAAATAAGGATTGCCATAGTATGTATCCTTTCAATGATTTTGCTAAGTAACGAGACATATTCAATCAACACATGACTCTTATGTATCCCCGATAAAGGACATAAGACTGGCTTACTCGCAATGTCAAGAACAAGTGTTACCCATATCATGTGACTAGACCGAGAGTAACTCTGTGATATGTATTCCTTCACTATTGCAAGTACCATTTTCGCTGTTAAGAGGGCACCCTTAACAACACCCCCTTCTCTAGAACCGGTGACTACAACGGTGCTCCATCATAAAAAGTAGAAAATCAAAAGATTCCACTCAACGCAAAAAAATAATGAATAACAAAAATCATATAACAAAATAAAATCTTTTTTCTTTTTTCCATATCGCCCATCATTCTCTATTGTTGGGTTTTTGCCATAATATTCTTAAAACAAATCCATTGAACTTTCCAATACATTTTCATACGTTTCCCACGTATTTTCATCATCCGAATATTCTTCTCCCTTAACCAAAGAAACTTGTTTCTTCGCATCATCATCGGAAGGTCCACTTGCGAGTATCGATTGCATTTTCCAGCCAAAATTGTCGGCTTCGATTTCGACAACCTATTTTTTCGGATCAGTTCCTCGATATCGTTCTAACAAGGCTATATTGAAAGTAGGGTGTATCTTCCAGGATTCTGGTAACTTAATCGTGCAATATCTCCCATTCTTTCCTGTCGACAACACTTCCAATGGTCCATACATCTCATCTTGTACTTTCTTGCATCGATGTTTGGCTCGAATATTCTTCCCATTCAACATAACCAGTTCCCCTGGCTTCAATAGTTCAATATCCTTTCTCTTCTCATCTTAATATTTTTTCATAGCCTTGATAGATAAAGCTAATTGAGTTGATAGCTTCTGATGTACTGCATCCGTATAATGCCCATACAGCTCAGAAGCTGGATTACGGAACTGAACCACAGTTGGCCAATTTGTTCTAGGTTTGAAACCATTATTGCAATAAAACAGTGAAATCTTAGTTGCCGAATGTTTCGAATTATTATAAGCATACTCTGTCATAGCTAGCATTGTCGCCCGATCATACTATTCGTAATTGCAATAAGATCGAAGATCAGTTTGTATTACTTGATTAATACGCTCGGTTTGTCCATCCGACTCTGGATGAAAAGCTCTACTCATGCTTTTCTTAATTCCAAGATATTCGTATAAATCCGTAAAGTATTAACCAGTAAAAGTACCATCTCGGTCTGATACAACATCCGCTGGAAATCCATGATATTTCCAGACATTCTCTAGATATTCTCTGGCTACCATTGGAGAATGCTTCTTTTTGATTGGAATAAAATGGGCCATCTTCGTAAAATGATCTACCACTACTAATATCATTGTAGCTCCCTCTGACTCGGGAAGATCGGTTATGAAGTCAGTACTTATATGGGTGCATGGTTTACAAGCCATTTCCAAAGGGTGTAACAACCCGTGCTTGGCATGTTGAGGGCTTTTTATCATTTGGCAGTTATTGCATTCGCTACAGTATTTCTGTAAATCCATTTCCATTTTTGGCCAATAGAAATTCTGTGCAATTAATTGCATTGTTCTTTCTTTTCCAAAATGTCCTGCTATCTTTGAATCAGATTCCGATTTCATTATCCTTTATCGCATTGCTGCTGGTACGTATACTCTATTTTTCCACCATAGAATATCATCTTTTAACTGGTATTGTTTATCAATAATATCGCCAGAACTAAGTTGTTTGCAAATCGATTGGTACTCGTCGTCCAATAATGCATTTTCCTTAATTCTTTTTTTCCCCTCTGGCAATAATTGGTTGATGTCCAATGCTCCAATACTTATCAACTCATATCCTTCATCATCAATTTGCATCGCCCCAACTTCTAGCCATTGTTCTTTTCTTAACAGCATTTTATTTCCTGTTGCTGTTGTACCCCCCTCTCTAGAGGTGAACTCCATGCACCTGGATAATGTATCTGCTTTCTGATTTGCAGAACCCTTTCAATAAAAAAGATCAAAATTAAAGCTAACCAGATCATCTGCCCATCTTGCCTGGCTTCGATTGAAGGATACCGCGGTTTTGAAATATGTGAGGTTTTGATGATCGGAATATACTATTGTCTTATCTTCCGCTTCTTGTAGAAAATACCTCAATTTTTTGAGAGAAAATACTACCGCAAGCATTTCCTTATTGAAAACATCGTAATTTAACCCTGCTGGAGATAATTCTCATCAAATAAAGCTCAAAGGGTGTAATTTTCTGTCTTCAAATTTTGGTGATAATATTCCAGCAATTGCAAAATCCGAAACATCCCTCTCAACCAAAGCTGGTCGATCAGGATCATAATGTCGTAGTATTGGTGTTTTTCCGGAAGTTACAAGAATTGTTATCTTTAGGAATGCAGCCTCTTGTGTTTCTCCCCAAATGATAACTCTATTAAACCCTCTCAGCAAATTGGTAATTGGGGATACTATTGCGGCATATCCTGGTACAAATCTTCTATAAAAATTCCACATTCCTGATAACTGTTGAACTTCCTTCTGATCCGTAGGTCTTGGCCAATTGACAATTGCCTTTGCCTTATCTGGATCCATCCTAAGGCCTGTACCGCTAACAATAAATCCCAAAAAAGGAACCTCTTTTGCATTGAAAATGCACTTGTCAATTTCAATACACATATGATTATCCTTGAGTAACTGGAAAACCTTCCCTACTTGACAATAATGCTTCTCGATGGATCCCTTGGTGGCTATCAAAATATCATCCATATAAGCCACTACCACCATTCCAACGTCTTCATCAATTTCTTGCTTGGTATTAATAAGTAATTCCATTCCAAGTAACGGTCGTAAATTTCGATTTATTTCCTGTTGGAAAGTAGCAGGTGCATTTGTAAGTCCAGATGGCATTACCATATACTCATATAGGCCAAACTTGGACCTAAACACTGTGGATTTTCTATGTCCCAATGCCATTCTAATCAAATGGAATCCGGCCTTCATATCGACTTTTGTTATGAAATCGGCATGTCGCATTTTTCTTGATAATTCATCCATCATTGGTAATGGTGTTTCATCCTTCTTCGTATGATCATTGAGATGTCGATAATCCACTCATAATCTCAATCCCTTTCCATTAGGTTTTGGAATGAATAATATAGGACTTCCAACCGAACTATTCCATAGTCTAATTTTCTTTTCTCTGAACATTTTTTCAAGATATTGAACTAATATCTTTTCCTCTTCAACGGATAATTGATAGATAAGACCCATTCGAAGCTTATCTCCAGAGGTTATGAGTTCTATCTTATGATCACAACCTCTATTATCCGGTAATTTTTCTGCATGTTCTGGATCAAAAAGCAACAACTACTTATGATAACATTTTGGCAACCTTTCCAACATGTAAGGCGAGCTCTGAGCAAGTGCTCCGATATAAATTGCATCTTTGTTTAAAGCAACTCCTTTATCATAAGTAATTGAATATTCTGAATGTATTTTTCCATGTCCGAAACACTGTCACAGACAATGTGGAAAATGCAAATGCGAAGCCATTACTCCTTGAACCTTATGTTTTTCAAGATACCACACAGGTATTGAAGCATCGTATTCTTGAGAGGTTTTCATTACTTCGAAAGGATAATCTTCTTCATCATAAGAACGATGATTTCCGAATGATAATCCCAAAGGAATAGTACATAAACTCCCAGTCTCAATTTGTCATCCAGTAACATCCGCAGATTTTACTTTCTGGATTCTTTTAACAACCGGAATCTTGAAAGCCTTTGCTGCCTCCGGAGAAATTACAAAAGATCTGCTTCCGAGGTCCAGCATACATTATCATGGAAAATATTGATGATTATGATCCAGAAAGAATCGATCAATAGGTCGCTTTCCTATCTTTGCTGCAGATATTTTCCTCATCTTCTTATCCTTGTGGTAAGATTTATAAAAAAACAAAATCGGTAGAAGTATTGGGTATTTTGGCTTCCGGGCCGAATTCGATGGTTGCTTTGCGTTTCGTCATTCCTATCCTTTTGACAATAGCATGGCCACAACAGGTTGAAAAAGAAAAGCTGGTTGGAAAAATTAATTATAGTAAGGTAATATATGTTGTAGTCGTATTTCCTTACTGACCAGCAGTTTTGGCCTTCCAGCCATCCTCAGAGGAAATTAAAATAACAAAAAGGAAATGAGTCTTCCAACAAAATTGGTGTGTTTAAACATTAATTTTCGACTCCTAAGCTTAATGCGGCTTATTCGCTATCACTATCTGAATCACACCAATTCATTTCCACTGACTTTTCCGGTTCTTTCATTTCCTCATTATCCTGATCTTCAAAAAGATCTTCTTCCTAGTCTTGATTATCCTCCTCATTGTCCGAATCAGACTCCTCGTCTGGACTTTCTCCCTCATCTGTTGTATACAGATCTATTTCAGATTCTTCTTGATCATACGCTCCAACCTTGAGCTTTTGATATTCCTTCGCTTTTGGAAAAGGGGCTGTCTCGGTTTTCTTCCTAATCCAATGGAAACAATCCATTGTTTTATGCAGTCCTTTCCAGTCCACAGGCTAAGCACAACTTTGGCATTCTCCTGCTGCCTTTCTTCTATCGAGTTCAGACTTATCTATGCCTTCTGTTTGTTCTGCATAGGTCTTCCCAGATTTCTTCAACTTGAAGTTTTTCTGAGTATTATTCAGATTCTGGTTGTTCTGAAATCGATTATTATTTTCGAACCGGTTTTTAAAATCCTTTGGTTTCTCAAACCAATTTTTAACTGTTCTCTGCACATCTGTCACAGATCTTCTGAGGCCCAGAACCTTTTTGCCCTCATCCCATTTCTCTGCAGTTCTTCCAGCTGTAGTGATAATATCAATGATTTCGTAGTCAGCCTTTCCTGTCAAATCGATTGTATGCATCTGCTCCAGAATTTTCTGCGGCAATCATTCCAGGATAAGTTTCGTTAAGGTGGCACCGGTAACCAATGCCTTATCGTTATGCATCTGAATTTGCGTAAATATATCTCAGATGCATCCGTCATACTTGACTTTTTCCAATTAGGCATAGGCTTCATCCTGAGTCTCTCTATCCTCGAATCATAATTTCAACGCTTGGATATATCCCGTGATTGATTTAGGATGTTTTCCATTTCACGTACTCTTGATCCACGGAATATGCCAAGCGGCAGCATACTTATCCATTAAGGAACCGATCCAATGAATGGTTATTTCGTCTGTAGGAAATTTCTCAGGTCGGTCGTGTATGTACACTTCCACCATAATCCACCAGGTATCATCATCTTCTTCTGGTTTTCCTTCGAATCGTTTTGGTTCCTTAATCTTGATTGGCTTTGCATACTGAAGTTCTTGAATCCTTCGCTGCTTTCGGCTTTGGCTTGGATTCCTATTCCCAGGATCGGATGGTGGTCCAGATCCCGGAGGCGGAGGGTCTCCGGCATTACCGTTTCCTCCGGCTCCTTATCCATTTAATCCCCCGGCTGCTCCTTCACCTGCTCCACCGGCTGCTCCTTCACCTGCTCCACCGGCTGCTGCATCACCGGCTCCACCGGTTGGTTCACTTCCTGCTCCGCCTCTTAATCTTCCTAACCAGGAAGAAGCACTTTCCGTATCCCTTAAACTTGATACTGAAGACTCTCTATCAAAATATCCTCTTCTTTCAGGGTGAACGCCTGAGGGTCCTGCCTGCACAATCATAGTTACTCACGGCACTTCAGGGACCTTCTGTCTGAAGTTAAACCTGGAAGATTCAGACACTTTATATTCTTCCATTGCCATAGTTAATCCAGCATTGACTTCCTGAACTCTCATGGATTGTTCTTCCATCAATGCAGCATGATCTCTTGATTCCTTTCTGGTAGGAACTTCTTTTGAAGATCTCGTAATGGAAGATAGAGTCTTTTTGACTCTGTCAACCTTTGTAGTCAAATCTTTCATTCCTTCTCGTATTTTCTTATTTGTTCCTTGAGTAGCCAATAGCTGAATCGTATTACTAGTAATTCGATTGCTCATGGCCTCCAACTCAGTTCGAATTCCTTGAAACAAATCTGTGGCTTCTTCCACAATTCGATTATCTTGGGATTGTAGAATATGAATCCCAAATTATAATTCTTTCAGTAGCGCTGGGTGCATTTCCATCTGAGAAGATACTCCTGATACTTCCGAATCGATCGTCTGTCAATCAGTTTGCATCCTAGTCTCATCAGCAAACAACATTTCCGTCCGGGCGGAATGGCTGCGTCAGAGTGGACGCGCTCTATCAGAGGCATCAGAGACACCCGAGTGGCGGATTACTCCGCCCCCGGCGTCAATACCACGAGTTGCGTTGCATATTGCCCTCCGATTGCCATTTCGCCGGTTCTTCTCACTCTGTCAATCTCCTATTTTAAACAAACTCACTGGCATTGTGGCCAACTGTGACCATATGTCGGAATGGGTTCATTGGGTACACGCTTGCATCAGGATTGCAATGCAATGAGCTCGAGGAGCGTAGGAAGTGGGTGAAAAGATATGATACTACCTGGCCGTGAGGATCCAGGCAATTGCGTGGATCCACATAATCTCGGAAAGAGTGAGTGAGACCAAAAGTTGGGAAAGATAGAGTGTATATGTTCGTTGTATGACAAGATGAGATGAAAGTGAGATGTTGTCTATCTACCCCGGGGTCTCCCGAGTATATACTCCGCCTCGCCCATTCCACCTCTATTACCCCTGCATCTCTGTACACCCACCGTCGCTTCTGAACGATATACTTGGACGCCGTGATCGAGCTAGGTTGCAGATGCACTTGGAGGCCGTGATCTATCGAGTTTGGAGATGCACTGGGAGGCTGTGATCGACCGAGTTTGGAGATGCACTTGGAGGCCGAAATGGAGTGAACTTACAGATGCACTTGTAGGCCGCGATCGAGCGACTTTGGACATGCACTTGGAGGCCCAGATCGAGTGAACTCAGAGATGCACTCTGCGGCTGTGACCGAGCGAGTTTGGAGATGCACTTGCAGGCTAGAATCGAGCGAGATTAGAGGAGTACTTGGAGGTGGTTGATTTGGAGGGAGGCGCGATGGCAGCGGAGACTCTATTCATTGGTTAACTTGTAATTGTGGGAATGTAGAGAGTTGAGTACAACATCCACCGAGAGATGAGAAACTGGCTGGGAGCGGGAGACTGTCGATCTCGGGATGACGCTGTACTTGGTGTAGCTGTACTTGGTGTTAACTCATGGTCATGGCATGGAGAGATAGAGAGGGATGACTTAACTTCGTGTTCTTAGGTGATGGTAGAGTTGAGCGCAAGAAAGAGAGAGATCAGAGGAGATGAGAGAAATCATCATGACAAACTTGGACTTGAGAGAATTTCGTGTGCGAGTCAATTGACCATCCCCGATATGGCAGGTACGAGTCCCAATTCAGTGGGTAATAGCATCGATACGAGGTCTTCTAAACCCAATCAGGTAAATCATACTCCTGATTTCTCATAGCCGCTTGTATCCTCCATATCATTCTCATCTTCATCCCCCATCTCTCTCTTTCTCATCCACCACTCTACCATCCTCGCAAGAACACAAAGTCAAGTCATCCCTCTCTATCTCTCCATGCCATGATCTTGAGTTAACACTGAGTGCAGCATACACCGAGTACAGCATACACCTGGGATGGTTGTCTGTCGTTCCTTCATTCTCACGATTTCGAGTTGACCCCTGAATTGTCACGGCGCAAGAAGGTACAGAGGTACTTGGGAAATATAATAGGAAGATACGGAGGGTGTGGAAGGAATTGTGTTACGGAAAGGCGGAGACGTTGGAAGAC
>Ga0307515_10021683_pt1 | contig 11370 bp, 8 predicted proteins | sample 17_EM_MG_FD_194513 | JGI IMG/M metagenome (GOLD analysis project Ga0307515, IMG submission 194513) | Populus trichocarpa ectomycorrhiza microbial communities from riparian zone in the Pacific Northwest, United States - 17_EM | ecosystem: Host-associated > Plants > Roots > Unclassified | place... | reverse complement strand
TTGGTTGGAGGTGGTCAGTGCCATTGGGGCTGTAGGGGGAGCTGCTGTTGGACTCGAAAGGCTGGTGTCCTGGTTACAGGAGGTTCGTTTTTTTCCTTCTCTATAGCATCGCTCTATTATAACGTACCATGGATCAGGTTGTCAAACACGAGCAATTTCTCGATACAGCCAAAGACTACCTCCAGTTTGTGACGAGATTTTTCGAGGTCATCAAAGTCTCGGCTACCCACATCTATCACTCAGCGCTGGAACTATCCCCCACGTCGTCAATTATCCGAAAGCTATATTACCATCGCCGCGTCACTCGCTTACCAAAGGTGGTCATTGGAACTACGGAATCATGGGCCCAGAGTATAGCCATTTCTGGCAAGGACGACTACAACGAACTCTGCATTTGGTCACCATGTGGTCAGTTTGTTGCGGCTCCAACGAGACAAGCTGTGGAGATCCGGAACCAACTCACCTTGGAATTGATCACCATCCTCCAGCCCCCCGAAACGATCCCTGGTCTCACGGGTCCGCTTGCCTATTCGCCGGATGGGCGTTCCATCGCTTGTGCCTCCGATATTGCCATCATAATCTGGGACATCCAGACGGGTGGGGTGGTCAAAGAACTTGGATGTAGCGCCGACAATCGCTCACTGGTGTGGTCGTCGAACGGAGGGACAATTTGTACCATCAATTCTAGGGACCGGATAACCTTCACTGTGCATACATACGACGTTTCCTCGGGCACAGCATTGTCCCCCGGCACACTCCAGTCGGGACACTCCCCACACCTCTGGACGGTCGATGAATCTTTTCGGGTTATGGTGACGGTGTCGAACGTAGACCACTACATCGAGACCATCGACATCTTCGAGGTCGGGCCCGCTCTCACCTGGATCCAATCGTTTCCCCCTCGCTCGTTCGACGTCATGGCCGACATATCCTTCTCCCCAACCACTCACCATATTTCCCTTTTGGGTTCCAGAAAACTTTCTATCTCCGACGTTCGGAGCTCAAAGGTTATGCTATGTACAGAGGGCCGCTTCAATTCCCAAATTTTCTCTTCGGATGGGAGTCTCTTCGCGGCTTCCTGGGGGAGCTTTGTATATGTCTGGAAGTATGATTCCGGTCATTACGCCCTGTGTGGGACATTCCAGTTTCAGAGCTCGGTCTCTCTTCGTTTTCAATTATCGCCAACTCTGTTATCAATCCTGGGCCATTCCGAGAACATTCTCGAGGTGTCGCGTTTACACGAACTTCCCACCGCCTCCGAGACCTACCGTCAGCAGTATGTGGGACTCTCTCGCTCCGGTACTCGCGTCGCAACTGCCTACCAGACGGGAAGCACTGTCACAACCACTGACATCCTCGCACAAGCCCCTCCCCAGTTCATCGACACGGATATGGCAATAAATACCTTACTTCTCACTGGCAATGTTCTCTTGGTAGCGGGTCCAGGACAAATTGTAGCTTGGTTGCTCACAGAGGAGGGGCTGGTGGATGGCGTTATTGGTGACAGAAGGGTTGGCCGTAGAGATAGCATCTGGACCATACCGTCCCAGTACACGCGAGAGTTCCGGGTTCAAGCTCAAGGTCTGGTTGGGGTCATCAAGATAGGCGGGGATGTGCTGCACGTCTACCACAAAGATACTGGGGAGGTTCTCCACCCTGCTCAAGCACTTCACGACGATTGGAGCGGCTCCCGTGATCGTAATTTGGGTCGGAACCACCTCCGCTTCCACAATTTGCCTCAGTGTAGTGCTCCCCTCGAAGACAGGTGGCAAACTTCACCAGTCACGGTGCGAGAGGGATGGGTAAAGGATGCCGAAGGGAAATACCGATTGTGGGTGCCTGTCGAGTGGAGGGTGTTCTGGGATCCCAAGGATTGGCGCCACGATGTTACGATACAGTTCAGTCGTTTAGCAGGCGGACCCCTTCTCGTCAAATTCTAGCTGGAGTCCCTCTGTCTTCGAAACGCAGCTCATGGTGAATGTTGACAACGTTGAAAGTTGACCCCTCGTGCCCTCTCATTATCACGGTCTAATTTGATTATATTCCCCTTAGGTCAAACCACTCTGCTTGTATCGTAGTTGTATCGTACGATAGTGTCACTATATTTATTTGTTTGGTAATACTACGAGAGGTACTGTCGAGCGAGCAATTCATCTGGACAACGTGAGGGTTTCGCAAGCGCAACTTCCCTATGGTATGCATAGCGGGGGTCCTGGTAGCCCACTCAGGCGAGATAGGAGGTAGCTAGATAGGTCGTGTGTTCCACCCGAATCCCACAGCTCACGCCAGGGAGGCGTCGATGGCGGTTCGGGCCGCAGCTGAAAGGAGTTTCTCATATTCCGAAAGAGTAGCGGGGGCGTAACGATCATGACTGATAACCTGCCAGAGGTTCTCCGCCTAGCAGCGATATCGCAGTGCGCTCGCCAAAGATCCCCTAGCGTGAAAAGTCCGCCCTTTTGGGTGTTTTCGAGACATCCACGTCACGAGGGCAACTCACCGTCCAACCTCCTCGGTGGCGCGCCCAAAGACTTCCATGTTTTTGTCCCGGCGTTCCTGTGGAACGCGGATGACGAGAGCTTGTTGTCCCTTCAACGACTCATGCCCTGAAATCCCCTACACCGTCGTATGGCGCCAAAGACCGCGTTCGAAAAAACTCTGCAACGCCTTACCCTCCGTCTTGAAATGGGTTGGGCGTAGCGCGCCCATTTTGTCTAGTAGCAGCGGTGGACCTTGCACGAGTTCCGGTGAGAACTTCTCCGCTTTGAGGATGTGCCCGACATCGCTGTGATATACTAATACAGAGTAAGGTAACGTCTCCGAGGCTCTTTGATCACGTACCTTTTGGGGATGAGGTAGATGCGCGCGGCGCGAGGAGGAATGCCTGGGGAAAGGAGAGGGCAAGCCACCACCCCGTGGAAGAACACGTTGACTTTCGACTCCCCGAGAGCTCTTCACGAACAAGGAACGACCGGGGCTGGTGAGTGATTCGAAGGGAGAGATTCGCAAACAAGCGCAAACACCCGAAGTCCTGCACGGTTTATCGGTGTTCAGCTAACGTGAGTCGTGATTGTCTTTCGACTCTCCACTATCAGCGGGCGCGCAGCGCACTCAAAGGCTTTCGCAGTGCTTCGACCCTGTGGCGGGGCGGGATGGAACTCCGAACGTCGGCATCTCGCAGAACCAGGTCAAGTCGTTTCCACTCGTGTGTCGGAGATACTGGACATTCACCCGTTTGGCGCGAGGGTTTGAAACGCAGGGACCTCTTTTAAGGGCGCATCAGCAAAACCGACCCCCTCGGTAGCGGTAGCACTACCCGAGACGTCTGACGTCTGTTGGGCCCTAACTTCACACTTTTTTGACGAAAAACTGAATAGAATTTGCCCAGCGCAACGTAGGACTCAACGGGGGTTGTTTTCTTGATGGACAAGCTGGCAGATGCCCCGACGCCGGGGTGTCTACCATCAAAAGGTAAATAACAAATTGGGGCTGCGTCCCATAGGAAACGGTCGATCGAAACGCAAACAGCCATAAGCTCGGGTAGCTCTGCCCGAGGCCGATCATGCTGATGGACGCTCACGAAAAAGTGATCAAATCTGGATCTATGTACTGTAATCCCTTGGCTCGAACCGAAGATCTCGGGGCTCCATATGCCATCCTCGACTTCAGGCTACACCCTGCCGCTTGATCCCCATGCGGTGTGCCGAACGCTATGGCATGAGGAAATCAGATTGTGGCAGGATCCAGTTCTATCTTCTGAACGAACAGGAAATTCGCTGTGTTAGCGGGCTGATTAGCAGGCTGATAAGTATTTAACCCGGAAGAAGGAATTGAGAAGAGTCGGTAAAATAAGCAAGCGCAAATACCGCGGATCAGATCAGAGTCCTGTTGCATAGATGCGACATGTATCTATCAGTATTCAACGTGAGTCGCAGTTTCCTTTCGATTCCCTACTATCAGGGGTGCACAGCGCACTCAAAGGCTTTCGCAGGGCTTTAAAACTTCGCCGAAGCGAGATAGAAAACCCAACCTTGGCGTGTGGTTTCCCACAGGGGGGCCGCTGGGTGTCAAGGATGCTAGACATCCACCCATTCGGCGCGAGCGCTTGAAATGCAGGGTCCTCTCTCAATACAAGAGTACGTCCACAGTTGCTTCACGAGCAAGACCCCAGCTTTCTCTCCCTCGCCTGTCATGTCGTCCGCTGGATTGGAGGAGATCATCGATATCGGCAATAATTTGTGAGGCCCCTTCTCCCTACCTCATCCGTGATTGGACTCATCCGACCTTTCGACTCCGATATCTCCAGTACTGCAAGACAGGTAGGCATTGCTTTGCATCGGTTTTACGACTTAGAGCGAGCGATCGTGATCAGTATTATACACTTGCGGCCTCCGCCGTCTTCTTCTATGACTTTCTTCTGACCTTGGGGGACGAGGTAAGCCATGTCGTTAGCGCTCCTTTTCGCCACACTTATTGCTCCTCCCCTGAAAGGTCAAGTACGGTTGGCAGGGGAGGAAATCATGGGGTACGTCGGGAGGATCGCTCGTCGTACGGCATTCGCTGATGATCTGATAGTGTTTCCGATTTTCCTTGCGGTACGTTCAGCTCCACAGCAAAACTCGCCATTTTTTAAGGGATAGCACAGAACAGGTACTTTCCAGTCGGATACCAACTCTGGTTGCTGTATAGTGAGTGCGATTGCAATCCACTCCTGCCACACGAAATCATGCTTTTCCAACCTCGGTACAGCAAGTTTTGGTGCATCGCCCCGCCAACTACGAGTGAGCGATGTTTTCAATTCCGAAATCTCGCCTGACATGCGCGTTACTGAAATGGACCTCTAGGTGTATGAGCATCGTTCGTTAACCCCTTGAACCGCTGAGTTTCACACATGCCCGATACAGATGCGATAAAACCGTCTTCTTTGAGGTCCTTGCAATCGCGATCATTACGTTACTTGCTCAAGCGGTTCTAACGCTGAGGTCCGTCTTCCTCAATAGCGACAGCTTCGTGCTAATCACCGGTGAATGAGACAGAATCTATGCCGTCACGGGCGGGAGTCGGGTAATTTCCTCGTTCTTTGGTGCAATAATGCTATCACAGTTGATTCTTGGCCTATACCTGACTGTTGATACTGCGAGGAGAGGATGTGAGTTTGACCGAGTGCCCCCGCGATTTCTGCCTACCCCACTTTTTCAGCGTCACCGGTCCTACCGATTCCGCTTCCGATCTATATGATGTGCACCTTCTCGGGAAATGTGTCCGTTGAAATCGCATTTATTGCTATGACTCTTGTATACGGTACGGAACTTTTCTTACCCTTCACCTAGGAGACACCCACTCTGATCATCCTGTAGACCTTCTAGCCTTCTCGGTCATCATTTATCTCGTGGTACGGTCGAACTTAAGAGAGGTCCCGATACCCGGTCTATTGAAGATCATAGCACGAGATGCGACGTACTATTTCCTGGTCATATTCACCTCACATCTCGTGGTTGTGATGTTTCTAGCGTTCGCAAGCGTAAGCACATCGTCATAATCCTCCGTCCTCTCTCTACGGCTTGCTTATACCTTTATAGAATCCAATCAAGCTACTCCCTGCCCCGTAAGTGATACCTGAACGTGTGTTCCTTTCGTTCGCTCACCGGAATTTTTTTCCGCGCAATAATAGCGGACTCCACGCGTATGTCTGAACATCTCTTTGCTTCCCGACACATCCAGTCTGATTCGCGTCCCAGGTTTCTCCCAATGATGATCACGCGGTTACTGCTCTCGCTCAAGAAGGCCGGTGCTTCGCAAGAACACGGATGGAGCTTCGGGGAGCCAACTACGTATACGATCATGAACTTTGCCGAATATCGACGCGGTGTTGCCATGAGAGATGAGATACCTCTGCACACCCTCTCGAGCACACAGGAAGGGACTCAGAGTAAGGAGTGACGACGTAATGGATTTTATTGGGGGCTTCGTCGCCGCTCCCTCCTTTCGTAGGGCGCTCGGAGACTCGGCGACTTGATTTCTGTACAGTGGAGTGCCCGCGGACATCTCAGCTATCTCTCGCTCATTTCTACTTCCCCTCTTTTTCCGACCTAAGCTTGTTTTTTTACTCGTTTCCCTTTTCAACTTCTCGACGCCTGTTGTACTTTCTAGCTTAAATTAAACCGGAGACGTGTTTCTGCAGATCTCCTCGCTCTCCCCGCGCGACGTGGCAAAGTGATGGTGCAACGACCACCATGTTGGCTGCATACAATTTCAATTGCCGAGAACTGAGGTAGTAGTGGTTACCCGGGCGCAGCGAGTAGTGCCCTCGCCAAAGATCCTCCGGGACGAATAGTCCGCCTTTGCGGGTGTTTTCAAGACATCCACGTCACGAGGGTGATTCTCTGTTCAACTTCCTCCTCAGTAGCGCGATCCGTAGCGTATCCAAAAGTTTCCGTGTCCTTGCCCTGGTGTCTTTACGGGACGCGGATGACGAGAGCCGGTTGTCCCTTCAACGGTACAATGCCCTGCACGAGTTCCGGTGAAAACTTCGACTCCACTTTGAGGATGCACCCGACATCGTTGTGATATATACAGAGTAGGGGAATGGGGATGAGGTAGATGTGGTGCGAGGAGGAACGCCTGGGGAAAGAGAAGGAACGAGCCACCACCACGTGGAAGAACGCGCTGGCATTCGACAGATCCAACGACTCCTCGAGAGCTCTTCCACGATGTCAGGCGTGATCATAAGTATCCCGAATATTGGATTTCGGTACTCTGGGACAGGAAGAAGGGGCCAGTGCGTAAACGCATTTCATCCGGGTACCCTATAGAGCGATCGTGCGCTATGACTGACCAGGCGTCGTTATTCAGCTAGCCACACCAAGAAAAGACAAACGCACTTCAAAGGGTCAGATCGATTCGCCCTTGATCTGCATCCGACTACCGCAATCGGGATCCACGGTTTGGGAGGACGAAAGGGTCGCCGTACTCATCATCAGGATAGGGTGGCAACACGATGGCGTCGAGTTGGCCCCCCATGAAAACCTATAAATCCCTGTGAACCTGATAACGACGACGGAGCCTTCGAAGAGTCGAACAAAGGCATCGTGAAACTTGAACAACCCGGGATCGCCGATCAGGTCTGGAGAGATTAGAGGAGACACTAACCCTGAAGCCCCTTCCACCAGGTTACACCGCTGAAGTCCGCGACCAAATGGTTCAGCACTCAGCGACAGTCTTGCATCCGGGGCTAGGGTGGAAGACCACGCAATCGACGGGCTTAGCGGAATATTGTAACGAGGGGCGTAGGGTGGGTCGGTGTTACGTGTGGCGCTCGCATGCTGCGGGAGTGATTAGACCTGAGTACTTGAGTAATGATTGATGATTCCCTCGCTCGAGTCGAAGATCTCGGGGCTCCGTCCTCGACTTCGCGTTGTACCATGCCGTTTGATCCTCGCGCAGCACGTCCGACCCTATGACCTAACGGAATCCAATTGTGACCGGATCCAGTTCTATCCTCTTAACGAACAGGAAGCTCACCGTATTAGCTGCTTGCGCGTGATCAAATCCAGCTGCACAACATGGCAGCGTGGGTCATCTGGACACGGAAACAACTGTTCGAGTCGGTATGAATCGATTGATAGAACAAACAAGCACAAACACCGGGACAGCTCTGGACCCTGCATGCCACACGCCGCGATTGTCTTTCGACTCCACTATGACTATCTGGCGCGCAACATACTCAAAGGCTTTCACAGTGTTTTGACCGCTTCGTCAGAATGAAATTATAAATAGCGTGCTCGACCTCGGCGCCCCGCAGAGCGAGGTCAAGTGGCTTTAATTTGCTGAGTGTCGAGGATGCCACACATTCACTCGTTTGGCGCGGGTGCTCGAAACGCAGGGCCCTCTCCTAAGATAAGAACATGTCCTCGGTCGTTCCATCAGCAAGGTTCCTCTTCCTCCCACTCGCCTGCTATGTCGTCCGCTAGATTGGATGATATTATCGACCACGGCAATAAACTGTGAGGCCCTTCCCATTGACCCCGCCTGTGAGTTGACTTTCCCGACCTTCGGGCTTCGGAATTCCCAGTTCTGCAGCGAGGGTAAGCACCATTTTCCATCGTTTTTGCGACTGAGACCGAGTGGTTGCTGGGCAGTATTATTCGATTGCGGCCACCACCGTCTTCTTCTATGACTTCCTTTTGACCCTCGCGGACGAGGTAAGTTACGTCATCGGTGCTTCTTTGTGCTACGTTTACGGTCCCTTCTGTGAAAGATTAAGTACGCCTGGCAGGGGAGGAAATCATGGGGTACGTCGAGAGAATCGTTTGTTGTGCGGCATCCATTGATGATCTGATAGTGTTCGCGATTTTTCTTGCGGTATGTTCACCTCCGTGGCAAAACTTGCCCTTTCTGAAGGGATAATGCAGAACAGGTACTTGCCGGCCGCATACCAGATCTGGTTTCTGTATAGTGAGTGGGATCATAATCCACCTCCGCTATACGAGACCACGCTTCTCCAACCCCGGTATAGCGAGTTATAATACAACGTTCAACCGACGAGTAAGCAGTGTTTTCAACCGGGGAATTCGGCTTGGCGTGTGTTACTGAAACGGATCATAGTTGTATGAACGTCATTCGTTAGCCCCTCGAGCCGCCAAGTTTCACACACACTCGTTATAGATGCGATGAAACTGCATTCCTCGAGGTCCTCGCGACCGTGATCCCCACGTTACTCGCTCAAGTGGTTCTAACACTGAGGTCCGTCTTTTTCGGCAGGGACAGCTTCGTGTTAATCATGACTGAATGAAACAGGATCTACGCCGTCACAAGCAAGAATCGGTCAATCGCCTTATGCTTCTGCATAATAATCATATTGCAGTTTATCCTTGGCGTATACATGACTGCTTATGGGGCAAGGGGAGGATGTGAGTCTGTGATCCAGCGCCCCCCACAACTCTTGCCTACTTTACTGTTTCAGCGTCACCGATCCAACAGGTCCCACTTCCGATTTTTATGATGTGCATTTTCGTGGGACGACTGTCCGTGGAAATCGGGTTTACCACCATGTCTCTTGCATACGGTGCGGAACTTCCTGTCGTTCATCGATCATCTACTAACTCTGATCATCCCTCAGACCTTTTAGCCTTCTCGGTCATTATTTATCTTGTAGTACGATCCAACATAACCAGGGTTCCGATACCCAGACTATTGAAGTCCATAGTGCAAGATGCGACGTACTATTTCATTTTCATATTCACTTCACATCTCCTGCTCGTGATGTTTCTAGCATTCGGAAGCGTAAGCACATCATCATGATCCTTTTTCTTCTCTCTACGGCTTGTTTATACCTTTACAGGATAGAATCAAGTTACTTCCTGCCCCGTAAGTGATATCACGGCGCGTTTCCTTCATTTTTTCACCGAATTATTTTCCGCCGAATAGTGGAAACACAGTGTGCGTTCGAATGCTTTCTTGCTCCCGGGACCATCGGGTCTGATCCGTGCTCTAGGTATCTCCCGGTGATGATCACACGGCTACTACTTTCGCTCAAGAAAGCCAGCGCTTCACAACAATACGTATGGAACCTTGGAGACCCAACTACGCATGCCACCGTGAGGTTCACTGAACGTCGAGGTGGTGTTGTCGCGAGAGATGAGGTACCTCTGAACACTTTTGCGAGCAGGCATGAAAGAACTCGAAGTCAGGCGTGAGGGGGTAAAGGATGTTACTGGAGACTTCATCATCTCTCTTCATAGAACTCTGGGACACTTGGCGACCTGTCGACGTCGCGATAACCTCTCGTTTACTATATTATTTTTTCGGACAAAGCTCATTCCTCGTCTCCCTCTTAACCTTTTGGCGTTTTTTGTACTTTCTAATACTAGAGATGTGCTCCTACCGATCTGCTCACTCCCCCCCGTTCGACGCGACGAAACGACATGACGATTACTTTTTTGGTTGCGACAGAGAAAAGCGTCCCGTTGATCAATCCAGTTACTTGATGAGACTTGTGGGAGAACTAGCGGAAGGACTATAAGAGAAAAGAAAGCGAGAGACATGCTCGTCGCGCTTCCCCGCGTCGAACGATTTGTGGCGTCAACCTGGTCCGTTACCGTCTGATTACCCTCTCTTTCACTCCTTGCCTTTTTTAAGACCCCTGCCCCCGGATTGTGGTGTGAAGTCTGCGACCAAACAGTTCAGCTCGGACAGCCTTGCGTTGTGGTCCGGTGGCTAGTCGGAAGGTGTGATCGACGCCTTAGAAATGCGAATCATGTAACGTTCACATAAATCTGATCCCGCCCGAGCTGAGGGTTTCGGGGGTCCGTCGGCGACTTCAAGTTGCACTGTGCCTCTTGATCCCGGGCCACGCGGTGTCGAAACCCATGCCTATAAATGGTATAACTGTAACGGTGACGGAGTCTGATCGTGGCCGGATCAGCAGCTCTGATCTGATCCGCTTGTTTGTTTTACTTACAGATGGTTCGATCTCTATTCCTTCGTTCGGATCCCTCGTCGACCCGGGAAGCGATTTCCGTACCCGCAGCTAGATTTCGTCGCGCGCAGATGGCTGATACAGTGCATTTCCTGTTCGTTTAAAAGATAGAGCCGCGCATGGATGTGCAAAATTTGGATGTGAGTCGCGACTGTCTTTTGACTCTCTTCTATCTGCCGACGCGCGGGGCTTCGACCTTTGGTTGGAGGGGAATACAACACCAGACCTTGGCGCCTCGCAGAGCAAGGTCAAGTTGTTTCCTACAATCAGGGGGGCTTCTGAGTGTCAGGGAAGCTAAACATTCGGCGCGAGCGCTTGAAACGCAGGGACCTCCCTTACTTAAGACGAGAGGCTGTTCTTGGTCGTTTCATCAGCAAGGTCCCTCTTCCTCTCTCCCCCCTTCTATGTCGTCCGCAGAATTGGAGGGGGTTATCGACTACGGCAACAAACTGTGAGGCCCCTTCCTTTTTCTACCTTGACCGCGATTGGACTTACGACTCGGATATCCTCAGTACCGGAAGAAAGGTGGGCCTCGGTTTTAATCGCTTTGCGACTGAGAACGAGCGATTGTGGCCAGTATTACACACTTGCGATCACCACCATCTTCTTCTATGACTTCCTTCTGACCCTGGCCGACGAGGTAAGCTACGACGTTGACGTTCCTTTCACCATATTTATTGACCCTCCCTTCAAAGATAAAATACGCTTGGCACGGGAGGAAATCATGGGGTACGCCGGGAGAGTCGCTCATCGCACGGTATTTGTTGATGATATGATAGTCTTTGCGGTTTTCATTATGGTACGTTCACCTCCGTAGCAGAGCTCGTCCCTTCTGAAGGGACATCGCAGAACAGGTACTTGTCGGTCGGATACCAAATCTGGTTGCTGTATAGTGA
>Ga0307515_10021681_pt1 | contig 11371 bp, 11 predicted proteins | sample 17_EM_MG_FD_194513 | JGI IMG/M metagenome (GOLD analysis project Ga0307515, IMG submission 194513) | Populus trichocarpa ectomycorrhiza microbial communities from riparian zone in the Pacific Northwest, United States - 17_EM | ecosystem: Host-associated > Plants > Roots > Unclassified | place... | reverse complement strand
GGGTTCGAGCGCCTTTGCCTTCTGCAGGCAGCCAGCTGCGTATTCATCCGCCGTCGGCCGACTGTCGCCAAACAAGCGCCGAAGCTCGAGGACCCCCGCATCAGACCTCGATACAGCGCGCGCAGTCGGATCAGTCATACCAGCCAGTCCCAGACAAATGAGGCCCAGACGGCAGAATAACAGAGAGCGTCCCTTGGACCAAAGGGGCTGAGCTGCCTTGACTTAAAACCTTTGGCTTAAAAAAATCATGCCCGGGAAAAAGGCCCGGGCATGACGACGTTTGTTGGTGCTGAGAACTACTTACGCCGCGCGAACCTTGACCAGGAATTCGTCGACCGCGTTGCGCAGCATGCCGGATTGATTGTCGAGCTCGCGGGCGTTCGACAGCACCTCGGTTGCCGCCTTGCCGGTCGCCGACGCCGCTGACGTGACACCGCCGATATGGGCGCTGATCTCGCTCGATCCCGCCGCAACCGACTGGATGTTGCGCGCGATCTCGCGCGTGGCGTCACCCTGCTGGTCGATCGCGCTGGAGATGCTCACCGTGATCTCGCTCATCTGCGCGATGGTTTCGGTGATGCCGCCGATCGAGCTGACGGCTTCGCTGGTGGAGGCCTGCATGGCTGCCACCTGCGCCGAGATTTCCTCGGTCGCTTTCGCGGTCTGGTTGGCCAGCGCCTTCACTTCGGAAGCCACGACCGCAAATCCCCGGCCGGATTCACCGGCGCGCGCCGCTTCGATGGTGGCGTTGAGCGCGAGCAGATTGGTTTGCGCGGCGATCGAGTGGATCAGTTTTACGACCTCGCCGATCTTCTCGGCGCCGGTCGACAAGGCGCCCACGGTGGCATTGGTACGTTCGGCATCGCCGACCGCCTTGCTGGCGATCTCGCTGGAGCGCGCCACTTGGCGGGAAATCTCCGCGACCGAGCTCGACAGCTCCTCGGCGGCGGCCGCGACCGTGCCGACATTATTGGATGAACTCTCCGAGGCGGCACCCACCGTAGCAGCGCGCGCGCTGGCGTCGCTGGCGGTCGCGGTCATCGACTGCGCCGTGGTCTGCATGCCGGCGGCGGCCGTCGACACCGAACGGACGATACCGGTGACGCTGCGTTCGAAATCGCTGGCGATGTTCTCCATCGCGGTGCGGCGCTCGGCGGCGGCGCGGGCTTGCGTTGCCGCTTCGGCCTGTTCCAGGCCGCGGATCCGTTGCGCGTTGTCCTTGAAGATCTGAACGGTCGCCGCCATCGCGCCGACTTCATCGCCGCGGCCGAGGCCGGGAATTTCGCCATCGAGCTTGCCGTCCGCCAGGTCCTGCATGCGAGTTCCGAGCAGCCCAAGCGGCTTGCTGATGCTGCGGCCGATCAGCCAGGCGATGCTGCCGGAGATGATCGCGATGCCGAAGATGGCAAGGCCCAGCAGCCAGGCGATCGGCGCCAGTTTGGCGTCGAGGTCGTCGACATAAACGCCGGAGCCGAGATACATGTCGAAGCCAGGGACGGCAATCGCGTAGGCGATCTTGCGGATCGGCTTTTCCTGGTCGGGCTTGACATATTCATAGTGCAGCAGGATCTCGCCATTGGCCTTGACGCCGTCCATGAATTCCCGGGACAGCTTGCGGCCGTTGGTCACCACATCCATGCGGTCGGTGCCGACCTGCTTCGGATCGGGCGCCATCTGCGTGATGCCGTCATAGGTGGTGGCGAACAGGTAGCCGGTCCCCTTGTCATAAGTCAGGGCGTTGCCGTTGCGGCGAAATTCGGCCAGCGCCGCTTCTTTCGTGATCTCGCCGGCATCGACCCGCTTCTTGAGGGCGGCAGCCATGTTCCTGGCCATGTCGACGATCGACTTGGCCTGATAGACCCGCGCATTCACCATCTCGCTTTTCATCAGGTAGCCGGCAAGCAGACCGGCGACGCACAAACCGAGGAGGGTCACCCCCACCAAGATGCCGAGCTTGGGGGTGATCTTCAGATTTGTCAGCTTCACGGGGCTCTCCGGGGGATTGCGCGCAAGGCGTGCGCGATGGGCAAAATGATTCGGTGCAGGTTACCGTGAGAGCCTTTAGCGCTTTGTTACGATGTCACTCCGTAGAAGCCCGGACATGCAAAAAGCTTTGGTCTCCGGGCCCCGGGATTGTGCGAGAAGCTGATCAGGACGCCAAAAATTCGGGGACGACGGCGAGGTGCCGTGGCCATCATCAACACCGAAGCGTCAAATCGGGAGCAGGAAATGTCGAAATTCAGGGTGCTGACGCCGAAAGGCGCGAGTTTCACGGTCGCCGGCGGCGGTTACGACTATGAAAAGGAGGCGCTCGAACCGATCGGGGCCGAGATCATCGAGGCGCCGGCCAATGAGGCCGAATTCATCGCCGCCGCCCGTACCGCCGATGCCATCTACGCCAAGGGCATGCGGATCTCGAAAGAGGTCATCGACGCCCTGGAGAACTGCAAGGTCATCACGCTCGGCAGCGTCGGGGTCGACAGCGTCGACGTCAAGGCCGCGACCGCCCGCGGCATCCCCGTCACCAACATCCCCGACACCTTCATCGAGGAGGTCGCCGACCACGCCATGATGCTGCTGCTCTCGGGCTTCCGCCGGCTGGTCGAGCAGGACAAGATGGTCCGCACCGGCCGCTGGTCCGAGGGCCGCCCGCAGCTTTTGAAGATTCCGCGGCTGATGGGGCAGACGCTCGGCTTCATCTCGTTCGGCCGGGTGGCGCGCGCCGTCGCCAAGCGCGCCGCGCCCTTTGGCCTGCGCATGATGGCCTATGATCCCTTCATCCAGGAAACCTTGATTTCCGACCATGGCGTGCTGCCGGCGACCCTGTCGGAGGTGCTGGCACAGTCGGATTTCCTGTCGATGCATGCCCCGGCGCGGCCCGAGGTGCATCACATGCTCGGCGAAAAGCACTTCAAGCAGATGAAAAAGAGCGCGATTTTCATCAATACCGGCCGCGGCGCCACCGTGAACGAGGAAGCACTGATCAAGGCACTGCAGGAGGGCTGGATCGCGCATGCCGCCCTCGACGTGCTGGAAACCGAACCGCCATCCCACAACAACCCGATGCTATCGATGGAAAACGTCACCCTGACGGCGCATGTCGCCTCGGCATCGGCACGTTTCGACGAAGCGCGCAAGCGCCGTGTAGGCTACGAATTGTCACTGGTGCTGTCCGGAATGTGGCCGGTAAGCTGCGTCAATCCGTCGGTGCTGCAAAACACCTCGCTTCGTCGCTGGCAACCCGTCAGTATGGATCGCGGCCCCAACAGCTAGGACGGCCAAAGGCGTTTTTGGGCGAAGCGGAGAACGGTCCGCGCCCGGGAAAGCGCGCTAGACTAAAGACAATAGCCCTTCGGTTCGCAGGACCGGAGGCATAGGTTCACCGCGCGGTTCAACGCCGGGAACGGGAAAAACAGGGAGAAGACCATGAAGAGCGACATCACCCGCCGCGACGCGCTGGCTTTGGGCGTATCCGCCGCTGCGCTCGCCGCCACCGGCGCTTCGGCGCAATCTCCGATCAAGGCCGCCGATGTTCCGGCGCCCAAATTTGCGATCGAAAAAGGCGCGTCCTTGCGCATGCTGCGCCCGGTGCGCTTCGTGCAAGCCGACGAAGACGTGTTCCGCGCCAATTGCGCGAAGTTCACCAAGGAAACCGGTGTCGAGGTCAAGGTCGACTTCGTCGGCTGGGAAGACATCAACCAGCAGACCGCGGTCACATCGAACTCCGGCGCCGGCCCCGACATCATCATCGGCTTCTCCGACCATCCGCACATCTATGTCGACAAGCTTCTCGAACTGACCGACGTCGCCGACTACCTCGGCAAGAAGTATGGCGGCTGGCAGAACCTTGCGAAGGCGTACGGCAAGAAAGCCAAGAGCGATGCCTGGATCGGGCTCCCGTTCGGCGCCACCGCCGGCCCCCTGATCTATCGCAAATCCATTCTCAAATCCGTCGGTTTCGACAAGGCCCCGGAGGACGCTGCCGGGTTCCTCGACCTCTGCAAGAAGCTGCAAAAAGCCGGCAAGCCTGCGGGCTTTGCACTCGGCAATGCCGTCGGCGACGGCAACGGCTTTGCGGACTGGATGTTGTGGTCGCACAACGCCGCACTTCTGGACGAGGAGGGCAATGTCACCATCAACAGCAAGGAGACCATTGCGGCGCTGAACTACGTCAAGGAGCTTTATCCGACCTTCATCGCCGGCACGCCTTCCTGGAACGACGTCAGCAATAACCGCGCTTATTCCTCGCAGGAAATCGGGCTGACAGCGAACGGCGTTTCGCTGTACTTCTCGCTGAAGAACGATCCGGCAACCAAGGCGATCGCCGATGATTCCGAACATCAGCTGCTGCCGAAGTTCCTTGCGCCGATCTCGCCGATGTCGGGACTGACGCTGAATGCGATGCTGTTCAAGCACAGCCAGTATCCCAACGCCTCCAAGGCATTGCTGACCTTCCTGCTGGAAAAGGACCAGTACGAGCCCTGGCTCAACGCCAATTCCGGTTACTGGTCGCAGCCGCTGGGCGCCTATGCCGACGCCAAGGTCTGGACCGAAGATCCCAAGGTCGCGATCTTCAAGAACACCATGAACAGCACGTATTACGCCGGCTACAAGGGCCCGATCTCGACCGCCACCGGTGCGGTTCGTGCGGACTATGTGACGGTGCAGATGTTCGCCGCGGTGGCAACCGGCGCCTCGACGCCGGAGGCCGCAGCCGCAGAAGCCGAGCAACGTGCGAAACGTTATTTCCGGCGGCAGGCCCGGTAGGGCCGAACAGAGCGGCCGTCATTGCGAGGAGCGAAGCGACGAAGCAATCCATCTTTCTTTGTGTGGAGACATGGATTGCTTCGCTTCGCTCGCAATGACGGCTTCATTCAGCTCGCAGCAGGATAGTCTTGATGTCTGTAACCACCCTACCTTCCCGACGCATCATTGAGCAGCGACAGCCGGGCTGGATCGTCCGGCTGTTCGACTACAAACCGTTCCTGATCGTGATGTGCCTGACGCCGGCGATCGGGCTTTTGGCGGTGTTCCTCACCTATCCGCTCGGCCTCGGTATCTGGCTCGCCTTCACCGACACCACGATCGGCAAGCGCGGCGTGTTTGTCGGGTTTGAGAATTTCCAGTATCTCGTGACCGATCCCTTGTGGTGGAACGCGGTGTTCTACAGCGTGTTCTATACGGCGGTCGCGACCATCGGGAAATTCGCGCTCGGCTTCTATCTGGCGCTGCTGCTCAACAACCATTTCCGGTTCAAGAGCCTGCTCCGCGCGATCATCCTGCTGCCGTGGATCGTGCCGACAGTGCTGTCGGCACTGGCGTTCTGGTGGATCTACGATCCGCAATTCTCGATCATTTCCTATTTGCTTGTCGACGTGCTGCACATCCGCACCACCAATATCGACTTCCTGGGAACGCCCTGGGCGGCGCGGTTCTCGCTGATCGTGGCCAACATCTGGCGCGGCATTCCCTTTGTCGCGATCTCGCTGCTGGCGGGCCTGCAGACCATATCGCCCTCGCTCTATGAGGCGGCGATGCTCGACGGCGCGACCGCCTGGCAGCGGTTCCGCTACATCACCTTCCCGATGATGCTGCCGATTCTGGCGATCGTGATGACGTTCTCGATCATCTTCACCTTTACGGATTTCCAGCTGGTCTACGCCATCACCCGCGGCGGGCCCGTCAATTCCACACACTTGCTCGCCACGCTGGCATTCCAGCGCGGCATCGCCGGCGGCGAGCTCGGCGAGGGTGCGGCGATCGCGGTGTCGATGATCCCGTTCCTCGTGTTCGCGACGTTGTTCAGCTACTTCGGCCTCGCGCGCCGCAAATGGCAGCAAGGAGAAGCCAATGACTGACGTAGCTGCCTCACCGGGCAACAGCAATGTCGCCAGCGCCACACCGGACACGATGTCGTGGGATTCCCGCGCGCGGCGGGTGATGATGATCTATCTGCCGCTGTCGTGCTTCGTGCTGATCCTGTTGTTTCCGTTCTACTGGATGGCGATCACCTCGTTCAAACCGAACGCGGAACTCCTGAACTACAAGGAACACAATCCGTTCTGGATCACCTCGCCGACCATCGCCCATATCAAGCATCTGCTGTTCAACACGGCATATCCGACCTGGCTGAAGACCACGATGTTCGTGGCTGTCTGTTCGACCTTCCTGTCGCTGTTTGCCTCGACGCTGGCCGCCTATGCGATCGAGCGCCTGCGCTTCAGGGGCAGCCCCTATGTCGGCCTTGGCATTTACCTCGCCTATCTGGTGCCACCCTCGATCCTGTTCATTCCATTGGCCACCGTGATCGTGCAATTCGGCCTGTTCGACTCCCCGTTGGCGCTGATCCTGGTCTATCCGACGTTCCTGGTGCCGTTCTGCACCTGGCTGCTGATCGGCTATTTCAAGTCGATCCCCTATGAGCTGGAGGAATGCGCGCTGGTCGATGGCGCGACACGGCTGCAGATCCTGCGGCGGATCACGCTGCCGCTGGCGGTGCCCGGCCTGATCTCGGCCGGCATCTTCTCGTTCACGCTGTCATGGAACGAATTCATCTACGCGCTCGCCTTCATCCAGAGCGGCGCCAACAAGACCGTGCCCGTCGCGATCCTGACCGAACTCGTCACCGGCGACGTCTACCAGTGGGGCGCGCTGATGGCGGGCTCGTTGCTCGGCTCGCTGCCGGTGGCGCTGTTCTACTCGCTGTTCGTCGACTATTACGTCTCGTCGCTGACCGGCGCGGTGAAGGAGTAAATCTCTACCGCGTGACGAGCGATCGGATATTGTCGGCATCGGCGCGCGTCAGCGGATTGTAGACGATCATGCTGAGGTCGGATCGGCCATCGACGGCAAAGGCGGAATATTCCAGGCTGATCGGGCCCACGATCGGATGCCGGAGGCGCTTGGGCTTCTCGCCGTGGACCTGAACGTTATTGTCTCGCCATAACGCCTCGAATTCGGCGCTGCGCGTGCAAAGCTCGTTCACGAGTTCGCCGACTTCGGAAACGGCACCGGCGCGCGCCGCATCCGCCCTGAACGCGCCCACCACGAAACGGGCCACGCTTTCCCAATCATACTGCGCGGCGCGGACGCGAGGATCGCAGAACATGAGGCGAAGGATGTTGCGCTGGTCCGGAGCAAGCGCACCATAGTCGGTCAGAACAGCTGCGGCCGCGCGATTCCATGCAACGACATCCCAGGTAGCGGTCTTGATCAAGGCGGGACTGACTTCGAACGCATCGAGCAGACGCTGCAAACGAGGGGTGACCTGTTCGGCGGCCTTGTAGCGGACCTCGGGCGGGCGCCCGAGGCCGAGCAGAAAGACATGTTCGCGCTCGATGTCGGTGAGCATCAGCGCAGCGGCGATCCGGCTCAGCACATCCGCCGAGGGCGCGCCGCCCCGCCCCTGCTCCAGCCATGTGTACCAGGTCGGACTGATGTTAGCGCGCTGGGCCACCTCTTCCCGGCGCAAGCCCGGCGTTCGCCGGCGCCCCACCGCGAAACCGAAGGCCGCCGGATCGAGCCGGCGGCGGCGATCCCTGAGATAGATGCCCAGCAGATTGTCGGGCTGGGCATGTTGTTCCTGTTGTTCTTGGGACATGCCCATCCTGTTGGTTATTATACCATGATAAAGTCACTACTTTAATAGAATGAAAGTCTAGCCGATATCCGTCTCCGATCAACCTTGGAGACTTCGACATGCGTGTATTCCTCACCGGCGCGACCGGATTCGTCGGCACCGCCATCGTTCGCGAACTCGTTACATCAGGCCATCAGGTGCTGGGCCTCGCCCGCTCCGACAGCGGCGCCGAGGCACTTGCTTCGATGGGCGCCGAGATTCATCACGGTTCACTCGAGGATCTCGAAAGCCTCCGCGATGGCGCGCGCAAGGCGGACGCGGTCATCCACGCCGCCTTCAACCATGACTTCTCCCGGTTCGCGCAGAATTGCGCCGAAGACCGGCGTGCGATCGAGACGATCGGCGCCGTCCTCGAAGGGTCCGACCGCCCGATGCTGGTGACCTCGGGCCTCGCCTTGATTGCGCCGGGCCGGATTGCGACCGAAGCTGACGGGCCCTCCCCCGATTTTCCGCGCGCCTCCGAGACAGCGGCCGCGGCCGTAGCGGCACGCGGCGTGCGTGCTTCCGCCGTTCGCCTCGCACCGTCGACGCATGGCGCAGGCGATCATGGTTTCGTCCCGCATCTGATCAACCTGGCGCGGGAAAAGGGCGTCGCCGCCTATATCGGCGATGGCAACAACCGCTGGCCCGGCGTGCATCGGCTCGATGCCGCCCGCCTCTACCGGCTGGCGCTCGAACAGGGCGTCAGGAGCGGCCCCTATCACGCGGTCGACGACGAGGGCGTTGCGTTCAAGGCGATCGCGGAGGTGATCGGCCGCCGGCTCGACGTGCCCGTTGTCTCCAAGACCCCTGATGAGGCGGCCGGGCATTTCGGCTGGTTCGCTAGCTTCGCGGGGATGGACATCCCGAGTTCGAGCGCGCGGACCCGGTCGGCGCTGGGATGGAAGCCGGAACAGCCGGGACTGATCGCCGATCTCGATCAGGACAGCTATTTCGGCGCCTGAGTCTAGCGGACCGTGAACGCCACAGGGATCGTGAAGCTGATCGACCCTTGCGGGATTTCGGGCGGGATCGCGGGAAATGGTGAAGCCTGGCGAATCATAGCCATGGCCTGGGCGTCGAAAGCGGCGATACCCGACGATCCGCCAAGACGGCCTCCGCTCACCTGTCCGCTACGGTTCACCGTGAAAGAAAGCGTCGCGACGCCGCGCTGGCCGTTAGCTCCTGACGGGTACTGGTGGAAACGCATCAGATGCGCGCGAACGCGCTGATTATAGGATGCGATCGCCGAGGCGGTTGCACCGGCGCTGGCCGCAGAAGCGGCCTGGGCCTGGCGTTCCACACGGGGCGGCGCCGCGGTGCGGGGCGCGGGCGTCGCTTCGTTCGGCTTCTTCGCGTCGGGTCGGACGACCCTGGGCTTGACCGGTGTCGGCTTGGCGGCTGGGACGGGCTTTGCGGGATCGATCGCCGTCTTCATTTCCACCTTTTGCTCGGGCGGTGCCACCACCTCCGGCTTCTCCTGCAGTGGGGTCGGCGCGATCTGCTCTTCGACAGCCTGCCGCTTGACCGGCTCCGGCGGCGAGGCGTCGGCTTGCTCCATCAACCGATCAGGGGCGCGCTCCAGCTCAGTCGGCTGCGGTGCCGCTGATATCGGCGCCATGTCGATCATGATCGCGGGCATGGTGGCGCCGGGCGGCGGCCGCTGCGTGTACCAGTTCATGAACAGCGCGATCAGCGCGGCATGCGCAGCCACGATCGCAATGCCCGACGCGCTCCAGCGCCGCACCCCGGCGCGATCGCTGACATCATGCAGGGCGAACGCGTTCATGATCATCTATCTTGTTTGCGCATGATCTTGCCGGAAAACCGGTGCCCACTTTTCCGGATCATGCGCTAGCTTCGTCCGTCGAGACCGACCAGCGCGATCTTGAGATAGCCGGCGTTGCGCAAGAGGTTCATCACCTCCATCAGTTCGCCATAGCTGACCGCCTTGTCGGCCCGCAGATAGATCCGCTCGTCCTTGCGGCCCTTGGTGGCGCTATCGAGCGTCGTGGTCAGCGTATCGCGCGCGATGACATCCTCGCCGACCGCAACCGACAGATCGGGTTTGACGGTAACGAACACCGGCTTGTCCGGCCGCGGCTGGGGTTCGACTGCGCTGGCGGGCAGGTCGACGCCGAGATCGACGGTTGCCAGCGGCGCGGCCACCATGAAGATGATCAACAGCACCAGCATCACGTCGATGAACGGCGTGACGTTGATCTCGTGATTCTCGACAAGATCGTCGTCGCCGCCGCGTGACCGGCCGCCGAGGCTTGCGCGTGTGCCCAATCTAGCGCCCATGGTTCACTCCGCGGCGTGCGCCAGCCGGAACGAGCCGCGATCGCCCTCGCGGCTGATCAGCAGCATCACCATGGCCGAGGCGTCGCCGAGCAGCGCGCGATGGGCTGCGATGGTGCGTGTGAGATGATTGTAGATCACGACCGCCGGGATCGCCGCCACCAGCCCCAGCGCGGTCGCAAGCAGCGCCTCTGCGATGCCGGGGGCGACCACGGCAAGATTTGTGGTATGCGCTTCGGAAATGCCTATGAAGGCGTTCATGATGCCCCACACCGTGCCGAACAGACCGACGAAGGGGGCGGTGGCGCCGATGGTCGCGAGCACGCCGGTGCCGCGCGCGATCTGCCGCGACATCGCGGCTTCGACGCGCTCCAGCCGCAGCGCGATCCGCTCCTTGAAGCCGTCGTCGGCGATACCGCCGGAAAGGCTGGCTTCGCGCGCGGCGGATTGCACGATCTGCGCCACTGCATCGTCGCCGTCACGGCACTTTTTCTCGACGTCGGCGAGCACCGTATCGGTCTCGAGCAGGCCGAGCCGCCGTTTGGCGGTCGCGGTCTTGCGCCTGATCTCGACGGTCTTGGCGAGCCAGATGGTCCAGGTCATCAATGATGCAAACGCCAGACCGATCATCACGGCCTGCACCACGATGTCGGCATTGGCAAACATGTTCCATGGCGAGAGATTGCGTGGCAGCAGCGCGGTATCGGTGGCGGCAAGCGCGGCGCCCGGAAACACCGCCACGCCGGCGGCCATGAGCCTGCCGATTCCTAGTCTGAGCACACTCTGCAGCATGGTCATCTCCCGGCTGACAACACGGACGGCTAGGTCGCTGCCGAAGCAAGGCTGTCCGCGAGGGACTGAAAACGCTTCAGCTGGTCGCCGCGCAACGCACGCGCCTCGTCGCGGCCAACGAACACCTTGAACATGATGCCGCCATCGACATTGATGAAGGCGACGAACGCCGACGCCTTGCCCATGAACGGACGCTCGACAAAGGCGACCGCGGCGCAGCGCTCGTGCCTGAGATGGCCGTGCAGGCCTTTGGGCTGCATCAGGTTGAAATAGCCGCGGCCGACCTCACCCGCGGGGATGGCGCCGGTGAATTCGAAGATCGCATCGTCGGTATGGACGATCATCGTCACCTCGCCCCATTGCGCGATGTCCTGCATCGCGGCAGCGAAATGGCTGCCGGCGCCGATCCGGACCATCATCTCCGGCATCGCCTCGATCACGGCGCGCGGCGTGACGTTGCGCTCGCGCGCAACATCCTCGATCACCGCGCCCGGATTTTCCGCCATATAGGCCTTGAGATCGGCGGCTTCTGTGCTCGGCATGGAAGCCTCCGGTCAGGCAGCGGCGCTGGTTTTGCGCTCGCTCTGGATCACCTCGAAACCTTCGAACTTGGGATGGCCGAGATAGAGGCTTTCGCCGGTCTTGTTGTCTGCGCGGGCA
>Ga0307515_10021679_pt1 | contig 11372 bp, 8 predicted proteins | sample 17_EM_MG_FD_194513 | JGI IMG/M metagenome (GOLD analysis project Ga0307515, IMG submission 194513) | Populus trichocarpa ectomycorrhiza microbial communities from riparian zone in the Pacific Northwest, United States - 17_EM | ecosystem: Host-associated > Plants > Roots > Unclassified | place... | reverse complement strand
ATTAAGCCATATAAAGGGCACCTTACTGAAATAGCTTCTTTTTTTTTTTTTTTATTGTGGAATAAAATAAAATTGCTCCGTTTTCAAAACTTTTAATGTGTTAGTTTCCGCAGAAGTAACAATCACATTCAATTGTATACTACAAAATTCAGTGTACTCAGTCTCCAAGCAAAGCCCCGCCTCCACCAGAATTCCTTCTTCGTTTCTTTTCCGCACTGCACAAAACGTTCCTATTTACAGATTTCTCTAACCCTGGAGGTGTAAGCTCTCCGCTCATGATCAGCGTTTTGAACGTCTTTTATAGTACTTTAAGGCTTCCCCACTGGCTGATGGAGAGTGGCTGGACCGTCCACCTGGCTCAATGTCATTGCCTATGATAGTTGGCTTGCTACTTGATCCAATTGAGTTCTTTACAGAACATGACAACTTGTCTGGACCTGTATCATTGCGCGGTTGTTCTGCCCCTTTGGAATGCAGCTGCGGCCCCTTTCTTGAATGGGAGTGGGTGTTAACCCTAGAACCACTTCCAGCAGGAGAAATGTCACCGGGCTCAAGAACAGCTTCCTGGTCGATGCTTCCTGGTTCTCTCACTCCTTCCATGGGAGCGAATATGCCACGATTGTTCACATCTAACTCACAGCGCTCTGTCTGCATATGATTTGATTGATGTGCGTACATATCACATGATAAACCGTTCTCTGAACTTCTGCCATGGGAGCATGTCTGTCCTTCACTATTGCGCACAGCAGAGGACAATTTATTACCATTGCTAGGTTGATCTACTCTGGAGAGCACCTCAGGCCTCGTTATCATACTGGAGGATGAGCAAGCCTGATCAGCATTTTGTGCAACTTTAAGTCTTTTCTTCTTTGATTTATCCCTAAGGAAGGAGGCAAGCACAACGTCATCTTCATTTTTCGTTTCTAAAACCTTCTTAGAACAAGATTTGCCTCTGGCTTTTGATTTTTTGCTGGTATCCTGCTGACAAGGAACAGCAGCAAAACATTGGTCTTTCCTTGATGGTTCTTCATTTCTTATTTTCCTCCTGCATGGAAGCTTAAAAGCCTTCCTCTTCTCATTTGTAGGGGTCCCAAATAAAGAGGATTTGTTCATGATTTCAGTACTAGTTACTCTTAATTCTGAATTCTCATGGGGCGGCAGCAGACAGTCAAGGCTACCTGTCCATTCTGAACTCTCTGAATGTAGTTTGGGTACCCTCTTCTTGCCAGGAGCATCACGCTGACCAAGTATGTTGTCCTCTTCATTGGTTGTCACTAAATTTGAATCCAGATAATCATTAACCAACGCACTAGCATCAATAGTAGTTTCTGATAACACAGAACTCCCTTCACTTGATTTAGCACATATGTTCTTCCTAGAATGCTGCTTATGAGCTCTTCTTTTCTTACTTGATGTGGTACTGTTCGGGTGAAAGGTCTGAGAAACGTCACCATTTATTATTCCAGCATCCAAGTTTTCAGGGGGTGACAGGAGAAGACTCTTGCTGTTTCCATCTCTGTCCACAGGCTTACGTCCCTTAGGATGCAAGTCAGGAAGCTGCTGGTTCTGACCGGAATCAACCCCTTGAAAGCTGGTTGTCATTAATGGTGTCAAATTAGAATTAGATGATGGATGATCTTGACCTCGTTCAGCATGTCTGTTATTTTCTGAACAGTATTCCATTGTTGTCTCAGTCACAACAGAACGACTTCCACCTAAGTTGCCAACCTGAGTGCCATCAGGTATCTCTGGCACTTCCTTGGAAGAAATTTGCACCTTTTTCCTACTCCTGTTTGATCTAATCTTCTTTGAAGCATTACTGCATTCCACAAAAAAGAGAGAAAAAATCAGAGCCATAATTGAACCAAGAACGAGCCTACAGATACTGATAGACATAATTCCATAGTAGCTTAATAATATGACATGCAAGAAAAACAAAATCCTAATACATGAACGAAGCAAGTAACATGACTTGAAAGATAACTTACCCAGGTGCAGCAACTTTTTCCATCTGAGATTCTTCCCTCCTGCACAGAAGGGAAGGCCTCAGATCAAATACAGGGTGCACTAAAAAAACAAAAAACAAGGTGGCAATATTTGTTATTCTGAACAGCATACCTTAACTTTCTCTTACGTTTCCTAGATTGATCCATCTTTTCAGGATCAGATACTGGTCCCGTAATTGCCAGTGGAACAAAATCATTTGGGCCAAGTGCTGGCCGCTCTGACTCACGATCTACAAAGTTGCTTATAAGAGCAGCTTTCTGCATCCTCCTAGCCGCCTGTAACAAAGGCACTTCATGTGGAACCAACACCTTCCATCTCCTGGTTATGCAAATAGATGCAAATGAGAACAAAATCTAGAGAAACTTCATATGATGAAAAAAAGTACAATGAACAACACAATCAGAGATTTTAAATCCATCCATTAAAATTCAAAACATGATACCTCAAACACTGATTATCAGTTCTTTGTGGGAGACGTTCAGCAACCTTAGACCAGCAATATCCACATTCTTCAATTGCCGCTTTTAACCTCAAATCCTCTTCTTCAGTCCATTCATCCCGATTCATAGAAGGATCTAAACAATTAACCCATCTGTCACATAAATAAAAAGTCAACATTACTTCATATTGTCTACAAAATTAAATCTACTTCGACTTTGAGATTATACTGCACCTTTCTCTACACTGCACTTGAGTTCTACCTGGCACAAATTGAGCTATTTTGTCCCATTTCTTTGGACCAAAAAGCTTTACAGCTACTTTCAGGCGTTTGTCTTCATCCAGAGTCCACCTCCCAACCCTTCGTATGGCAGGATGAAGGGTTTTCTTCCATCTGTATATTGAAACATCGTGATGGTACACTCATTTAACAGAACTGGACTTAACAGATGCACAAGAATCATATAAGAAAATCTGTTGTCTGCAGTAATGATCGTCATCAGATGGAAGGCATGGATTAACACATGAATCAATTCAAGAACTAATATAAAGGATGAATTGAGGCCACTGATGGTGCAGAAGAAAGAAAGTGAACTTTCATGGAACCAAAAAAACAAAAAACAAAAGAAAGAGTGTAAACTCCTCAAAAAAATGCTTCAGTGAAAAGACATATTATGACACCTTTGATGACACATTTAAGCATGTTTGGCAATGCTGAGACTGAATATATACAGTTGACAGCATGGTTTGTAGGCCACACGACCTGTGTTTGTGGCCAGGACCTCGGTGCCAACCACAGCTTAATTGGAAGATTAAAAATACCTAAGGAGTCTTCAAAAACAGCTTACAAGGATAACCAAATAGAATCTACTAGTAGAACTTTCTAGATTTGTGTAATGGTAGGATAAAATCAAGAAGGCCCAATTGAATTTACAGATATAAGATCAAGTACAGGGGGGGTATATTGCCACATTAATTTGTGAAACATAGAGAAAAAGAAAAACACACATATGATGTGTACACCACATTTTCACCTTTTGGGTGAAGGTGACAAGTAAAACAAATAATCCTGGAAACAAAACTGACAAAAATAAACCCTGATCTATCAACTAGGTGACTAAATGATTTAAACAAGTTACAAATATAAAATCCTTGATGATTTTACAGGGAGGTATCCTCCATCAAACTAAAGGCAGATTTAATTCTAAAAAGACAATCCATCCTTGGCATTTATCACAATCACAAAATTCTAAAAAGAATAGAATGACAGTATTGGAGAATGAATCACAAAATACCATGTATATAAGCTCCATTCATTTAAAGGCAGATTTAATTGGAAATCTTCCGCTAGCTTCATCATTTTTTTTAAAAAAAAAATCTCACCGGAATACACAATTTTAATGCGCAACCTTTAGGTTGTGTAACTTGTTGAGAAATTTTCATGGAATTTAAAAACTATAGAAAACACATTAACTGGTAGAAAATGAAAATTATTCTCTTGGAAAAACTTGTTTTCTATTTCTCCAATTTTCTAGAAAATTGAAAAACACCAAAAAGTTGTTTTCCAAGTTCTCCAGTATAAAAACAAGGGCCTTGTTTGGTTTATCTGACTTTTATGCCTATTTCTTTTATTATTTTAATGTAAGCCAAACAAGGCCTTATTTTTTATTGTGGAAAATTTGTATTCAATAAACATGTTTCCTTAATTTTCCATGGAAAAATCTTTATAAAATAAATAAGAAACTAGAGATGGAAATTACAAAGCATTTTTCTTTCCGTGGGGAAAATGCTATCAAGAAATTACAAGAATAAAAGGTAATGTGGGAAAGGAAAGTGCTTCACACTTGTTTTTATAGAGTAAATGGAGATAAAAAGAGAAGAAAAGTATGAAGGAAATTTCGCACAGAGAATTCAGCGACTAAAAGGATGTGCTCAAATTAAATACTTACAAGAAATGTTTAGAGGGAACAAACTGACCTGTTAGAGCATTGAGTACCAGCTCGTCCTTCCAAAGTACAAGCCACAGACTGCCAATCTCTTTCACCATAAGTTTCTACAGCAATGCGAAGTTGAGCATCCTCCTCCTTGGTCCACTCCCTCTTCAATATGCGCGCATTTAAACTCCTCTGGAAGCGAGATAGACACTGAGATGGAGTCCTATTCGTTCCCAATGATACTGCAATATCAAACCAGTTAGTGACCCCCTTCTCCTGGACATTTAACAAGAGATTCTTATCCTCTTTGATGGTCCATGGACTTTGATTTATCAACAGATCTTCGAAATTCAGCCACCTGCAGGCATTAACATTTACATCAAGATAAACACACATGTAACAAGCAATTCAGAATTGATAGCACTTTTACAAGATAAAAATATGTAAGCACACAGGAATCTGTGATGACAATCATCATAGACGTAATCAACACTGCTGTTTTGAGTAAAGCAGAAGTCACTTATGGGTCCCACCTGTATGACTTGCATTAACCTTGCACTTTTTTTCAAAGCGAGCAATGGTAAAGATGTCTGTGATGATCATCATCATAGAAGTCTGCGAATCTAGCTTGACAGGGGCTTCATAGAAAATAAATAAAAATGAAAACACTTGTCAAGAACAGCACAAATGGAGACCAGAAGCAAATCGAACACGGCCCTAGTGATAGCTTTCCACTTAGATCGCCTAAATTAAATTAAATGGATTCTTAAGAGGGACATCGAATGTCTCTTTTTTGGGAAGGTCCTAGAAGGTTGTCTGATTCTCGAGTGAGTTCCAATTCCTTCCAGATATTAGGCGAGAATCTCTACAAAGGATCTAGGCCTCAAGGGAGAATGCCGCGATATGCAATAAGCATACTGTGGCAAATCTCCCAATCACTTCCAACGAAATTTCATCAAAAGTCCAGTTTACAGGTATTTTGACGGTGTTGAGACCATTAAGGAAACAGAAGAACCTAGAACTAGAAATCCATTAGAAAATGCCAAGAGTACATAAAATAACAGAAAACTATGAAAGGGAATCAAATGTGTTTAGATACATACTTTGTTGAGAAACGAGATGACTTTTTTATAAATATAATTTGGGTGCTAGACAGAATGTTAACTTGTGGAACTTGGATCTCATTTGACATGACTAAATAAAAATTAAACAGAAGCTAAATGCTGCTTGCAAAATGTTAGGATTTTTATTTCACTAAGACATTATTAATAACATCTACAACCAATTAAAAAATTAGTTCTCCTATTAGCTGAAATGTGTTGCCTATCATCAAAGAAAGTAAAAGGTAATCCCAGATACCAACTGCGTAGTTAACAAACTAAAATTAATACAAGAGAAATCACCTAGTCATAAAGTCATAAACAAACCAGCCAACAAAGCAAGGATAAGAGGTCAATTAACTAGATAGAAGGGGAAAACATGGGCATAGAAGGTAAAGGATGTGTGGCAAGGTTAATATTTCATAGACTACCAGAAGTTTTTTATTGTCAATTTAATAATCAAATGGCAAACAACAAGTCTATGGTTAAATACTTTACAAAATGTTCAAAACAAGCCATGCAAAGAAGGTTCATAATTTGACTGCAAAATAAGAGTTTACTGTTAAAGAGACTAACTACCGTGCTTCACACTCTGCACCAGAGCGACCTGCAACATACGAGGAAGCCAACTGATCCCAATTAACCCTTGGAAGAAACTCTCTAATCTTTTCTGGGGTAATTTCAAGATCTCTGATTGATACTAGAATGCTATCCAAATTTTTTCCATCTTCAGGAGATCCTTCTGAACTACTTCAAAATAAAGCATGTCAGAAAAAGAAAAGGTAGGTAAACAACAACAAAAAAATAAAAGTAAAACCCGAAGAAGTCATTAATATGTATAATGCAATGCCTAAAAGTTTAATAAACAAGAACTGAAGGTGCATCCGTGCATGTATGCATCGATTTTCCCCGAAGATACATGCAAGGCTTAAGGCATACATACAAAGACAAACAAAATCAATGCATCAGCCTTTATCACTAAAGGACTTAGGATATCCTATTTTTGCACCTACACCACATAGATACACACACATCATACATATATAGACACGTAAACTCAAGCCCCCTCCCCTCTTCTACCGCCTTCACACCCACAAACAAAACAAAATATGAGAAACTCCACATAATCTAAAGTGGAATGATTTTCTAAATTCTAATGACTAAATGTGCATAGAAGTGTTACATATGCATGTCCAGGCCTGAATTAAAGTTTAAACTGTGAAGCACCTTTTCTCTTAAAAGACGCATATTCAGCAAAAGAGCAGTCTGTGCAAAAAGCACAAGCTTTTGACCATGTTGCTAAAATGTGCATGTTATAGTTTCTACTGAATTATACAGGTGATTAATTAGGCCCTTGAACAACATTTATTTCATAAAATGCTCACAGCATAAATTTCCCTTTCAAATATTGATCAACATTAATAAACATATAAAGCATTCAAAATGTAACAAATAAACTGTGACATCAAATTTTTATCATATAGTTTGTGCTTGAAACTAAATTGTAGCCACATAAGTAAAAAACTGCTTAACCAAATTCTATAAATGGATTATGGTAACTTTTTTTTCATCAAAATAAATGTACGTTGGGAGCTTTAGACATTCTGGATTTGATAGTTTGCTAATTCCACTGCATATCACACATGTTCACTAGCCAATCAACAACTAAAGCATCTAAAATAGACCAAAAAAATAGGCGGACATAAAGTTTTTAATAGATGGCAGACAGAAAACACAAGAAAGCACCAAATGTTCATAGAAGTTAAAAAGGAATGCTTTGCAATAATAGGAAATTATTAAATGTTGACACACTATATCATAAAATGTAAGATTTGGAAGTCAAGAAGACTGGGTTGGACAGGGCTGCAACACCCTTAAGATATAAATTTTTGAGCCATCAGTAAAAATATAATTGAACATACCTGAATTGATCCATGGAAAACTGAAGCATTATTTCTTGGAATTGTTGTCTTATTCCCTTTCCAAGATTTTCCTTCTCTGTCTCTGTCCACTTTTTACGATTCAGTGAGAGTGGAAAATTAGTCAATGCTGTTCTATAATTAGCAACATGCGAGTTCTCCACTGGCCCATCTTGCAAAGGAGAGACCTTTTTACCATTAACCTACATCAACATGATGTGTCCTTGGTGAAGAAAAAGCATTCAACTTCAAATTATAAAGACAACTAATATAATCCAACTCAAACACCTCTATAAAACTCAAGCCACTAATGTTACATGGGTTCAGAATTGTCAAAATTTCAATGCCTAAAACTTGTAAAATTTGGGCATATAATGAAACACCTATAGAGATAGGGATATGAGGCACAAATGGGAAAAGAAAGGCTTCAGACGAATTCTAAAATTGAAAAGGCCATGATTAGTAAATAAAAAAGCTCATGCTCACATACATTGGTGCTCGCGAAGACTGACCCTTCAACTCAATGAAAACACCTACTTGCTTCTAATAGTACCAAGCACCATTACATATTCATAACGGAAATATTCCATGCAAGGTGAATTTTTACAATAATTTATTTCTGAGTTACTGTAATTGGCCGTATAACTCGTATAAAGATATTTCACCAAAAAACTCATTCAGACAATGGAGAAATGGATCCCTAGATAAAAATAAAAGGATCTAAGCAGTATAATAATCAAATGAAATACTTCAGTAAGCAGTATTTAAATGCCTAAAATAAACAGGATGATTACCTTCGGATGCTTAGAATTTGATGTCTTTCGTGCTGACACTAATTGGATCCGTGGATCCTTCCTCAAGGACAACGCCATTCCCGTAATTTTTCTACACGAAAACTGAAAATCTTTCAAAATTTTCACCTTGTCCTTCAATTTATTATTCTCCTCAATTCTTGCTTCAATCTGAATTAACTTATTTTGAATAAACTTCTGACACGACCTATTCCTCTTAATTGCATCAATAAACACCTGAGCCGACTTCGGAAAACTAGAGTAGTCCAACTCCAACGTAGATAATCTACCACTATCCAATTCATTCTCCTCAGCAGAAGCAGAATTCCCTATCTCCACATTATCACCAAGCAAATTCGCAGCATTATCATCTTGTTCAGTAACAGGTAACACTTCACAAGCAGTATTTCTTTCAGCTAATGAATTATCCGAAACTCCAACCTCAGATTTCTCCATTTCAGTTTTCAATTTTTCTACATTAAACAAAATAAATTCAATTATAAGCTAAAATTAGAGAAATCTTAATTAAAAGAAGTAAATCTAGATACGTAATTACTACTTACCTTGATTGTTATTGTTATCATAGGCGGCAAAACGGCGTTTAACAGCACAGAGTGTTTCGAAATCATCCTCCTCATCATCTGAAACCGGCGGAAGCGCACAAAGAGGTTTTAAAGATAACGGCTCGAGTGAATTCGCCGATGTCGCAAACCGATTCTGGACGCTCCGAAACAATTCAAAGTCATCCTCGCTCCCCGAATCCGAAACGGAGGCGCCACCACAGGAATTTCCATCTGCTTCACCGCTTCCGTCGGAGACAGCGGCGGAAGGAGAGATATTGGTGAGGTTAGTGCCAGTTAGTAAGCAAGCTTGCCTGAGAGCCTCCATGTCGTTTTGGAAGTCGTCGTCGTCATCTTCTTCCTCCTCCTCATCGTCGTCATTTGGGCGTCGGAAACGAGACATTGTGTGATCACACGATGGCGTATGAAGGAATTTCTTAGGGTTTAAGGAGAAGAATTGTGGTGGAGATTCGAGGGAAAAAGCCTTCATGAAATAATTTTGGCTTCCATATTTTATTAAGCCCTGTTTGGTATTGGAACAGATAAGAATTGGCTAAATTTTATTTTTATTTATTTAAAATTAATTTTTTTATATTTTTAGATGGTTTTGATGAGTTATATTAAAAATAATTTTTAAAAAATAAAAAAATATATTATTTTGATATATTTTCTAGCAAAAAATATTTTAAAAGGTTATTGTTATCACACTCTTAAATATTTTCTAATTTGATGTGGCGACTAGGAGGTTCTTGCTTTTGTTTTTAATTTTGATATGTTTCCGAGCGAAAAATATTTTAAAAAACTATTATTATTACATTCTTAAACACTTTCTAATTTGACGTTGTAACTAGGAGGTTTTTGTTTTTGTTTTTAATTTTGATGATCATGCTTATATGGGTCGGGCTGAACCAAAAGCCTACTTAATTAGTTCCTTGTAGAGTTAAGTTCACATCCATTTTAAGAGACCATTTAGAAACGCATATAAAACCTTGTTTTTAAAAAATTGATTTTTTTATATTTTTAATTATTTTAATATGTTAATGTTAAAAATAATTTTTAAAAAATAAAATAAAATAAACATTATTTTGGCGTATTTCCGAGTAAAAAACACTTTGAAAAACAACTGCTCCTACACTCCCAAACAGCCCCTAATCATAGTTATCAAACTTGGTTTGAAAGCTGACCTGACCAAGTGGCTAATCTCAGGTCACACGGATTAACTCGGGTCAACCCAAGAAAATAGAAAAAAATAATATTTGAGGTTTTAGTAAATAACACATATACATGTAGACTATATAAAAAAAAATATATGAAGCATAAAGTGTAGTATAATTATCTCAAACCGAAAAGTTAAAAAAACAATTTATGTGGATATAAGCTAATATATAGTTATTCCACATCGAAAAGTTTAAAAACAATTCATATGGATGTAGGTTATAAAAAAAAGATGTAAGGTTAAGTATTCATAAATTAATTTATATTTTTAAGGTATATTAAAATAATAAAAAATGTTAAAAAAGAGTTGAGTCTCACCTGGATTACTTCGGGTCATCCAAGTTTCGAGTTGACCAGATAGGTCACCCAGTTTGACCAGGCCAATTGTATCTTTGAGTTTTTATGGTTTGAAACTCGGTCAAGGACCTAAGTCAACCAACTGGGTTGGGCCGAGTTTCATAAATATGCTCTAAACTTGCTTCTTGTTTCTATTATATAGATATTTACTAGATTATTGGTTTGCGTTGTATTATAGGTCGAATCAATTTTTTTTAACGTAAAAACTATTTATCCAATAGTTGATATCGTGTTTTCTAACATAACATTTTTTAGTCATTAACTCAAAATATAATGCATATTAGATGACATCTTCTTTAAATATTGATTTACAACGACATATTAGATGACATTTTCTTTCAAATATTAAGACTGCAACATATTGAATCGACCTAAATTTATCTATCAAATTTACGACTCAAGTCATGAGACTATGATAACCCTATATAAATTAAATCAAAATAAATTATGAAAGTCAATTCCTAATTAATACAATGTTGAAAAAAATTTTAACTAAAATGAACTAAAAAACGACAAATCCACAACCTGAATCATAAGATCGAGATACACCACGAATAAGCAAATTAAAAACATTTATGAAACCCAATTTCCAACTAACTCAATATTGACAAAAACTACTCGAGTCAACTTAGGTTAACCTGTCAAACCCGTAACCTGAGTCTAAGATTAAGATAACCTAATAGAAACAAATTGAAAACATTTATGAAAACCAATTTCCAACTAACTCAATACTGAATGATGAAAAAAAAAAAAAAAAAAGACAAAAAAAAATAAAAAAAGTCAACCCAGGATGACATGTTAAACCCATAACCTAAGTTATGAGATTTAGATAACTTCATAAAAAGTAAATTAAAAAAATATGAAGCTCTATTTCTAACAAATTCAAAGTTGAAAGTTGAAATTAAGAGAGAAAAAATAAATCTGTGAGACAGGGATAACTCGACAGAAAACAAATTGAAAAAAAAAATGAAGCTCAATTACCACAAACTAATATTGAAAGATAAAATTGAAAAAAAAAAAACTAAATAATAAAAAAATATTTAGTTGTTGA
>Ga0307515_10021677_pt1 | contig 11373 bp, 2 predicted proteins | sample 17_EM_MG_FD_194513 | JGI IMG/M metagenome (GOLD analysis project Ga0307515, IMG submission 194513) | Populus trichocarpa ectomycorrhiza microbial communities from riparian zone in the Pacific Northwest, United States - 17_EM | ecosystem: Host-associated > Plants > Roots > Unclassified | place... | reverse complement strand
ATCAATTTTGTTGGGGTTTGTGAGTTTTCTCTATTAAAAAGCTTGTGCTTCTATACAAAGCTCGCCAAAGTGCCTCAGACTAAGAAATCGATCAAATATCCGAAGGAGTTTAGCGCGCCAGCGCAATCGATTTCTTAGTATGAGTCCACTGAGGTAAGTAACCTCTACCCATACATTCCTGTCCATATATTCCGACAATTTCCTTCTTAGTTAGAAAAGAATCTATTTTTTTATTACTAAGTTTCTGTAGACCCTATTTTATAAGCTTTTACTCCTTAAAATAAACCTTCTTACGCACCTTTTTAAGACAGATTAACTAAGTAGACGCCGCTAGATAAGACTTAAGGGCCTATTACTAAGCATTAGCAACCTCCTATTTAGCGTCCCAAGAACAGTATAATTTAGTAAAAGTAATAGATAGTTTATTATCTAGCCGCGTAGTAGCAGATTAAATACAAAACCCTAAGATAAATTAATTAGGGAACTAAACAACTATTAAGAGTAATAGGTTGTGTATATTTAGTATTAGAGATAGAGCGAACGTTATAGGATAAATAAATATTCGCTTTAGTGCACTTTAAGTAAGAGGATAGTTGTTATAAAGATGGGTTTGCTAATATAATATAAACTAACCCCTCTTTCGAACAGCAAGAATACGGAGAAGGCATAATCTTACTAAGAGATAGTATTATAGCAATAGTGCGAGTACGACGAGCGGTCGAAGAAGAAGAAATTGCTTTAGGTATAATAAGCAATAATATTAACTAAATTAATTAGATGGATATTACACCTCTTATAAATAACTTAGAGATATTAGGAATCTTTAAAGACAAAGATAAAGAGAAAGGAGATAGTATTATAGACGCTTTAAGTACAATATTATAACTACTTAGAGAAGAGATAGAAGAAGCTAGTTAGTTAATATAAGCACAGTCTAGGATAGAGCCGATAGAGCTATATAACGAGGAATGGTAACTAAGGTTATATAATATAATCTATATAATCTATAGAATCTATATAATCCGTAATAGAGTAGATAGAGTATACGTATATTATATATAAGAAGGATTTTATAGAAGTACGGTTGTATATTTAAGGACCCTTAGTCCCTACCTAGATAGTTCCTTCCTTATAGTAATTCTTAGAATATAATTGGAGTTAATCTGTTAGGCAACCACTCCACCAGTTGTTATTACGTTATTGACTTTTATACTTGCATTTCCTACACACCTAGCCCAATAACGAGCCCATCGTAGTTCCTGCTATAAGGTTCCGTTATAATGAGGACGAATTTAAGGATAAATTAATCCTATATACAGTTAATCTTGACCCTTAAGGATCTACCTTAAATGTAGATTAAACGACTACACCTAAATTAAATGATTCGGCAGAGCCTCCTATGAAGGATACTAAGCAGTTACTAACACCTAGTAGAACGGTATTTCTAGATTTACTAGAATTGAACGCCTTACTATAAGGACTTTAAGACGATATCCTAGATATAACTGAAGTAGTTTCTGCCTAGCTAAGCTCTTTAGAACTATTTAATAGAGTAACTAATATAGCTTTATAAGCTAATGAAGTTTTAGCTAAACCTTTTGCTGACCTTATCCTACCAGAAGGATCTAAACGAATTTAATGTTAAGCGCATGCGATAGCACTAGCCAATCTATCTACCCTATTTGGTTACTATGCTGGATTTGCTATAGAACTAGTAAAGGATATTAGTTAAACTAGATCCTTATCCTTATCTCTATATTAGGATAATCTTCCTCCTAAACTAAAGAACCTTAAAGAACTAAGAAAGTATCCTTTAACTACTGGCTTTTAAAAGGCTATAGAAAAAGAATACAATGACCTAAAACGCTAAGGGATATTTAAGACTGTACTAAAGGTAGAAGTATATAACGAGTAGAACCTTTTACTAAAATGGGTCTTTAAATATAAGCTTAACAGCGACGGCTACCTATAAAAGCTTAAAGCTCGACTGTGTGTCCGCGGAGATCTATAGATTACTAAAAAAGAGACCTATGCAGTAACCCTAGCTGCTTAAATATTCCGTGCCCTTATAGCTATAGCAGCCGCATTTAATTTGGAAATTTGATAGTATAACGCCATAAACGTATTTATAAATGCTAAGCTTAGTAAACTAGTATACTGCTACTGCCCAGAAGGATTTAATTAAAATGGATATATCTTAGAGCTACTTATGGCGCTATACGGATTGAAAATCTTACCACTACTTTGGTATAAAGAGCTTACTAGTACCCTAGCTAAATTTAGATTAAAACCTATTTTAGGTACCAACTACCTATTTACTGATAAACGACTTATTGTCTTCTTCTACGTAGATGATATTGCCGTTCTATTTGCTAAAGAGGACCTTTAGAGACTAGAAGAATTCAAAGCTAAACTACTACACTAATACGAGATCCGTGCACTAGGAGACCTACAGTAGTTTTTAGGTATTTAAATTAAACGAGATTGAGTAAGTAGGAAGCTCTAGCTCTACTAAGATTCCTATATTGAAAAGATAGCCAATTGATTTAATATTTAACCAGGTAGATTTTTTAAGTCACTACTTCCTACCAAAGAACTGATTCCGTCCGACCAGTAGATAAGCCCTTAAAGGACACTAGCCTACTAGTAGCGGGTTAGTTCTCTTACGCACCTAGCCGTATTTAGAAGACCTAATATTATAAAGACGCATTCTAAGCTAGCTAAATTCCTCACCAATCCAAATTAGGGACACCTTAACGTAGCGAACTAAGCTATTACCTACTGCCTTGGAATAAAATCTACAGCTATTAAATACTTAGGGGAAGCTTTTGGAGCATATGTCTACTTTAGAAACCCTAAAGGAGAAGACGTTACCTTTTACGGAGTATCTAATACAGTATTTGCGGACCATAAAGAGACTAGACGGAGCTCTTAAGGATATCTTTTTATGCTATTTAGAGGCCTAATCGATTGGAAAGCAACCCTATAGTAATCTGTTACTTATTTAACTACTAAAGTAGAGCTTCTCTCCCTATCTACTGCTGCCGTTAAGATTATTTAGTGGTAACGATTCTTTAAGGCAATCGGCTTTAATTTAGAACGCGAATTTACCCTACTATGCGACAATATGCAGACCGTACGACTTCTAAAATAGGATACACCAAAGCTGGATACTAAGCTTTGATATATCGACGTCTATTAGCACTAGCTTAGACAGGAAGTCTAAGATAAAAAAGATTGATGTATAATGGGTTCCTATAGATAAAATGCCCACCGATAGCCTTACTAAAATCTTACCTCGTTAAAAGCACGAAGCATGGATAAAGCAGTTGTATTTGGTAGATATTCGACATTAGATTACTACTGCCTTATCTAGCAACTAGTATCATTGCAATATTCGCAATATCTGCAATATTCGCAATATCCGTCACAGTTACCTTATTCTTTTACTACTCCTAAATTGTATCTAAATTTCCTATTTTAGTATAGTTTTAACCTTTATTTTTTATCTTCTATAGCTTTAACTACACCGTTAAATCTAGGGGGGTGTGTAACCGACTATTAGTGCTGTGCCGAGATATAAGGCTGTAGCCTAGAAGGCTCCAAGACAGTATAGGCACTACCTTTGTATATCTCGCATACCTTATATATAGCTCAAATGAGTTAAAGATTAAGTCACAGACCCTACTGTTAGGGCTCTACTTTTATGTATATATTTCACCTAATTTCCATAGTTTTAAAATTAAGTCGTTTACTTAATTCTCCCACCCTGTAAAGCTTATAGATGCGGTTATATAACTAGAGGGCCGTATAAAAGAACTCTACTTTAAACGGCGCTGCTCTTATTCCCTTCCTTTCCTTTCTCTAGCTTTAGATCCTTATTTATAAACTACTAATTGTATAGGCTTATGCGCGTTACATTGCTGTACTAGTGCCTCGATTAATTAAGTCGTTAATAGTAACTAAACGTTATATCAAAATAGCTTATTATAGTATAGGTTAAGCCTTATTACTACTTTAGTAGTTTTAAAAGAACACTCTTAATATAAAGAGGCCTTAAGGCGGTTACCTAGTAGTTTATTAGCTAGAGCGTTCTAAGCCAGCTTAAGGTCGTAAAGGAAATAGTAAAGGGAGGTAAGAGGGTAGATAAGTGCCTCCTAGAGGCTCTATATTAGGAGAGTAAAGTTTAGAATACTAGCGCGTCTATAGGCTTACTACGGCAGTAGCAGTTACTAGGAGGATCGAAATTGAAGATATAGAGAGCTATAGGTAACTTATAGGCGACTTATAGGCGCAATATAGGTGAGGCCTAAAGGTAGAGAGATAGAATATAGGGTTTTCTTATAGAGTTTTCTCTATATATATATATATAAAGTATAGCCCGCGTATGCCTAGTAGGGATTTAAATCGGACGTTAAGCAATAAATAAATAAATAATAATAATAATAATAATAATATAAGGGCATAAAAAACTTTACGGTAGATTTAAAGATATAATCTAAATTTATCTAAATTTAGGAATATAACTTTTATAAAGAAAATAAAAGAATAACGCGAGAATTTTATAATAATATAGTTAGGGATCTTGGCGGTCAATACTATAGATATACGCATGTAGTCTTTAACAGACTTTAGTAGAATTAAATTAATTTAGGAGAACTTGCAAGAAGTCGATTAAGCTAGTAGAATTTAGTAGAATTTAGTTAAAGCGTTGGGTATTATCTGTCGAGTATTTTACTAAGACATTCCTACTATAACTAGGCTAGTCCCGTTATAGTAGCAGCGGCGGTAATAAGGTAGTTAATTAAAATAGTAGAGGCTCTAATTGTTTAGTTAGTTATTTAATTAATTAGGACTCTATATATAACGAAGCCTTATAAAAAATACTACAGTGGACTTGCTAATAGGCTAGGTATATAGATATAAAATAGTTAATAATGTAAATTTAATTAGTGGAGTAGGTTACCTAATGGATTGATTTTAATTATATTCTAAGATTTACTATAAAGAAGAGAACTATTTAAGTAGGGACTGTAATCCTTTAAGTATTTAATACCGCGCCTAAGAAATATATTAAGTATATTAGTACGTTAATACGTTAGTATATCCTACATTTCTACATTTCTATATTCCTATATTCTAAACTTATAATATAATTACCTATATAACTTAGCTACCCCTTATTCTATAGCTTAATTAGTTTTAATGCCTTTTATACTATTTTAACTAACCCATCTATATCTCTTTTTAGTAATTATACTACTATTAATATAAAGTCCGTAATACTATCCCCCTCCTTTTTATCTTTATTTTTAAAGATATCTTCTATCTCTAAGTTATTTATTAGAGGTATAGTATTCCCATTTCTAATTTAATAACCTTTATTATTTTTAATACCTTTTATTAAATCCTTTATATCTAATTATTATAATCAGCTAGTAACTACTATACTATTACTTAGTAAAGTTATACTATCCTATTCTTATTATAAGGAGAAGAAGTTAGTATATATTATAATTACGACTTTATTTAGTTACTAACCTTCTTTTATATTAAGTGTATGCAAGCAAATATATAATTATTTTATAATATTAAATCCGTCTTTAATACTAAATATATATATCTTATAATTATTTATAGGCGTTTAGTGCCTTATCTAATTTATTATAGGGTCTTATATTTAATCTGCGGCGTTTTACCTTAAGAATAAGTTAGCCTTAGCTCTTACTAAGGTATAAAAACTCTAAGATAATAGGGAGCGGATTTATGCTAAAGAGTAATGAGTGTTTAAAGCTTAACTAATTACTTATACTCGGTTACTATATCTTAAAAAGGGTTATAAGAAGGTGCGCTTTAAGGAGTTATATCTTACTAAGTAAGGTCTCTATAAGCTTAAGGCTAAAAAGGCTAAAAAGGATTCTAATTAAGGAGAGGTGGAAATAGTTTATTTACTAGTAGTAGATCCCTTAGATAATCTAGCTCGTTTATTACCTTTAACTTATCTTTTCAGTTTTAGTTCCTTCTTAATATTACCTAACCCGTTCTTTTTAAATACTTCTATACATTTTCTATGGCGTTTTTAGGTTCTATAATAGTTTCTAAGTAGTTTTATTATAGCCTATTTACTTAACTTTATACTATATTTTATTATTAATGTCTTTATAACTAATAATTTTTAAAACTTACTATTTATCTTTTTCTTATTCTTTATATATATCTACCCTATAAACTAGTAGCTCTATATCTCTATATACTAGCTTTAGTATTGCGATATACTATATAGAGTAAAGTTTTATCTTTACTAGCAAGTTAAGTCTATATATAACTTTTAAAACTTTAGCTATAATTTTAAATAGTCCTAGTCTAACGTGGTTTAACCTCTTACTTAGTTATTAACTTATAAAAATTTTATATAATAGCTATCCTTTATCCTCTTCCTTAAGATCCGGTCCCTTAGATCTCTTAGTATTATAGTACCTTTTTTTTAATCTTTTCTTATACTAACTTTACTATAAAGTAGAGGTCCTTGTAAAGATTTATTAAAGTCTTTATTTTTTACTTTATTATACCACTTATTTTCTTTACTTAGTGTAATAATAATAATAATAATAATAATACTATTTTAAGCTTGTATCTATAATTCGCCTAAAATAGTAATATCTCTATGCCTTTCTATAGTGTTATATTATATACGAACTATATAACTAGTAATAATAATACCTAATTATTCTGTATATAATTAATATAATACCTTAAATACTATTCTAGCGTCTAATTTAATCTCTCTGTTTAACTATCTATCTGCGAATAATATATAGTAAAAGTTACTATGCGAACCCCTTATTCTGCTAAGAATACTCCCTAAAATACTACTCTAAATCTTAAATCTCTATCTAATATAATCTTTGCTAGTGCTCTATATCTTATCCCTTGACCCGTTAAAATTCGTCTAACGGGCGCCAGCCAATCAGATCACGCGAATCAAAATACCCGTGCTCAGAAATATGAGGCTAGCGATATTCGTTAAATACTATATAAAATTGATATATAAACTTAGTGCTTGGAGTTAAGTCACTCAATATGAGGTCGCTAGCATTGCTTATTATTACAGAACGGAATTTAATACATTTTGCAGCCGTATAGAGTCCTTAATGCACGCTGCGGTCTCTTCCAATTTAGATCGTCCCTACTTTTCTTTATAGTATTTGGTGATAGATCTGCTAAAGCCTTCCTTTGTCCTTAATGCTCTATATGAGACTTCCTACCAGCCTCTATGCAGGCTAAGCAGTTAAAGGGTTTCTTCCAAAGCTTCTCTAACGTGTGTTCCTTTACAGGATACCATTTAATCTTATCTATAGAGTGTCGAGCCTTTTCTTCCTGTGTATAAGCCTTTCGTTTGCGAATTAAGCGCTCAAATAAGGCATTGCAGGGATTGATTCGGAATTGCTTATAGCCGTCTGCACGACCTGCTTGGCGATTAGTGGGAGTATAGGAAGACAATAGGAAGCAGTTGCTGATTACTGTATTAAGTAGGAAATGCTATAGAGGCTTCCAGGTCTGCCTATAAACCCTCTACGTCGTAAAATATAAGCGTAATTAGTCCGTAATATCCACGCCGCCTATATAGTAATTGTACTAGAATATAAAGGTCGGAATAGGCAATATCTTCTTAATATTATTGCTAAAGACTTTCCGAGTCTGTCTGGCGCCGCTAGCGGTAAGGGGAGGACGTTTTTGTATAGTAATCTTTATATGGCGACCTGGCGATGTATAACGTCATTAGATTTTGAGCCTTGTAGTTAAGGTAATTAACTTACTGTCGTTGACAGTACTTATAAAAAGCACTATATTGGCGTCCTTTTAAGCAAACTCCATTACCTGCTCATCTTTAGAAAGCTCTCTATATAATTTACCCTATAGAATTTAAGCTATATGGGTTAATTTGAGCTCTGCAAGCGTTTGGTTAATTTACTTAGTAGGCACCTTCTTCTTTATCTTTCCTTTTGTAGTTGTAGGTACCTTAATATTACCTTTAATATTACCCTGTTCCTTACGCTGCGTTTTAGTTGCCTAAACGGTTCCTACGCCTCTGATACTAAAGCCTTATAATTATATAAGAAGCTTAACGCTTATAAATAGGTTATTAAGCTAGACAACGTGCTTTCCTGGTTGATAGAGGCGTTCTTCTATTTTAGCGTCTTTTTGTAGGAGTAAATCAAGGACTACTGCCTGCGTTTTTAAAAAGCCTTCCTTAGTAAACAATAGGTCTAGATTAACTAGGCCTTCCTTATTACCTTTAGCGTGCTATATAAAGTCTAATATATAGCTTTTATTCGCCAGAACCTATATTTTAAACCCTTCTAGTATTAGTTTAGATAGAATATTAACTATTTCGGGAGCACGACCTATAAAGCGCTGGATTGTTTTATTAACGGCAAGGTAGGTTCTAGGGGCGTAAAGCTTTCTATAAGTTAGCCGAATATACTTAGTAAGCTTATTAATTCGGGTAAATGTATTTTTGGGTGTTTTATTAGATTCTGGCCATGGTGGTAAGGCTCGAAAGTGGCGATTAAGCTGCTAAAATCGGGAAACCGTAATGTACTTTTTAACGATATACTTAGTGCCATATATGTCTAAATCCTTCTAGTAGTCCTTAATGCACGATTCTATAGTAATTCCTATATAAATAAGCACCCTAAAGTACGCGTAGAGTTCCTACTTATATATTAGCTGCTATAGGTATAGGTGTTCTGCTTTTTTATCCGACGAGTAGAGCTTCGCGTACTTATTTATCTACTCTATAAGCTTATCCATAATCTTATCTATAAAGAAAAGACTAAATAGCTTAAAAGGATCGTGTGTATTAATGTTTAGAGGTAGATTTAATAAGCTATGGTTGTCCTAATTATTAATATAGAGAGGTTTAAATTTGGGCAACGACCAGGGCTTCAGGGGAGGTGTTTTCGCCGTCTTATTTAGGGGAACCTTATATTAAGTCTTTTAAACAAAGTCTGTATCAATTCTAGTACAATTAGAAGGCATGGTGATAGTGTAATTAATAATTGAATTCTATATAGATACACGCGTTGTTTTAATACTGGTGTTCGTGCACAGACCATATTCTCGTAGGACGTTGACGGGTTAAGGGATAAATACTTCCCTAATATAGGTTTTAGTAATATTCTCCGCTAATATTTCTTCTAAATATACTATAAAGTAGCCCTACTTAGTTAACTTATCTACTATTATTAGGATTATATTATACTCCTATTTAGTAATAGGGTCTTTTAACTTTAGTAACTTTATAATAAAGTCCTATAATATAACCTTATATAGTCTTTCTGGTGTCTTAATAGGCTATAGCTTTTTATACGACTTATACCTTATTAGCTTATTCCTCTAGTAATCTAGATATTCTTTTATAACCCTTCTTACTAAACCCTAAATCCTATTAATAATATACTTTTTTAAAAGTCTTAATACTAAGCCTATAGCTCTATTATATCCCTATATTATTCCCTTATAGAAATCTTTAATAAATTCTTCTATAATTCCTCTTAGGATATATATATTTGTTTTCTATTTATACTAATCTATTTTTAGATTCTTAGATTACACTTTTTAAATCCTCCTTATCTAATTACTTTTTAGTAACTTATATTCCTAAGTTACTATAAGTTTTAGGTAATTATATCTAATTAATCTATCCCTGTCTTTCCGTGGTATTACATCTAACAGTTTCTTATTATTTTATAATTTAGCCTTTCTACTAAGTGTGTTTACTTTTATATTCTCTATACCCTTAATATACTATTACGGACGCTTTAAGTACGATATTATGACTACTTGGAGAAGAGATAGAAGAAGCTAGTTGGTTAATATAAGCATGGTCTAGGATGGAGCCGATAGAGCTATATAACGAGGAATAGTAACTAAGGTTATATAACGTAATCTATATAATCTATAGGATTTATATAATCCGTAACAGAGCAGATAGAGTACACGTATATTACGTATAAGAAGGATTTTATAGGAGTACGGTTGTATATTTAAGGACCCTTAGTCCCTACCTAGATAGTTCTTTCCTTATAGTGATTCTTAGAATACAATTAGAGTTAATCTATTAGGCAACCACTCCACCAGTTATTATTACGTTGTTGACTTTTATACTTATATTTCCTATACACCTAGCCTAATAATAAGCCTATTGTAGTTCCTGCTATAAGGTTCCGTTATATAATTACTACCTAGTTATAGTATTAAATATAGAAAGTTAAATAATATACCACTAAAAGCAGCCACTATAACGCTATTAATGGTAGTAACTACATTAAGGTTATATAACAACACTAGTATAGTAGATATTAACTCGCAGCAACCTGTAACGGTTAGATAGTTATAAAAAATAGTCGACTAGTTAATAGAAAATAATATAATGTTAGAAAATAGGATTAATGGGACAGGCGTAGTAAAGGTTAAGTTACTATTAATCGAAAGGTACTTAGGAGAGAGATTAAAGCTTAAAGGATTCCTTATATAAATATACTTTAAGGTTACGCAGGAAGGAGCTAAGCTGGCAATACTTATAGATTAAATAGTATACGCGGGATTATTCCTAATAGGAAGAGCACTTAAATAGTTTAAGCTTTACCTTACGGAAATTTAGGCAAATGGAATGACGACTATAAACTAAAAGGTATGGTTTATATTCTTAAGCTAGAATGGATTTATGGAATAACTTATATAAATATTTAGAGACTTAGAGGCAGTAACTATGGCGGAAAGAAAACTCTAAAATATTACGTAACGAACCTTAGCAATTAAGTATATAACGTAGTTCCAGACGTTAGCGATATAAGTTAAGTGGAATAATAGGGCGCTTATGGTATAGTATAAGTAAGGACTTAAGGCTAAAGTTTAGGATGTAATTATTTTAATGGAAGATACGGATACCCTAAGGGACCTAATAGATTAAGTAATTAAGATTAATAATTAGATCTATTAAAGGGAATAGGCTAAGAGAGGTTAGGATAGAGTTCTATAGTTATATAAGGCGTAAAGTACGTAATAACTAAAGCTAAGTTAAAAATTATGGTATAGTGTAGAGCTAATGGACCTAAGTGGTACTAAAGAAGCCTATAAGAGATGGAGTAAGAAACTATAAAAACCTAGAGGTTAAGAATTTAGTAATTATAGGACTAAGGAGTAGAGGCTAAACTAGGGATTTTAATAGTAAAAGATGTTTAGGCGGACTCTATAATAAAGTTAATAGTTTAGAGATAAAGCTTATATAAATTATAGGAAATAAGGTTACTTTATAAGGGATTATAAAGATAGTTAGAGTTACTATATAATAAAGGGAACTAGACTAAT
>Ga0307515_10021676_pt1 | contig 11374 bp, 9 predicted proteins | sample 17_EM_MG_FD_194513 | JGI IMG/M metagenome (GOLD analysis project Ga0307515, IMG submission 194513) | Populus trichocarpa ectomycorrhiza microbial communities from riparian zone in the Pacific Northwest, United States - 17_EM | ecosystem: Host-associated > Plants > Roots > Unclassified | place... | reverse complement strand
GAATTCAAGTCAAGTCAAGTCAAGTATCCGTTACGCTGGCGCTTGCGGAATGCTGCCGGTGGGGATAAGCATATTCGGCTCCGTTCTCGACGGCAGCGTCCATCAATCGCTAGCGAAATGGAGCCAGTTCCCAACGCCAGTGTTTCTCATGCGTTGGGAACCAATTCGACCCTTTGCTCACCGCCACCGCGTCATTAGTTGCGATCTACCAGATGGGCTATAGTGCAACGAATCGCCTTGTGTGTGAGTAATAACCACAAATAGTTTGCTTAGCCCGAAACTATTTTTGGATTTGTAGTACTGCAATTGCGATTACATCGAGAAATGTAGTTCCTGATCCGCATTAGTACAGGAAGGCTGGAAAATGAGCGCGACTCACCTTGCGTAATTTGCACACTGAGCGAGCTCACAATGTTGCAATGGGTGATTGTAGTATACAGGCATTTTGGAGGTAGCCTAGAGCACAAATTTGATTTGCTTTCTCCGAATCTCAATTCTCCACCTTGCACTGAATTCTGGGAAGAGATGTCTCTCATAGCCATTGCTGTCTCTCGCCCCTCTTGCTCCATCCCCTTTCTGTCAGTTCTATAGGCTCTTCTTGAACCGCTTCTCGCAGCCACCTGCTTCTCGTTGGGCTTGTCACAAAGACTTTAACCTTGGGGCCAGAACCCTCAAAATTGACAAGATGGTCAAGCAGGTGCAGAAGAGTTGAGTAGTCCTCGGTCCAATGGCTTTTCTCGAATTGACTAAGGTCGTCGATTATGCAGCAGATGGTTGCGTGGATAGGAGCTTGTATCACCACCTGATCAAAAATTCGGCAAAAGACATCCATCGGTGTCAATTCATGGTTGTCTTGGAAATCGCTTAGGTCAATATTGTCCAGGGGTACCTCTGGCCATGTCTCGAGGAACTGCGCAAGAATGCTCCTCAATAAACCCTTCGGACCCCGAAGACCGTCGTTAGAGGCTACATGCTGACCGCAGAAGAAGTGAAGCGTCATGGTGTCAGGCTGATCTCTAAATAGGAGTACTAAATTGGCACAGATATACGAAACAGGAGAAGTCCTTCCGAAGTTGGCCGAGTCCAGATGACCCTCAACATATATGAGATCCGCTGAACCAGCAGTTATCCACCTTCGGAATCTTGGATTGGCGAGTATTGTCGCGAGTAGGGATTTTGAAGCTGTGTCAAACTCTGCGCTTTGTCGGAGAATCATGGACAGATCAACCACTTCTTGGCCACGGTTTATATCAAGTATCTCAAGGAGGGGTATGGACTCATCAGGTATTGTTGGTGCAGGCAAAGGTTTCCGTGGGTGGCTCTCTCCCGGTTCCGGTCCGCCAAATTGAATAACTAGATAGGAGTAAGCAACTACTTTCGCCCACAACGAGAACCCAGTAGCTCACCAGATACGACGTCTTTTAGCATCTGGTATAATCCATTTTGACCTTCGAGGGCAGAATTTATTTGTCGAGCGCAGAACTCTTTCATTTCGTTGAAATGAGAATCCATCCTCTCTGAAGACTGAGCATTCAGATCACGGGCATCTGATATGCTGCGATGAATATCCTTGACGTGTAAGTGAACGTCGTTGGTGGTCTTCTTGATTATCTCAGTATCATGGTAAATCTCAATGACAAGACTATCTTGGAGATCGCGAGCATAAGCTTCCAGTCGTCTTGCGCTTCTTTGAATCAATACCAGTAACTCTTCGGCTTTGAAGCCTCGGAACGGGCTGGTAACTCTGGCCACTGTGCAATTTGTTAGCATTGAACAAGGCACATCTTAAACCAAGAGGCGACACTTACTAACAGTCTGGGGTCGTAAAGCGTCCACTAGACTCGGGATCGTATCAAAGAGCGTTACTTTCAATTCCTCAATTAGGTTGTATAGTTTTTTGTCTCCCACAAAGCTACTAGACCTGCTGCAGGCCATTGAAAGGATCTCCGGTATATGCCCAAAAGTATCTAAAATCTGCTCTCGAAGTCTTTCTCGGCGGTGCGCGAGCTGTTATGTTCCTATTAGTAGAATCTCTGGAGTGATTCTTCGTGATCCTGCTTACATTAAAGACGACGGCGAGTCCTCCATGAAGGATGGACAATTCCGACGGGAGAGCTTCTAGAGCAGGTTGAATTATCTTTGACGTATTTGTGGCTGTCTTCCAGACTCTTCCGTGGAGGGTTTTATTACGCTGTTCACTGTGGTAGGTTGCTGCATGAGCCTTGTTCAGTTCTTCAACTACCTCCGCCCAAGTGCACTTGGTAGGGTTGAATTCAAAATTGTGGCCTTCTATACTTTTGTATTGTTCCAGAGCATCCACGAATTCTCTGTTACAGTCAACTTATAGTCTTTGGTCTTTGTTAAGGCTAGAATTGGGCTTACTGGTGCTTATCTTTCTCTTCATATCTCGATTTCGACTCGTTGAAACTCGAGCCAACGGCGAAAACCTCATGAATTGAATGACCTTCCTTCTCAATGTAGTCAGCCACTAACTCAGTCCCCCTTTTCCAATCTGCCATGGTGCTGGCAAAATATCAGGCTAAGCGCGTGGTTTAGCTGATGTATGAGGATTGTGAGCGGGTTCGAATTTTACGATCAGGCTTGGGCTGACGAGACGACACTTCGACCTGCTCAAACAGCTCGACAGGTCGAATTAGCTGCACATATGTTTTAGAAACAGGATCTCTGCCACGTAGGGACGTGGGGGTTTCGACGGATAATAATTACAAATCTAGAGCCTTACGCGGTTGAATTCGTAGGAAAGCCTCACCTGTCTGCCTTGCGCTCGGGGAGCTTATTGGTCCGACCCCCCACGGTGCTGATGCCTAGAGCTCGAACCGGGCGTAGAGAGCCTTACCAGCGAGATGGTGTGCTTCAAATGCACTTTTAACTAGACACTGGAACAGGTTTTGATGCATCCCCTAATACTTAACACGAATTCAAATTCAACACGTCAGAGTTCAGATTTTACTTTCGCTATCAACGTGGAATTATTGCTGGCGGTCATCGTAGCCTTCTAGGCAGGCAGCTTCAGCTGGCAACTGAATTTATTCATTGGTTATTTTGAGTAAGGTAAAAATCAGTGGGTCAAAAGCCGTGAGCTTTACCTCCAAATATGCGTTCTTATGGGTAGCTAACGAGGTGTTAGCCAAGTTAGGGGAAACCATACCTCGACATGGCTGAAGACCAGCCGCCTAGTCTTAGCAATATTCCTACGGCGGATTCTCGCGCTGATGTAGAGGAAGCAGAGGACTTAGGAAACCCAACAGAGATAGGACCGATCGTTATCATTCCAGAGGTCCGGAAGTGTGGCATAGTGCAGTTCAAAAACCGGTTCAACGCCACCGAGGAGGGAATTTATGCCGTGGATGCCCTCGAATCTGACTCTTTCCTCGGGATCGAGATACAAGAAGAACTCAAAATACGACAAATAAGTGCACGGGATCAGGCGAAAACTAGAGGAAAGAATGCAGAGCCCGCTTCAAAGCTGATAACACGCAACGTCCGCGTCGGCAAGTCAGACCCCAAGATTATTACAAGAATCCGAATTCAGTCTCCTGCTCTCCTTTCAATCCTTTCTAAAGTCATGAAAGAAGCCTGGGACGGACGGCCTCGGACGTTCTTGCGGCCGTTTGCCCCTCTCATCTCGTTCCACTCACTAGTCTGTGAGGTTCTGAGAGATCTAGAAATAAAGTGGCAAGAGGAAGGGGGGAGAACCGAGGCAACCAGGACGCCAGACAGCCGGGATGAAACCGGTAGTAAAAAATGCGACGAAGCAAGATTCTTCCTGGATGATAGCGCAGCAGCGCTGGCAGACTTGAGATGCTATGTTCAATTCATGTCACTCGAAGTCATTCCGCTCTATCATCAATTCGAGAATTTGGATGAGACATCAAATGCGAAAGTGCGTTTCCAGGATCTTTGGTTCCTCTTCAGGGTTGGCGAACTTGTCTATCGGCCATGTGGAACAGGAGCGGACAAGGAGATAGACAACCTGACACTCGGAAACCGGCATTGGCGTATTTACGGCACACGTCCTTCTTGGCCCAAATACAGGATGGCAGCAAGTGACAACAATCGAAATTATATCAACGATGATGATAGTGAGATGCCATCCTTTGGGGTCCATTGTTACTACATTGATTATACTGGAGATGAGTTCTGCATTGTTACAGAGACATTTGAGCTCCAGCCATATGAGGGAGAGCGTCCGATCAAGGTTCTAAAAGTGTTCCCTCATCGTTTTCTCACCAATCACCACGAAAAACTCAAAGCTTCGAGCGACTTTGGTAAGATGTTCTTGCGAAGCCTTGAAACTAGACACGCGTCTTATAACTGGTGGACCACCACCCTCGATCCTCGAGGAAAGGCAACAACCGACACGGAGGGAAAAATTCTTCAGCGTCCAGAGTATGTCGACAGTGAGGTCATCGTTGACTTTGTTGAGGCATTTCAGGCATGCCCATCTTGGAGACCAGTGCCTTCCATCTTAAAGCCCGAGGAGCCTAGTATATCAACTACTTTTGACGATTTTTATATCAATTGGTGGTCCGACTCCGACAGAACTAAACTTCTAGCTGAGACTACTGAAATTGTTGTCCTTAGGTCTGGAGTCACGACATGGGAGCGAAATAAGAACCTCATGGAAGACGAGTTTCTGGCTAGTATTCGGGAGAACGATAAGAACAATACACTAACAACAACTGAATACATTAGGGAGTGTGATCTGCCACTCCTCCCGGCTCGATTGTTTGCCTATGTCCTCCGAGATCGAAAATTTGTCCAGCTGGATGTGCAGCGGCTTAATACCGTGAAGGAATCGAACGATGTGTTCGACTGCCTCAAGATCCCAGACAGTCACAAAGAGATCATCCAATCGCTCGTGGAGGACCATTTCTTAAAGAAAGTAGAAAACAAGAAGGACGGAGTAGAGCGCCTAAGCCTTGACTGGGTAAAGGGTAAAGGTAAGGGCTTGTTTATCTTGCTTCATGGAGTACCTGGTGTTGGCAAGACAGCCACTGCCGAGGCCGTTGCTCAGGCCAGTGGAAAGCCTTTGTTTGCCATCACTTGCGGGGATCTTGGATTGACCCCAAATGAGGTGGAGTCTGCACTACACAGAATATTTCGACTAGCCAATACTTGGGATTGTGTCTTGTTGCTTGATGAGGTCGATACCTTTTTCTCTCAGAGATCAAAAGGGGATGCTACTCTGACCAAGAATGTTCTGGTTTCAGGTAAGATTTGTGTCAGAGCCCAATGACTTCCTCCTCACATCCTATTCTTTGATATTAAGAGCTGAACACTGATATTTCTCTGCGGTTAGTGTTCTTAAGGGTCCTGGAGTATTATGACGGCCTATTGTTTCTGACAACAAACCGTCCTGGGTCTCTCGACGAAGCATTCAGATCGAGAATCCATCTCACTCTATATTATCCACCGCTCAGCTTCCAGCAGACAATGGACATCTGGAAGTTGAACATTGATCGGCTCCGGAAAGTGGAGAGAGAACGATGCGAGAGCCGCGGCCATGAGCTTCTAAAGATCAACGAGCACGAAATCATCCGCTTCGCACAGGAGAAATTCAATCAAGATCGGAGTAAGTTCCGATGGAATGGTAGGCAGATCCGGAATGCCTTCTAAATAGCTTCATCGCTCGCCCATTTCGACGCGAGGAAAGACGGAATCCAGCCCCGATTGACAGCCGACCATTTCAAGATGATTCACATGGTTACAGAAGACTTCGATGATTTCATGCAAGAGGCTAAGGGGAAAACGGATGGCCAGCTGGCGTTTGATCGTGGTGACCGTGCAGATCACTGGGGTCATGAGGAAGGAAAGCCTGAGGGCATAGGGATGGGCATGAACTCCTACGAAACCATGCTCTCTCCAAGTGAACCACGTTTCTCAGGTGGCTCGGGGTTCGGACAGCGGAATACTTACTCGCAGCGGCGCCAAAGCCTTTTTAGAAGCCAGGGTGCTGAGCCTTCCAACAACAATTTTCAAGGCCTTCGTTCGGTGTCACCGCGTGGCTTCCAGCAGCGGTCGGATATGACCCGTACCCCTTCTATCACCTTCAACAACGGGCCCCATATGTTAGTTCGGGACAGCGACCATAATACACGCAGAGATCCCAACGAACGCAGTTCAGAAGCGGTATATATTAGCGAAGATAGTGAGTACGTCTCACCAGACTCGGCGACCGTACGGGAAGGGTCTGGAGGAAGACCCGAGAGCTGGAAGCGTGAGAGAGAATGGCCGGATCCTGAGACTCAAATTTGGTTAAAGAGGAGGAAGGAGAGTAATTAAGTAGAGCAGGACTAACCTTCTTACATGAAATTGAATCTATATAGAAATTTCTACCTAGAGTAAAACCTATTCCTTAAATGCTTTATAATAGTAATAAGAAAAGATTTATAAAGTAATTATCACGAAGTAATATTAGTTATTAAGTAAGGTATAAAAGGTTATCTATTCCCTCGTGAAGCGAGGTTACTCAAATCTATAATCTACTTATATAACACTAATATAACACTAATCTAGTACTATATGCTCTCCTAACATTATAAATACTACCCCTAAGATTACTACCACGTCCTTATAATAGTATATAAGCTATATATAAGTAATATATAAGTAAAGAAACCAAATAACATTTCTTTGGTACTTAGTACTCCCTTAATATCCCCTTAATACCTAATATACATATACTAAGATAAGAGAAGTAAGAAATAAAAGAAAGAAAAATATATATAATATCTATTCTATTATTTAATATAACCCTATATTATTATTTAGTTATTACTCTATATAACGAGCAGACGGCAAACTGGCTGCTGTTTTCGGGGGGTTTGGACGCTGCTTTCTGCAGCCGACTTACCAAAATCTCGCGCCGCTCTACCGCTCGCGTACCTGGTGGCCAAGGCGGCGCGACCGTACAGACCCTTGCCGACCGACCGCTGCAGGAACACCAAAAATAAGCGAGTAGTCAAGTCATCATTCAGAGAACTGTTTCTCTGATTCTCGTTCAGCACTTTGGGATGGAGGGGAGCAGAAAACGGCTCCCCTCTATTACTATCCCCTCGTGACTCAAGATGGGAGCCCTCATATTTATTCGTCCATCCTGCCTCCCTCCCTCCCTTCTCTATCCTCTTTCCACCAAACCTCTCATACTCAACTATCACTTTCCCTCGCTCTACCTCTCTCCTCCCCCTCCGCTGCTATTGCTTAGGCAGGCTCCTCCTTGACGTCTTCGGCCTCACGTTTCTACTTTTAATCGCTATCGCCGTCGTCCGCTTCGGTTAATCCAGTCGATATGCGTCGTCGCTAATAACTAACACTAAGCCCTTCCTCCTCCTCCGACAGCGATGGATCAGACATCGAGAGCTGCTTTAATACAGAGGATGAGCGGGAGGGGACCGACGCCGAGACCGAGCCGACGGACGTTGATACCGATATCGACGGAGACGGCGAGGTAGATCTACCAGATCTAGAGTGGGTCGCTGGAGGGGACAATGCTGATACCGTGCTAATGGACATTGATACTGATGTCGACGGAGACGACGAGGCAGACCTGCTAGATCTGAAGTAGATCGCTGGAGAGGAGAACGCCCACCCGCTAGAGTACTACCTTGATTAGGAGGATAACTCCGATGAATCCGAGGATGAAGATGAGGACTATAGCGATGGTAGTCTCCTCCTCCTAGATATGATCGATGACTAGTTCGATTGGTATGTACCTTATTCTTATTTAGCCTACCGTCTTCTGCTATCGAATCGCTAAGCTGACTTCTTTAAAGGTACTACAAATACGTATGAAAGGATCCTGCCTGGATAATGCAGGCCCCCTCTCGCTGTACCCTTAAGGCCTTCTTCGAATGGATATTAAATCAATGTCAGGGGAAGGGTAGGAGGAGGCTTGCCGGTATTAAGTCGGCTAGCACGCTCGGGACATACTAGAAGGTTTTCCGGCTTATGCACGAATGAGTAGCTAGGGAGAAGATCGAGGGGAAGCTAAACCGTTAAATGTATTGGGTAAGTACTACGTCTTTATCTAGCCGCTTAATCCGGTCCAAATTACTATAGATAAGAGGCTAATAAAATGTCCCTGTTATAGGTCCTTAGGAAGCTAGCGAAGAAGTACCGCCTATCGACGAAGAAGCGCGAGAAGGTGGTAATATACGTCGAGGATCTCGTAGAATACCTCTAGACTAACTTGACTACGACGAAGAAGTAGTTTATACATGGCCGGTAATACATCTAGCTTACTCTATTCTACCAGCTTACTAGGTTCTCCGGAAACCGCCCTTTAGTGCTCCTTAAGCTCCGCTACCGTGATATCGTCGTGACCCTGCTTCGGGACCCTAATAGCGGCCCTCATTGGATCTTAATAGAATTCACCTATGAGTTTACAAAGTAATTTCTTGGTATAAAGGATACGTAAGTTTTCGGCCTATCCTCTTCCTATATCCCCTTCTCGTTCATATCCTGCTCAAAATACTACTCATGTACTTTAGGATTAAATTTATCCTTCCTGAAATCATCTTTGACTCCTCCCTTATCCTTAGCCCGTATGTCTTTCTCTTAGGCCTCATCTTTACTAACGGAGCATTTGCGGCTCCGAATCTCAGGTCTATTACGTAATTGAGCGGACTAGATATCCGACCTAGCTATTAATAACTAGAATTGCTCTTTAAGCCGAGTATACTCGATATCCCTATCTTTAGGAAGTTAGTTAAGATAGGGTATAGCTATGAGATCTCGCCATATGAGCCTCTAATATACCCTACCCTCTTATCGCTAATAAAGGTTATTAGCCTTATCCTTAGGCTCCTAGAGCCTATACGCCTGTACTATCTCCGTTATAACGCCGCTAATGAATTTAATAAGAGTAGTAAGTACTATATGTTCCTATACCTCTGTCTATAGCCGATAGCTAATAACCCATATATAGGTGACGTGACTAATGCCCTCTAGAATATGATACTATAGTATACGAGTATTAATACTTTTATTAAGTACTACCTCCCGCGGCGGTTGGGTGATATCCGGGCCATTGTGTCTAGCTACGAGCCCCAGAAGGACTTGATACGGGCCGCCTCTCGGATAACGTGATAGATTAATCCCGGCCGCCTATACGCCCTCACGGTTAAGTAGTCCTAGTCCGTAGATAACGACCGCCGACTCTGCTAGCTTCTCGCGCTGCGCGCGAAGTGGAACTATCGCTATAAGGGCGCCGTAACGAAATAGCCCAGGTACCAAAACCTAGGTAGCGCGATTATTAATCTGAGGCAGCGATTAAGGGCTATACTACTTAAGTAGCTCCGAGATAAGTGGGATACCGAGTACCCTATAAATGAGGTCGAGCTATAGCTCACTAGGCTTAAGTTCTACGATGACCTAGGCACTAGCGTGCCTATCATTGATGAGATGCCCCTAACACAGAAGCGCTTGGCAGAGACGGTGATGACCTTACTAGGCATGACTGTAGTAGAGGAGTTCTGCCGGCGTAACGCTGCGATCGACGCCGTCGCTACCTACTACTACTTCTAAGAAGGCGGTGCTATTGCTATACCACGTGCGAGGCTATCTACGCAAAGGGCGAGTCCGACGCCGTCGAAGGAGGCTAACCTATAGCTGGTAGCCGCCGAGGCTAAGAAGCAAGCGTTGAGTGACGCTATATTATTGGTATTTACAGAGAAGTGAACTACTACCTGCTTCCTCTGTTTAGGGGAGTAGAGCTTACTATTTCAAAAGCGTACCTTCAAGTTTACTAGTCTAGGAGACTTAACGAAGTACTTCAAGCGGAAGTATCTAGCCCACATTAAAGAAGGAGATCGGCTCCGGTGTAAGGTCTATCGAATAGGGCTATAGCATAAGCAGCATCTCCTTAATCACGCAGAGAGTATCCACGGGACTGTCCTAAGAGCACGTGAACCCGTGGCTTGAGTTTACCTCTCTTCCTTTTCCTCCCTCTATTTTGGCATGTTTGGGTATATTAGCGGTGGCACTATGTCCCTTCTATTAAGTATACTTTTCGGCCGTCTTTATATTTAAGGAGGTCTAATATATGACCTTGGCTTCTATAATTCTCTCTTCTCATCTTCATATGTATACATATTTACTAATCATAAAAGTCACGTGAATGAGAGATTTGGCAAGTTAAGTGATCTGTGACTAACGAGTTCGTCGAGGATCATGAGGGTACACTAATGTAATAGGGGGAGCACGCTTAGATACGTGTACCGACTTGTGGTAAGTTGGGTGATCTCTGCCCGAGACATAGTAGTATAAGGGCGAGCCCGAGGAAGAATTCTCAATACCTGCTTAAGCTAGGTAATCTCATCTGTAATATTGGAGCGATATCAGGTTACATCGGATATATCTTACTTTTGGGGTACTTTGAAGTTATCTCGTCTCTATAGCGTCTTGTATTTATATGACACTATTTATAATAATTAATACAATGTATTTTGAGGTATTTATTTAATTATTATACTTGATTCCGTCCTTCAATTATCTGACTATAATTTACAAATATCAGCTCCGTTATTATAATCTCTATCTACTACCCCTCTTCCGCCCTAACCTTTTGCTCTACCCGCTCTAGTCTAGCACGATGCTTGAGATTTCTACGCCCCGCTTCTATATCGTGCGGAAGCAGGTTCACCGGTACCAGGTATAATAGTTGCTAACTCCCCGTTAGTTGCGCCCTTTTAACCTTTAAAACTAGGGCTAGTGACTTACGATTTGCTCTTTGGACGGCGGCCAGGACTTAAGATCAATAGAATTGTACGTAAAGTAACGACTAGTCCGACGGTTACGGATAATGAGGGCTATATCAATATCGTAGAACTCTGCCAGGTCGTGGGCCTTGTTAATCAAGGTAGACTTCCGCCTGCTTAACCTTTCGCTTCTTCTTTTGGGTAGCTTGATAGCCATAATATGGGAGATTATTCTTTGAATATTAAGAGGGTGAGGCACACGGTCCTTTAAATAGTCTAAGCTCACATATCTAATACCGGAAAATCTACAACAGAATACTTAGAATAAACATGTCCAAAATACTAAAAGTTAGGATTTGGTAGCTAGGAGAAGTTGAAAATGGAAAGTGTGTTCTCGATACGGATTTGCGACCTGCGCATTTTCGAAAGGCAAGGGAACGGTCCGCTTATTGCTTTCGAGGAAAGGAAAACAGACGAGCGGTTCTACCTTTTAATTCCCAGGTGAGGTCTCTTCTTTGGCTGGCGTTGCAGGCGCGCGCTTGATGCAGCAGTGATAGGAATCGAATGGCAAATGCTTGTTAGTCGAAAACAGCATTCTGCGCCTAGCTCGCTAGGTTACAGCGCCCACATCACTAATCTGCAGCACTCGCATC
>Ga0307515_10021675_pt1 | contig 11374 bp, 3 predicted proteins | sample 17_EM_MG_FD_194513 | JGI IMG/M metagenome (GOLD analysis project Ga0307515, IMG submission 194513) | Populus trichocarpa ectomycorrhiza microbial communities from riparian zone in the Pacific Northwest, United States - 17_EM | ecosystem: Host-associated > Plants > Roots > Unclassified | place... | reverse complement strand
AAACAGAAGAGAATAAGTAGTAGTATATATTAGAATAGAGAGAGACTACCTTCCTAAGGATCATTGCTACAAACCCAGGTGTCCCTCGGCTTAATTATCTTTAAAAGCTTTTTAATTAACTTTAAATAATTTAGCGTGGTTTATCTAAATTATATTAAGAGGACTTTAGCCTACGTAATTAAGTTATTAGCGTATATTAAGGTGTTAAAGAATATAACCTTACTCTCTTTAATTTTGTAAATACTTATAAAGGAGTATATACTTAATTAAGATCTTCTATTAGCACCACTCTACGCTCTTAAGAAGTATAGCAATTTAATGCCTAACTCTAACCTACTTTAATTAACCCGCCTGACTAATATAATTATAACTAGACTAATCAAATATATGGTGGCTGGGGTAGGCAATACGGTAGAGGGTATAATTAACGACTATAAGACAAAGGTGGAGGTCCTTATAGAGGTTTATTTCAAAGTAATCACTAGAAGAAGTACTACGTTTATAAGAAACCAAATTACTAGTTAACTAGGCATTCTCTTAATAAACGAAAGGAGGTATATAATAAGTTCCGCTAGAGTATAAAAAACGTTAGAAATTATAAAGTTACTATAGCCTACTTCTAAAGCTTCCTGGTTTAATATAAAGGCGTAGAAGATCTTAAGGGTAAGGTTAATAAGGCCGAACAGCTCCTTATAGATATGGAAATTGAGGAGTACTTACCTGACTAATACTTTACTAAGTATAGTAAGGTAGATAGCATATAAACCGTTACTATTCTTAATAACTAATCTACGCTCTATTTTACTATAAAATTAGATATCTTTAATAAGCTAAGGGAGAGTTCCGCGTTCTCCTTTGATAATAGATACTTAGCGAACGTCTTCTATAGTATTATGCTAGATACTAGAGCCGCAGGAGTATCTACAGTAGGAGAACCTCAAGTTTAAGCCCTTTAGCAGCTTAATAGCTCTGTTTAGATTAACCATTTAACGGCAGGCCAATATATGATTTATTTTGGCAAGGGTACTATAATCTCTATTGGCACAATTAGGGTCCAAACCCCCTTAGGGTACATTACCTTTTATATCGTTCCTATAAACACCCTGTTTCTATTTTGCATTAAAGATATAGATAAATTAGGCGTTAAGCTTAATAACCTTAAGGATATACTTATTTAGGGAGATAATCGGGTGCCTATTATATACAAGTAGGGTTACCCCTAGTTGCTCCTTTATTAACTAAAAAAGAGTGTTGCTTAAAGCCACCTAACTAAGTTAGAGTTACATTAACTACACCGTCAATTTGGCCACCTATCTATTTATTAATTGCTTAGGGTTCTTTAGCGAGCAGGTTATAAAGTTAAGGTTAAAGTAATTAAGCATCTTATAAAGTACTACCATCACTGCCAAATGAACCAGAAGTCCCCTAGCCGATTTAAGTTTACCCTTAAAAATAACTACAACTTTAACTTCTGTATTATTATCGACGTTATATACCTTAGCGGCAAGCTAGTACTCTAAGTTATTAACTTCTTAACCTTCTTCTAAGCCGTATGTTTCTTAAAGGATATGTTAGCCAGGAACGTATAGGATACCCTTTAATTATGCTAGATTAATATCTATCTAGGACCCCCTAATTAAATTATCTATAACGTAGGAAAGAACTTCTTATCTATAGAGTTTTAATAATAGATAAAGGCAATGGTAATTAAGGTTAAGGAAGTCCCCGTTAAGGCATATAATAGTATTAAAAAAGTGGAGCGATATTATACGCCATTACGCCATATATATAAGATTATCTCTTTAGAACTAGAGGACGCTAGCGAAGAACTTACCTTATAAATAGCTATTAAAGCCGTTAACGATTCCGCTGGCCCGGATAGACTTATACCCACGTTACTAGTCTTTGGCGCCTACCCTTAAATAACTAATAATTCTCCACTATCTCCCTCTATCGTGCAACGAGCTAAGGCTATTCGTAAGGCAATAAAGGAGATACAACATCTCTACGCTACACGCCAGGTCAACAACGCACTAGGAATAAGAAATGGCTTAAATACCTTAACTGCGCTTAATCTGCCACTCCAGTCTAAAGTACGCGTATGGCGTAAAAGGGGAGGATAGTTAGGCCTATATTAACTTATTATAATTAATGGTTAAACTTATACTATTTAGATGCCTTACGGACCTACTTAATTCCGTTTAACTATTATTAAGCCTTACTATAAAGATAACAGTTCTAAGCCTTTACAGGATACTATAGAAGATGCCCTAGAGGAGAGCTATAATTAACGTGCTCTAGAAGGCGACCACAATCCTAATATAATTGTAGTAGATACGCCATAACTATAACGCGGTAGAGGTTGCCTAAAGGGATTATAAAATCGCTAATATCTTATTAATTTCAAAGAGTAATTTATTGCCGCCATTGAGAATAAAGTTAAGCTATTAATGGCCTTTATAACAGCTAAGGAGAAGGCTGACTTTAAACTTACAAAACAGCTCTAAAAGGAAGGTCGCATTATAACTTCAGGAGCTCCTTTCTAAGTATCTAATAAGTAGGAGATCGATGGTCTCATTACAAGAGGGGTCTTTAAATTCAAGAAGTATGACCCTACTAAGTTTAATGAAGTTCGCATCTTTAAGTCAAGAATAGTTAACGAGATTAAAGGTAAAGCTACTAACGCCCCATTTAAGAAATTAAGGCTTATTATCTAAGGCTACAACGACGATAGTAAGGAGGTAATTCTTATACAATCTCCCATGATTTAACGAGCCAGTTAGCGAGTTATTGTTGCACTAGCTCCCTCCCTAATAAAGAATGGAATGGCAGTCTATCTATGAGATATTACTTAGGCCTACACCCAATTAGAGACGCACCTTCAGCGCTTAATATTAGCATACCTTCTAGAGTAAATTCGCCACCAATACTCTGAAGATATAATTATGGTTATGCTTAAGCCATTGTATAGAATTGCAGAGGTAGGAACTCACTGGTGGGCTACCTACAGCAAGCACCATAAAGAGAAGCTTTTAATAACTACTTCTATATTTAATCTATGCTTCCTTATTATAACTACGGAAACTCTATTTGGAATCGTTAGCATATAAACCGACGATATAATTATCTTAGGAGATGACTGATTCTTAGCTCTTAAAGAAGACGAGCTAGTAAAGGCAAATCTTATAGCAAAGCTAAAGGAAAAGCTTAATTTAATAACACCATTACTCTTTAATAGATGTGTCCTCTCCCTAAATGAGGATTCCATTGCTTTGTGCCAGAAGGGTTAAGGTAAGAAGATCGACGTTATTAACGTTAATTCTCTAAAATAAGGATACGTAAAGCAACGCGCTTGTGGAGCTTATATCGCTTCTATCTATTAACCCGAGGCTTTATTTAATCTCTCTATTACCGCTTAATACTAGGAACTAACTAAGGATAACGTCCTTACCCTAAATAAGCGTCTCTTCTAGTAAATAAACCATCTTAACTAGGGACTACTCTATATGCCTATTAATCTTCCTACCGCCAAGCTCTTTATATTTGTTAATAGATTATTCACAAATAATAAAGATTTTAGCTCCTAGCTAGAATATAAGATTATTATCGCAAACGAATCTACTGGAGAGAATAACTTTATAATCTACGGCAATCTTATCTATTAGAGCTTAACTAAAAATAAGCGCGTTACTTGAAGCGTTCTAGCGTCAGAGATATATAAAATAGTTGGCGGAGTTGATATAGCAATTGCAATTGGAACTACCCTAAAGATAATTACAGATCGACTCGAACTTCCCGTTATCCCTATAATCGTATATACCGACTTATACTCCCTCTATAAGTGCTTAGTCAAGCTTAGTACTATAAAGGAGAAGCGCCTTATGATTAATATTATGGTACTTTGTTAATCCTACGAACGGTAAAAACTCTTTAAGATTCGATGGATTAACGGTTAAGATAACCTAGTAGATGTAATGATAAAGGCAAACCTAAACAAGGCTCTAGAAACGTTTATTAATATAAATACTTTACGCATACAAGTTAAAGGTTAGGTTAAAAGGGAGTAAGAGTATAATGCTCTACGGACCCTAATTTCAACCAGCCAATTAGGATTTTCCATACCCGGTATGGAAAATCACTATTAGCTCGCTTATAGCTAGCGCCTTAGCGGCCCTAACGGCCCTAACACAATATCTACCCATAACTCCTTAGTAAGAAAGCACCACGTGCTAAGAGGCAAATTTTAGGACAGCGAGACTTATATTATAATGGCAATAGTAAGTAAGGAGGATCCATATTTATTACGATAGTTAAGCAGTATTTATATATAGAGGGCAACCACAAAAGAAGAGTTGCCAGTGTTGGGAATGAGGCAATTTGCCGTCACGTACGGCAAATTGCCGTCACGTGATGGCAAGTTACCATCACGTGTTGCCGCGGCACTAGCGTAGTGAGGAGCCTTAAGCTCCTCGCCCTTCCTTATTCCAATCAAAAGAAGCTTTATTAACCAATATCACTGTAACCCTACTCGAGTAGTCGTTATTGATGAGTCACCCTATATGACCAACAATAGCATGCATAGAAGAAATCTCAGCGGAAGATATTGCTAGAATCTATATTAAAGAAGTATTTATAAAACATGGAGCACTAAGCAAGATTATATCGGATAGGGATTTAAGATTCGTAGCAGTATTCTAGGAAGTATTCTTGGCGGAGCAAGGAGTTTAAGCAGTAACTTCTACCGCATATTATCCGCAGACAGACGGTTAAATAAAAAGATTAAATTAGACGCTAGAGCAGTATCTAAGGCATTATATTAATCATGTACAGAATAATTAGGTATCGCTATTACTAGTTACGCAGTTCGCATATAATGCAACACCTTAAGAAGGAATAGGCACGTTACTATTTAAGGCAAATTACGGATATAAGTTAAGAACATTATTATTACTATAACAAGCGAAGAAAACGAGTAGCACAGCTAAAGAAAGGATAAAGACGTTAATAAATCTTTATATAGACCTTATAGACAGAGTTGTAAACAATCAGCCACAATTAGCCACAATCGGATTATTGTAATTGCGAGATTTTGATTAACGATTACAATCTAATTGACAATTATAGCACGTGACAGCAGATTCCTTGGCACCCCGTATAATTAATCCTATTAAAGAGATATCTCTACCCCTAGAACCCTAGACAACTACCTACTTAAAATCTCGCTTCTATACCAGTTTTTTAAACATTCTATTCTCTTAAGGCTGTCCATTCCCATCTTTATTCTTTCCCAGCTTATTATACGACGGCCACCCGAGAAAACCCTCTCTGGGTTATCGCTCATAGCTGGAATAGAAAGGATATTTATAGCAAGAATTAAAAGCCTTGGCCATCGTTTTCTTTAAGGCTCCTAAGTCCACTAATAAAGAGCTGGGCCCTATATTTCGTACGGAGCTTTAGAGCAGTAATCCTTATACTTATTAAGGCTTTGCGGTTAAATAATTCTTTCTTTAAGATCGTTTGTAATAAGATTAAACTTATCTAGCTCTTTTTCCCTTATCTGGTACTGTAAAGGCCTCTTATATAATATAGTACGAAGGGGATAGGAATCTCGGAATTGCTCCCAGAGCTGCTTTAACTTTTGAAGCGCAGGTTTTTGCCACTCCTTTTTCTATATCTCTTTGATGTATTTCGTATAACGCTAAGGCTAAAGAATTAGTGCTATAGCGTAGAGGGGAGAGCTGTCCGTTTTAGTATAGTATTTATTAAACTTTTCCTAAGCTTATTTAATACGATGCTTTAGGTTTTAGTTTAATCTAATACCTGCTAATACCTGTTGTATCTCTATATATTTAATAAGAACGTCTATTATAAAGAGAACTTCGCTAAGGCTTAAGCTGTGCCCTTAAAGTTTTATAGTTGCGCTGTGGAAAGGCCTAAGGAAGTTCTTAATTGTATAAAGGAGGGACTAGTCGGCTGGGTTAAGAAAGTCTTTATTAAGTGTATCTATATTGGCCTTTGTATACTAGTTAACTCTAGACTTATACTAGATTGCAGTCTCTAGTATTTTCCACTAGCTATTCCATCTTATATAATTATTAAGAGGAATCCTTTATCTGATAATTAATTTAAACTGCTTTATATAATTGCTTAAGAAGCGGGAGTAGATAATAATGTTATGTAACCGCCTGAGCGCCCCTATTGCGCGGAATGTATCCCTTTTATTTTCTTACGCGGCCTTATTATATATTATCTCTAGCTTTATACTCCCCTTTTTAGAGAGCCTTTTATACGCCTTAATCTTTCCCTCCTGAGTAGTACTAAAGAGGAAAGTATCCGTAAGGTTAATAATATATCCTTAGTATTGAATTCGTTAGTAAACAGGATCCTATTAAATGTCTTTATTCTCTAGTAGGAAATCGGATATTATACAACACAGCGTATTATTTATTAAAGAATTGTTACTAATAACGGCCCTAATCTTTCGTATAATACTGTAATCCAGTAGTACTAAAAGAAGGGTATTCTACTATTCTTCTCCGCTATAGTTTACGATTGGTTATAAAGCAAGAAGAGCCCGCGCTTTTTGCTCTTAAATATTAATAAAATAGGAGCAAATAGCGAGGAGAGAGTAGTTATTTAGAGAGGTCCAGATATTAATAGAGAGATAAATATTTGAAATCGCTAACTGAAGTTTTTTTTGTATAATATCCTTTTGAGAATTAAATGACAGTTTAATCTTCTGGCTAATATCTCCGTGAGCTGCTGTAATAAAGCTCTAGGATTCCTGATTTAAAGCCTAATAGAAAGTATAGAATTCTGGCCATTTAACTATATTAAATGGAAGGTTTTATATGACAATTAAATTAATAAGGGCTTAATTAATGACTTCGCGATTAAGAGAGGACCTTAGAATAACAGATTCAAACTCTAATAGATTGCTCTCGGATCTAGCCTGCCCCTAAAGATCCTTAAGTATCCCTTAACCCGCTGAAATTCGTCCATTCGGTATCGATAAGAACAAACCAATAAGATCAATGCAACCAAATCGTCGTGATTAGAAATACGAAGCCGTTGTAAAATCGGGCAGCGGCCACGGCTCTGGTGGTAGGTTTTTAGCGACCCGATTTAGTTAAACGTTGTATTGAGTCGGCTGAACAAGGTCTATATCATTAGAAGTACGATTGGAAGGCATGGCTGATGATATTGTATTGATTGAATCTATGTAGGGTATACGCGTACTTCTGATTCTGGTGTTCCGCACGGACCACACACTCGATGGACGCCAGCGGGTTAAGGGATAGCGTTCGCTTTAGTTTTCGTACGACTTGTTCTTAAGAGGCTAATATTAATTAAGTGATTTCGTTTAAGATGCCTCTGGAAATTTGTAGTAACTATTATACTATACTTGCAGTCTATGGACTTGCAGTAATAGATTTTTTTTCCATTTTCATCTTGCGCTGGCTTATCTTCGTACGGTTCTCAGGTATATAGAAGGATTAGGCTTTAATATTTCCCCTTATTCTAAGAAGAAAGCTTAATTAATTGAAGAGTATTCGTAATCTGGGATAGATCTGCTTCTGAGCTCATTTTTCGTACGATGTAAAAGGAGAGCTTTAGCTTAAAATTATTAATGTGGGAATGCCAAGCCGCTGATCTGATTGTGGTCGGATTATAATCGGATTACGGATTGACAATCCAATTATAATCCAATTAATAATCTTATCTAATTGCAATCAGTTTGATCGTTTACAACCCTGCTTATAGAATCAGTAAAGAAAGTACAAGAGAGAATAAAAAAGTACTATAACGCTAAGAGATCTAAGGGACCAGATCTTAAGGAGGGAGATAAAGTATGGCTACTATATAAAAATTTCAAGAGTTGACGACCAAGCAAGAAATTGGACTACGTCAGACTAGGACCTTTTAAAATTACGTAGAGAATTTCACCGGTTACGTTTAAGTTAAACCTACCAGCTAGAATAAAGATCTACCCTATATAATATATCGCAATATTAGAGCCAGCATACAGGAATATTAAGCCACCAGTTTATAAGGCAGACACGTATAAAGAATAGGAAGAAGATAAATAGCAAGTTTTAAAGATCGTTAGTTATAAGGATATTAATAATAAAACATAGTATAAGGTTAAGTGGATAGGCTATACTAAGACTACCTAGGAGCCACTAGAGAATTTAAAGAACGCTATAAAAAAGGTATAGGAGTATTGGAGGAGATTAGGTCAGGCAGTATTAATAAAAAAGGATTACCAAAGAATAAGTCACCTAAGGGGGACCCAAAAAGAGCAGTTACCGAGGTATTCAAGTCTATTTCCTTCTCTATTAGAGGAGAATCCGTTTTTTTATTACTAAGTTCCTGTAAACCTTATTTTATAAGTTTCTACTCCTTAAAACGAACCTTCTTATAAACCTTCTTAAGACGGAGCAAATAAGTAAACGCCGCGATCCGAGTATCTAGGGCCTTCTGTTCCGCATCACGAGAACGTTTTAACTTAGCAAGAGCTTAAGACAGTTTACCATCTAGCCGTATAGCAGTAGATTAAATATAAGACCCTAAGATAAATTAATTAGGGAACCAGACGACTATTAAGAGTAATAGGTCGCGTATATTTAGCATTAGAGGTAGAGCGAATGTTATAGGACAAACGAATATTCGCTTTAGTGCACTCTAAGTAAGAGGACGGTTGTCGCGAAGATGGGTTCGCCAACGTAACATAAACTAACCCCTCTTTCGAACAGCGAGAATACAGAGACGGCATAATCTTACTAAGAGACAATATCGCAGTAACAGTGCGAGCACGACGTTGGGCGTGTAAAGAAGAAATTACTTTAGGTATAATAAGCAATGATATTAACTAAGTTAATTAGACGGATATTATACCTCTAGTAAACGACCTAAAGATGTTTTAAATCTTTGAGGACGAAGATAAAAAGGAAGGAGATGGTATTACGGACGCTTTAAGTATAATATTACAACTACTTAGAGAAGAGTTAGAAGAAGCTAGTTAGTTAATTTAAGCACGGTCTAGGATAGAGCCAATAGAACTATATAACAAGGAATAGTAACTAAGGTTACATAATATACTACGTATTAAACGAGAGGAATAAGAGGAACTTACGTACCTTATATATAAGACGTACATTATATATAAGAAGGATTTTATAGGAGTACGGTTGTATATTTAAGGACCCTTAGTCCCTACCTAGATAGTTCCTTCCTTATAGTAATTCTCAGAATACAATTAAAGTTAATCTGTTGGGCAACCACTTCACCAGTTGTTATTATCTTGTTGACTTCTATACCTGCATTTCCTACACACCTAGCCCAATAACGAGCCCACCGTAGTTCTTGCTACAAGGTTCCGTTACACATATTCTATAGGTCTTATTATTCTTTTCTATTCTTTAAGTTCTAGTAATATTCTTTAGGTCTAATTCTATGTTCTATTTTAGTTTATAGTCCGTAGATATATTTAAGTTCCTTCTTAGGAAGAAAGGGTAGTTAAGCTTTAGATAATATTAGCGACTTAGTTAATTAAGGCATAAGCACGGCAAGAGAAACGCGCAAGCCTATACAATTAGTAGTCTATAAGCGAGGATCTAAAGCTAGAGAAAGGAAAGGAGACGGAGGGCGGCGCCGCTCGACGTTACATACAATCCTCTAGTCACGTGACGGCAACTGTCTAAAACTGTGTGAAACCGTCTGCGACTGTCTGCAACTGTCCGCCATAATCCACCGATATCCATCAGCAATAATCCACCATAATCCACCGATATCCATCAGTTTCCACCAGCGCCGTAACACGTAATGCGGCTCTACGTGGTAAGGTAGGCTTCGCGAAGGTGTTAAAGGAACTACCTCTACAGACCGATCTTTTTGTATAGTATTAATAAATTGACCAATTTGGGTGAGAGTCCTTGCATACGAGAGCTGGGCTCTATCGGGTGGCTGGCTCGTTGGGTGGCTGTTACGTTAGCAGATGACGTGCCCTAGTGCCGTCACACTAAACGCCCTTATACGGCAACTAAGACAGCATTAACTAACCCTAATTCGATCATACCAGTAAGGGTCCGGTAAGGCTATACTAGTTAAGTACTAGCGAGATTTACCGTCTTGGTTGCCGGCTAAGTCGCTTACCGAGAATAAGATGGTGGCCCGGTCCGTTTCCGTCGGGAAGGGTGCCTGACAGGTACGAGGGCGCTTTTCAAACCCACGGCGGCGGCCGAGCTCGGACGTCAGCAGTTCCGCGCACTGCTTGGCGGCTCGACGTTTCTAATACTATCCGAAGTGGGGTATATTCTGCGAGTGAAACGGTCCGACTTCCGACCGGATATAGTACCGTATTTTATCACCTAACGCACGGTCTCACCTGACGCACGGTTTCCCCAACCCCACTAAATCTATTTAGTAGGCTAAACATTAATAAAAACTAATAAAATTTATACAGTACATAGATATTCTATAGGTAGTTAAGAATATAAACTTTTTTTTTTAAAATATTTAGTAGTATTTAAAATATTTAACTTTAAACTATTTAGTAGGTTTTAAAGCTTTTAAGTATAACTAAAGTACTACTATATATAATTTTATAATTTGAATATATAAAGGCTTATAAAGGCCTATAAAATGTAATAAAAAGGGGTTTTTAATTTAAAATGCTATAATAATAGAGTAATTGGCTTAGAAAAATCGCTTAATTTTATAAATGTAAACAATTCTTATATTTTAATATAGCTATATAAAATATATAAAAAAAAAACTTATATATACTTATTTATATATATTATTAAGATTTAAGTATAAAAAGCTTTGGTTTTATTTAGTATATATATAATATATTAGAATTTTTTAAAAAAATCTAAAAATAAGAAATTAGTAAACTAACATATTACTATTAAGTAAATAAACTAAAAAAAATTTATTTATAGTTATTAATACTTATATAATACTATATATATAAGAAAAAGTAAAGTTTTATAGCTATATTATAGAGTTTTTAATTATATAATAAAATTTTAGGTGTTTTTAAAAAAAATCTATAAAAAATTTACTATAAGAGGTTTTATTAGATAAGAAAATACTATATATAATATATATTTATATATAAAAGGCTAAATATATTATTATATACTATTTTTATATATTATTAGGCTTAATAAATAAGAGTATTTTTAATATCCCACTTTTTAACTTATAAAAGTATCTCTATATCACATATATTAGTAATTTATAATATAATATAATAGTTTTTATATATAAATTAGTTATATATACGTTTTAGTAATTAATAGTTATAGGAACTTCTACTATATAAGTATAAAATCTTAAAAAAAATCTTTAAAAAATGATAATTAAT
>Ga0307515_10021673_pt1 | contig 11374 bp, 10 predicted proteins | sample 17_EM_MG_FD_194513 | JGI IMG/M metagenome (GOLD analysis project Ga0307515, IMG submission 194513) | Populus trichocarpa ectomycorrhiza microbial communities from riparian zone in the Pacific Northwest, United States - 17_EM | ecosystem: Host-associated > Plants > Roots > Unclassified | place... | reverse complement strand
CTAACCTCGCAACCTCGCGAAAACCTTAACCAACCTATCTTATAGGTCGCAACCCCGTTCGCGAAGAACCTCTCATTAAGGAATTAGCCGTCAAGTACAGCTCGACGCCAACTCAGGTCACCCTCGCATGGGGTCTCGCCCGAGGTGTTAGCTTGGCCACTCGCAGCACCAAAGCGGCGCACAGGAAGGAAGTGTTCAGCGTACGTCCCAATGTCCACTCGAACTACGATCGATTCGGAAGCTTAACCTGCCACACAGCTCCCTGATCTCGACCCAAAAGACGTGAAGAAGATCACTGCAATTGACAAGCAGCAGATGGCATATTATACCCTTGACAAGTATGGGGCGATCATGGGATGGACCCCCGAGCAGTATGGATGGGAGCACTTGAAACCCGCCGTCCAAATCTTCTGGGACTAGAGGATTTCCGCCCACAAGTAATGCATCCTTAGAACATGTAGGTTGTGGAAAACAACATGCAATACATTGGTCACATGGTCTATCTTGTCGAGATAGAGATAGATCACGAATGAAGCACAGAGTTGCAAGGAAGCAAGAAGAAATTCAAAGGGTGATTGCTGGTCGCAGTGTTGACGATTATTTTTTGGCAACCAGGCTCCCCCACCCATTAGCACTCAGGTTTCGGGGCCAATCCGGCCACAGATCATCGATTCACCGGTACACTTGGGGAAAATGCGCAGCCACTCAAGTACATGACACCGTTTGACGTCCAACGAAAGGGTACTTGCGATAATCCGTGCGTGTTCCATCAGCGAAACGTGTGTTTTGTATCCAATTCTATGAGGATCGTGAAGTGGGCAATCTTATATGACATTTTAGTAGATACCGGGGATGAACTTGTACTTGACGATGGAGCAATACTTTTCCCAATCCTTTCCGTACTTCTTGGAACACCTGGTAGACGACATTAGGACCAAGATCGACAAGGAACACAGATTGGTTCTTACCTCTCGAAGTCACGTCCACACCGGTGAATGAGGACGGTGATGAAGAAAACGCTATAGAAGTAAGGAATAGGAGTGGCGGTGCCGACAATAGCACCCCAAAGGAAGCTCATAATCCAGTCGGCGACGTAGTTCTGATGATTCAAACCATTAGTTGAGCGACACGATCTGCTACCAACCAAGACCTTACGGGTTTGCGAGAGTACTTCCACCATCCGCACGTCAGAAGGCGGTTCCTGTGGGTATGACCTCAGGATCGTGATCACGGGCAGGAGGAGGAAGATAGCTACCCATGAGCGGTCTGAACGAAGGTAGGATTCTTGATGGTACCCCATGGAAGTTGAGGGAAAGTTTTGCGATAGTTGAAGACGCCCTGAGTCTGCATCTTGAATCGGCTCTTTTGTGACAAGGAAGTATCCCAGCTAGAATAAAGCGGTGAGGATTATAGGAGTTGCAGGCACGAAAAGCGTACACGTAGTAGGCAGTCAAGAGCGTGGTGAACATGGCAACATAAGTAGAAGTCGAGAACTGGTATTTGGATGGGTCGTGTGAGGCCATGTATACGACAGAGTAGACGTAGGACTGGAAGAAAGAGCCTCAGATTTAACCATAAGTAACGATAACGGGTCAACTTACGAAGGGGACCCCGGCAAAGTTCCAGAAGATAACCATGAATCCCCACTTCTCGTAGTACATATCCCAGGTTTGGGGAATGCATTCCTCACCCTTGCAACTGAGGCGGGGTTAACGAGGCCACGCTGAAAAAGATATAAACGCTCTCACCAAGCGTTTAGATAAAGCCAGGTTGCAAGGGTCATGAAGGCCATGTTCTAAAACCAAGGTGAGCTGGAACATCTCAACGCTGATCACATAGACGCGTACAGGAGTGACGTAGCCGTAAGCTTCGTACTGTTTGAGGCAGCCGGAGACAGAGAGGAAAAATACGATGTGCCAGGGGATGCGAACCTCAGCCCACATCTTCAAGTCGACGTTTCCGATGCGGGGGTTCAAGCAAGCGCCCATGAAAACGTCGTAAATGAAACTTCCGGACATGCGAGTGGGCTCTCCAGCAACGAGGGTGGCAAAGTACATGAAGAATGAAACAGACCAACCCCAAAACATGGCGACGGTCATAAGGTGGCCGAAGTTGTCGATGATGCTGGTCAGGCGGAATATGTCGAAGTAATGCAAGCCGGCCGCGGTGAGTAACGTCGTGTACACGCATACAAGGGCGTTGCAGTTGTACATGAGGGTCTTGTAGCCGAGGGAGGGGACCGGGAGACCCTCTTGTTGATATCCCCATGGCATGAAGTGGGCGAGGAGGAGTTGATGAATCATGAATCCGGTGTATACTTTCCAGGCGTACCAGTTTGATGAAGCATCCTGCACACGGAATGTCGGAGAACGTGAAAGTGAAGCAAAAGTTCTGAAAAAGTACCGTTTTGATATGACCCCAGATTTCGAGAAACAGAGGCTTCGCCTCCGCCAAACTATGAGGGTAGACAAGCCTCCCATCATAGAACCACAGGCAAACCCAGAGGTAGTACATGAGCACCGGGAAACCGGTCATAATAGCAAATACACCCCATGGGCCACCGAACTCATAACTACAACGCGCTGTGAGACGGCGGAAAGAACGCGGAGGGAGTTCTCAAACATACGTGTCATGTTTATCAAGCTCCTTGTCCCTCTGCTCACCCTCGGTGGTGATCTTGACGAGGTCTTCTTTCTCGGTCGACTTTGTCGTCCGTTGGCGCATGGCGGTCGAAGGATCCATGCCAGACGGTACAGCGGAGTGGAGGGGGGATCGCGGAGAATATAGCCTTGTCTTCGATCGTACCACTCTGAATTTATCTCGGGTGTTTCTTCTCCCTCCGGGCTTCCGTTCGACCTACACGACGCGGTTCTGATCACGTGCGTCCGTGATGCTCCGAGATCGATATTTTGGTAAGCCCCTAACTTACCTTACTTATAACAAACAACTAAACAAGGCAATACCAGCGAGCGGCAAAACCCGGGACTCAAAGGCCATCTCATTTCAATTGAGAGCATTTCAAAAAAAAACGAGGATAAGGACTTTAACGCATATTAAATTGGTGTGGCTATGATGTCGGAAAAGAAACACAAGGCAAGTAGTAAATGACGCAGAGACTCTATTGAAGAAGCACAAACAGTAGAACCATGTCAAGTAGGTTTGGTTTTGACAAACGGTACGCGAGGTCATGTGGAAGATATTTCAGTGGATCGGACCGGGAGTGGTCGTGGACAGAGAGAGGCAGTTGGTTCGACTGAGACTGAGACCTGTAAGGAGCCGGTGAAACCCGGGAGTATCATGGCACTGTCTCGAGAAAGAGGACGGGGACAGGTTGAAAGCGAGAGACGGAAATAGTGTCGCGAGACGGTAAGAAATCCGATCCGCTCCTCAACGGGAGCGACAGGAAGTCGGAGAGGGGGAAAACGGATGGTGTGAGCGCCCGCAGCTTGTCGCCCAGGCAGCCGTCTAACAGCTACCCCCGATAGTAGAAGTTCCCCTCGAATCGCGAACAGAGACGGGCTTTCGGAATAGCGAGTAGCCAGACAGTGTCCGTAGCAAGACGAGAATCCGAATCCGGGCGTATGCTTTTTCACCCGTATGACGGTGAGTCTCTCGGTCCCGGCCTTCCATTGCACCGTGCTTCTTGCATGACCATGGTCATGAGATGGGTGACTGCTGTAACCATCGCGACTGATCGGCAGTTCAAATCCACCACCCAAAAACACAAAACCAAAAAACAACGGGTAAGGCGGCGCGGCGGATCAATCGAGAAAAGGTGATACTTGCAAGGTCGAACCGCGGTTGGGGATGGGTCGAACATCTGAGGCACAACGGGGCCGATAAGAATCGGTCAGAAACGATGGCGAGGTGAAAGAGATGATTATCGGCGTGGGAAACGGTCAATTTTATGTGGATGTATTGGATGAAGAACGGAGTTCCCCGAGCCCCTGGAGGTCACGCCCGCCTCGGCCCGTCCAGGCGTCCTACCGTGGGTTCAATCACTCACAGCTCATTAATGTGGCCTCCTTCTCGGGTTGTAAAGCGCATACAGGGTATCCAGCTCGTGCTCGTACTTCTTACGGGCTTAAAAACTCCCGTTGACGACGAACGCCATCGCGCCAAAGAAAGGCAGATTTGGATCGTCGGAGTCAAACACTGTTACACCCGTTCTCCACGGAGAACAGTTCGTTCATCACGAATATCCTCTTCACGAACCCACATTCCTTCAGACCGTGCCTGTCCATATCCTTCGCCAAACCATTCAGGATTGGCTTCATGGCCCTCTCGCCCTTTCCGCCTCACCCGCCAGAGTTTGCCGAAATTATTTCCGCCAGATGTTCTAGCTCGTGGCTACTTTTTAACTTGTCAATGCACCGCGGTGCTGCGTTACCGCTGGAACTCCGAGTCTGTTTACTCATCTCCCCTGGTAGGGGGAAGAGGTGTGATCTGTACATGCTCGCTCCTCCCAAACAATCGGCATGCGTCCTCAGGATAGTCCTTCATGAATACGGTGCGTCGAACTCAATGCTGAACGATACGGTGATGTGGTAAGACTCCTTGATTTTTTATCCGTGAGGGGACTCTGCGTCGTGCGATCCGAACGAAGCGGACCGATGAGGTTGGCAAGCGGGCGATTATCGGGGTCGCGTGAAGAGTTTCGGTTGCTGAGTCTCTCAATCCTGGAAGGGGTCCTCTCACTTACGGGTCGCCGTGGCCCCCAAGTGGATTTCAGTCGCTATGTAAGCGTTGCAGTGAGGTCAAATCCAGTGACGGCCGTCGGCCATCTCGAAGTTCGAATATCTATGCGATGGGGACATAGGGTCTATTCGAAGAGAGAAACTCCCGCAGGTCCGCGCAACGAGTATCTCAGTTCGTTCATTGCAGCGTGTGTGGTCGGAGTCGCAATAGCCTCGTTTCAATACACGAAAAAATATGGGAATATATGTTGTAGATCCAGCCACCGAGGTAGACTCCCAACCCGCCTCGCACCTCCTGGTCCAGGCTTCCCCATGGAACTACTTACGCTGCTTTGGCAAATCCGAGCTGGACCGTGATTGATGGTGAAAACCTCGTGTAATATCCCCCACGCGATCCTAAAGAATGATGCGCTTCCGTTGACACCCGTCTTTTGGAGTAAGATCCATGTATCGTGCAGCATATAGCGAGGAGCATACCACGGACAGCAGTGACTATTGTAGAAGAGGGTTGGCTCGACTTTTTCTATCTCCGGGGGCTCCCCTTGGCTGGGGTACGAGAATAACGTCCGTGGCATTGGGAACACATACTATGTGTTCCGGGCTGGTGTGATCGGTGGTAAATTATGTTCCCAGCCACACTTTGAGCCGCTGTACCACCATGTCTTTAAAGGCCGCTCACAACCTCTCCATTTCAGAACTCCTCAACGAACTGAACCAGAAACTTGGTCTGGAATCCACCTGGTTACGAGAAACCTATCTCCCACCTGGCGTTTCTACCGTGTCGCTGAAAGCCGAAGTGAGCACAGGCCGATTGATTCATCTCGACGGATTAACTGTGAACCCTTCAGATTGAAAATCTCGAAACCAGAGCACGCGAGGTTCTGAACCCTCCACCCTCCCTGCGCAATGCGCTGCAGACAGTGAACAAGTTACCCCCGGAGATCATCTCTCACATCGTTCGATACGTCCCGGACGAGATCCCCAACAACACAAGCCAAATCATTCCACTAACACACGTATGTCGACACTGGCGCAAGATCATCATATCCACACCCGAACATTGGACGTCGATATCTACCGAAAGTGGTGGGGACTTAGCAGCGTTGAGCCTGGAGCGCGCTAAGACCGCTCCCCTGGAAATCTACCTCAGCGCGCCTCACATGCGAGAAGTCGGTTGGCTGCGCCTCCTAAGACCCAACATCCGAAAGACTAGGTCTTTGTGCGTTGTCGGCCTGCAGAGCGTCAGGGAAGTGACCACGGCGTTTCAGAAATTTCCGCTGTCGACGCCCAACCTCCAGTCACTGAAACTCGTGAAAACCGAAACACCTGACTCCAGTCAATCCGTTGACCCATTTGAATGGTCGGCCCACTCCCTGAGGCGTCTCACGTTGGAACAAGTCCCACTTTATCGTTCCTTCCTCAACCTCAGGGCTCTCACAATGCTATCCCTCACCAACCTCTGCTTCAATCTCAACTTGGAAACGCTTTTGGACTTTTTGGAGGAGAACCACTCTCTCGAAAGTGTCACCCTGTGGGTTAGGTTCAAAATGCCTGCCCTCCGTAGTTCCAGACGTCGATCCCCGATCAAGATCAACCGACTTCGACACTTATCGGTGCCTTGCTTCGAAGCGACACAAACCCAGGCCTTGATCTCCAACATCGCACTCCAGAGAGGCGCACACCTGGAAATCGCCTACTGTAGCTGGGACGCGAGGCTTAAGGAAATCCTGACCGGCATCTCTACCGCACACCTTTCAAACCTTCCCTCCCCCACTTTCATCGAGTATCAAATTCACCGCAGAGAGATTCAACTGTCCGGGCCGAATGGGAGGTTCTCATTCGTCGGTCCCCCGAGTTTAGGGAACCCTTTCGTAGAGCTCCCCGTACTCCCTCTCGCGAACATTCGAGAACTCCGTCTCAGACATCGCAAGCCGGAATGGGTCGTGTCTCTCAACCTCCTGGCGCTCCGCCTGTCATTTTTCCCCGCCCTGGAGACGCTCGCTGTCGAGTGCGAAACCAGCATATCCTACCTCTTATCCGCTTTGGTGTCAAAACCCTCATCTTCCCCCTCATTAAAAACCCTCGCGTTTTTAAATTGTGATCTTTCCGATCAATTTATGGAGGAGCTGACGCGATTCGCCTCCAACCGCAAGAACACCACCTCGGCCAGGTTGTATCATGTCGTCATTGTCGATTCGGGTGGGAAATTTCCGAGCGCCGCTTCAATCGACGCACTTGAGGAACATGTCCCGGTCGTTGATGCTAGGAGAGGCACAAAGCTGCCCGCAGACCTGACGTGAAGCCCTAAAGGATCACCAAACTTCCGTGTAGTAAATTACACCTCCCTCTTGGTCAGACGATGAAACAATAACTTTCGCGACCGAATGCTACATAGGAGTCAAGAGAGCACAGTTATGCTCGCCCGTCGGGCAGATGACGTGTTATAGCTGGTGTGGGTGGTGGCAAAAGCATCACCTAGTCGGGTTGTAGAACTAGAGGTCAGACTGACGCAATTGTAATTATAAATTATAAATGTTAGTGAGAGCCCTTCCGACACATGAGACCTCCAAACGCAAAAAAGGCCTTTGGGATGGGCCCGCATGAAATACTTTGATCATTTCAGAGGCCATTGTACACGATTGATGGATCACTGTTCTTTAGCATCGCCAGAGGACAGCAAATTGAATCTCTCTCACCAGCATTGTGTACGTGGCTGTTGTCCACGTCGATGATTACCGCTGTGTCAATGTTGGGGACCGGCAGTGACCTCTAGATCACATGCGGTACATGTGAAACTGGGTCGCTCGGAGAGAACCCAATGACTTCGAATAATGTACCCAGCTCGCACCCGATGCCAAATAGAGCCGACGGGATCGATACGTGTGTTCGACGAGTTTCAGTTTATCACTGGAAATTTCTCTAGCAGAGGGATCGCATGAGGGATGGGCCAATTGGTGTCGCACACTTTTTTTCCCTCTTTCTGGAGTAACTAGACGTTTCGTACTACTTTTAATCATTGGGAGTGTCGGTCGCTTGCAGCTTGAGCTCGAGTGCGGCTTCCCCACACCCAGACGCGGAACGAAAGGCGAATATCCGTTTCCCGGAGGTGCCGCCACTGTCGGTCCGGTGGCGGGCCGACTGTCTGTTGGAGATGCCGCCTGTCCCGAAGGGTGATTTGCCCCTCAGTGCTCGATCTCATGTTCCTGACCTCTGTACCGTTTGGCACAAGTATGTGCAAAATCCAAAGATCATTTACGAGTGCACTTTGTCCTGCCACGCACCGTGCCTTGACCTTGAGCCGGACCCCCGTGAAAATGTTACACGTCGGAAGTAAATTTGGCAGAGCGTTGCCGGTCCCCAAGTGTCATGGACGCTGCAGGAAGCGGAAAGATCCGGGTGTGAGCGCTTGAGCGGTGGTAAACTACGTTCCCAGCCACAATTTGAGTTGCTATACCACCATGTCTTCGAAGGCCCCTCGCGGCCTCTCCATTTCAGACCTTCTCAACGAATTGAACAAGAAATTCGATCTGGTGTCCACCAGGTTACGAGAAAACTGTCTCCCACCTGGCGTTTCTGCCGCACCCCTGGAAGCCGAAGTGAGTATACCTTGATCAGTCCATCTCAATAGGCACAGGGTGACAGGGCCTAACATTGAACGCCGAGCCCTCCAGATCGAAAATCTCGAAACCAGAGCACGCGAGGTTCTGAACCTCATACCTTCTTTGCGTAATATGCTGCAGCCAGTGAACAGGTTGCCCCCGGAGATCATCTCCCGCATCGTTCGATACGTTCCGGACAATATCCCCGCCGACACAAGCCAAATCATTCCACTAACGCACGTATGCCGATATTGGCGCGAGCTCATCGTATCCACACCCGAACATTGGACGTCGATATCTGCCGAAAGTAGTAGGGACTTAGCAGCGTTGAGCCTGGAACGCGCCAAGACCGCTCCCCTGGAAATCTACCTCAGCGCGTCTCACATGCGAGAAGTCGGTTGGCTGCACCTCCTAAGACCCAACATCCGGGAGACCAGGTCTTTGTGCGTTGTCGGCCTGCAGAGCGCCAGGGAAGTGACCACGGCGTTTCGGAATTTTCCGCTGTCGACACCCAACCTCCAATCACTGAAAATCGTGAAAAGTGGAAACCCTGACTTGAGACGATCCGCCGATCCATTTGAATGGTCGGCCCACTCCCTGAGGCACCTAACGTTGGAACAAGTCCCACTTTATCCCTCCTTCCTCAACCTCAGGGCTCTCACAACGCTATCCCTCACTAACCACGACTTCGATCACCACTTGGACACGGTTTTGGACTTTCTGGAGGAGAACCACTCTCTCGAAAGTGTCACCCTGTGGGTTAGGTTCAAAACGCCTGCCCTCCGTAGTTCCCGACGTCGATCCCCGGTCAAGAATCAACTTCGACACTTATCAGTGCCCTGCTTCGAAGCGACACAAACCCAGGCCTTGATCTCCAACATCGCACTCCAGAGAGGCGCACACCTGGAAATCGCCTACTGTGGCCGGGACGCAAGGCTGAAAGAAATCCTGACCGGCATCTCTACCGCACACCTTTCAAACCTTCCCTCCCCCACTTTCATCGAGTATCAAATTCACCGCAGAGAGATTCAACTGTCCGGGTCGAATGGGAGGTTCTCATTCGTTGGTCCCCCCAGTTTAGGGGACCCTTTCGTAGAGCTCCCCATACTCCCTCTCGCAAATATTCGAGAACTCCGTCTCAGACATCGCAGGTCAGAACGGGTGACATCTCTCATCCCCTCAACACTCCCCCTGTCATTCTTCCCCGCCCTGGAGACGCTTGCTGTCGAGTGCGAAACCAGCACACCCTACCTCTTATTCAGTTTGTTATCAAAACCCTCATCTTCCCCCTCATTAAAAACCCTCGCGTTCTTGGATTGCGATCTTTCCGATCAATTTATGGAGGAGCTGACGCGATTCGCCTCCAACCGCAAGAACACCACCTCGGCTAGGTTGTATCACGTCGTCATTGTCGATTCGGGTGGGAAATTTCCGAGCGCCGCTTCAATCGACGCACTTGAGGAACACGTCCCGGTCGTTGATGCTAGGAGAGGCACAAAGCTGCCCGCAGACCTGACGTGAAGCCCTAAAGGATCGCCAATCTTCCGTGTAGTAAGTTACACCTCCCTCTTGGTCAAACGATGAAACAATAACTTTCGCGACCGAATGCTACATAGGAGTCAAGAGAGCACAGTTTTTGATTATTATGCTTACCTGTCGGGCAGATGATGTGTTATGGCTGGTGAGAGTGGTGACTGAGGCATCGCCTAGTTGGGTTGGGGAGCTAGAGCTCAAACTGACGCAATTGTAATTATAAATAATAAATGTTATTGAGAGTCCTTCCGACGCATAAGACCTCCAAACGCAAAAAAGGCCTTTGGGATGGGCCTGCATAAAAGGCTTTGATCAAGTAAGCGGCCATTGCGCATGATTGACGGATCATTGTTCTTTGGTATCGCCAGAGGACAGCAATCTCTTCCATCGACATTGCGTATGTGGCTATCTGATATCCGCGTCGATGATTACCGCAGCGTCATGGACGCTGCAGGGGGCGGAAAGATCCGGGTGTGAGCGCTTGAGCGGTGGTAAACTACGTTCTCAGCTAAAATTTGAGTTGCTGTACCACCATGTCTTTGAAGACCGCTCACGACCTCTCCATTTCAGAACTCCTTAACGAACTGATCCAGAAACTCGGCCTGGAATTCGCCAGGCTACGAGAAACCTATCTCCCACCTGGCGTCTCTGTCGTGTCGCTGAAAGCCGAAGTGAGCACAGGGCCGATTGAGCCATCCCGACGGATTAACTGTGAACCCTTCAGATCGAAAATCTCGAAACCAGAGCACGCGAAGTTTTGAACCCTATACCCTCTTTGCGTAACACGCTGCAGCCAGCGAACAGGCTTCCCCCGGAGATCATCTCCCACATCGTTCGATACGTCCCGGACGAGTTACCCACCGACGCGAGCCAAATCCTTCCACTAACGCACGTATGCCGATACTGGCGCGAACTCATCGTATCCACACCCGAACATTGGACGCCGATATCTACCGAAAGTGGTGGGGACTTAGCAGCGTTAAGCCTGGAACGCGCCAAGACCGCTCCCCTGGAAATATATCTCATAGCGCTTCATATCCGGCAGGACTATTGGAGAGACCTCCTAAGGCCCAATACTCAAAACGCTAGGTCTTTGTGCGTTGCTGGCTCGGGTGGGGTCGAGAAAGTGACCGCGGCATTTCCAAATTTTCCGCAGTCGACGCCCAACCTCCAATCACTGAAACTCGTGCGAACCGAAAATCTCGACCTTAGCCAACCCGCAGACCCATTTGAATGGTCGGCCCACTCCCTGAGGCGTCTCACGTTGGAACAAGCCCCATTTTACCGCTCCTTCCTCAACCTTAGGTCTCTCACAATGCTGTCGCTCACTGACGACCGCTTCAATCTCCACTTGGACACACTTTTGGACTTTGTGGAGGAGAACCACTCTCTTGAAAGTGCCACCCTGTGGGTTTGGTTCACGGATCCCTCTCTTCATATCTCCCAACGTCGATTGCCGATCGGGAATCGACTTCGATACTTATCGATACCTTCCATGGACGCGGCAGAAACCCGAGCCTTGATCCCCAACATCGCACTCCAGAG
>Ga0307515_10021672_pt1 | contig 11374 bp, 13 predicted proteins | sample 17_EM_MG_FD_194513 | JGI IMG/M metagenome (GOLD analysis project Ga0307515, IMG submission 194513) | Populus trichocarpa ectomycorrhiza microbial communities from riparian zone in the Pacific Northwest, United States - 17_EM | ecosystem: Host-associated > Plants > Roots > Unclassified | place... | reverse complement strand
TATGGCGAGTTTCAGGTCTCTGTCCTCCTGACTCTCGTACGCAGTGGGCGAGCCCTCCCACGCTCCTCTTCTGGAGGTAGAAGTGGATGTAGAAGGGGACATCGAGACCATCGCTGTGACCCTCCCTGGGGATGTGGTCCCGGGTCTGGAAGACATCTTCAGCGGGGTGCTCCACGCACTTGGGGGGCTCCCACTCGACCGCTGGGATTTGACAGGGGTCACGATACCACCGACGCCGCTCTCGCGAGATGAGATACTTTCGTTCACAGCTGGGAACTCCTTTTCATCTGAAGGATCTGAACCGGCCGACATTGATCGGGGCATCTCCGGAGAGATAGATGACCTGGTAATCCCGGCGGACCAAGTTTCGCGTTTCGACCGAGGGGAGGCCTGGACTTTGATGTTTGATGAAGAGGGAAGCGGGCGGGATTGAGTGAAAGACGGAGGGGTAGGCGGATTCTCGGAGGGGGTGTTCCGTCGTTCCTCTTCGTCTCGACTCAGCATCAGCACATAGTCCAAGGCTTCCTGCTCGTTCAATCCCAAGGTTTCTAGTGAACCTAGTTGATCCATCTCGCGACCGTAGGCGGATCGCTTCTGACTTTGTTCTTCTTCGATCTCTCGTTGAGATTCGGAGATGTCGAGGTACATATCCACTTGTTCTACGATGGATCTGTGAGTATCCGTCCGAAAACTCAATCAAACCGTACAACTCACGTCTCCATTTCGCTAACGCGTTGTTCTTCCCTTTCCTGCTCGCACGAATGACTTTGTTGCCCTTTCTAACTGGGCCAGCTCTCCAGGTGGTGATCTTATCGCCAAGCGCAATAACAATCATTTCCCGCTCCAATGCAATTGAAGGGTGCCCATCGTGACCCCGGGTCGGTGGCAGGAAAGTGTGCAGTAGGGAGAACTTCAAGGAATCCCAAACTTTAACGGTACCCATTGTAGAGCCCGTGGCCAACACCCATGGATTCCATTCAATGGACGATACAGCAACTTCATCACTGAATGCTGAAATCCGCCTGGCGGGTGGGACAGTGCCCTCGTTCGACACCTGCGTGGTGTTCCAATCGTAGACAGTCAATGAACCCTGCGAATCGCCAACCAATACGAAGGGAACAGCCTTCGCCTGAGCTGCCGTGACCAGTTTCAAGGACATGATCAACCTGTTGGATTCCCCGCCAAACTCGATCGTCTCGACCTCTCCCGTGGCGAAGTTAATGTTGTGGCGGCGGAAGTAGACGCTGTCAAGCCGGTGAACCAAAAGAGAGGTACCGTCTGTAGTGTCAAGAACGAGATGTGACACGGTGGTGGAAAAGAGAGGGAGTGAAATGTGAGGAATAATGACTTCTTTGTCTTGGGGGACGTCGTCGCCAGCGTAGAGTGGTGACAACCCACACCAGATGAATACATCTCCGTCTGAGAAGGCGGCAGCGGCAATACCCTTTTGACCGTCCAAATTGAGGTGCGAAGGGTAAGACGTTGGGAAGGGGTCATTCTGCCGCATGGGGGAAGTCCAAAGGCATCGCATTTTGACCGCGTCCCACAACTTCACCTTTCCGTCTACTCCAGCGGTGAGGAACACATCCCCACCCTCGCCCCAGACAGCGTCAACCACCGTCCCACTGTGTTGTTCGGAAATCCGGCTCCTGGAGAATTTGGCCGCGCTGGTACGAGAAGGATCCACGACCTTATTCGCAGTCGTAACTGCCATCTCTCCGTGAGTGAAGCCCCAGAGGATTTTGGCGGTGCTCCTCTCGGTGAAAATACGACAGAGGCAGACGTTGGGGGAGAACTCGGCATTCGGATTTCCCATGCCCAGCCCGTTGAGTGTACCGGCGGCATCTAAAAATCCTCGGAAGACTTTACCGCTCAGAGGATTGGATCGAGACACGATGCCGTGGTGTATGGATGAGGCAAGCAAGCCGGTTTCCGACAAAAGACGGATGTCACTGATCTGACCGGTGAGTGGAGAGTAAGTGATCGCGGATGCGCGAGATCTTTCCCAGCGACTGTGAAAGGCGACTGTGAGAACGATAGGACGAAACGGAGTCTTCTCGACACATACACGCTGGTGATATGACGGTATACGAGTTCCTTTTTCCATGTGGATTCTGTTCGTCTGAGCACGAGACTCTGGACTCCCTGGGGGTCGTTCTCTGGAGACACTCCAAGGAACTGGCAGAGAAGCGCTCGATACCACGTCGAGTCATTATTTACGTGTTCGTGGAGGGGTTTGTTAACCCTTGAGAGGTTAAGAAGAGCGGGAACGTCGAGGTAGGATGTGATATGAGTGAGAGACTCTCCGGGAACATCGAGGAGGGGCGTTCGACGCTCTGGGAGAGACGAAGAGTTGCGGTTCCGGTGAAGGTCTCCATGTTGGACTGTTTGAAGGGTGGTGGATTTCGCGTGCTTGTTCTGATCGAATGTGTTTTTGGAAGCTTTCGTGGGCTTATTGAGCATAAACTAGGGGGAGGTGGAGAGCACGAGTTGCAATCGTCGACACGCTGGGATGACGACGAGTGGAGAAGGTAGAGGAACAAGCGAGGGTCGGAACTTTCCGTTCTCACCTTGCCTGCACTTTGACTCAACAACGCCGGTCGGGATCCCTGGCTAGCTGACTGGCACTGCCCGGTCAGTCGCCAAGGATTTGAACGTTTACTGCTGCCCTCACCCGGTTCCTTGCTGTAAACATCTTCGCTTTTGAGCAGTACACCGTACGAAGACGTTTCCCCATGGGGCTCATCCAGGACCGCTGGTCCTCTCCTGAGGGAGGGGATCCAACGAACCTCCTAGCATGAGCGGGAACGAGGGGCGGTACTGTTAGAATCGAGCCCCTCGTTATCTTGCCGGTTCTTCGACTATGCCGCTCGCAAACATCATCCCCTCCAGTGAAACTAGGGTGGTGAAAACGGAACCCGAGACAGCATTCCAGATGCTGCTTAACGCAATCGCTTTCGGACGAGGTTCGATCTAAGACGAAAAAGAAAATCGACCGATGACCAAAGGGTTTCTGAGCGAGCGGACTAACACAGAGCAGGAGTTTGGTACCACTTTTTCGTGACCAGGTACTGAACTTCCCGTTTCACAATCCAATGCGCCATGTTGGAAGTCTGGCAGGTGGATCCCCAGCTGAGCGGGCGGCCGACCCCAACTAACCTCTAACAGTTTACTGCATTCTGCCCGGGCTGTGCTCGGGATGGGTGACCAATACTTTGACGAATATAATGCGCGTTGAACTCATACCAAATCGATCCCGTAACACACCAGGATCGGTTCTATTCTCATACCTACAGGTCTCTTTTATCAACTGCACTTCCCAGTTAACACCCAGCCACGATCTCCTGTCCACGTTTTCTTCCTCGTGGCTGTATGTTTGCTACTGTTTGACCAAGGCCTGCAATGCGACATCAGTAACCCGCCACACCTTTCCCTTGAGCAGAGCCCCCATCATGTCTACGGTCCACCCTCCATCCAACCCCTCTGCCTCTAACTCAGACGCCTCGGTTGGTGAATATTCTTGGCCGATGAGCAAGTTTAAGCTAAGAGAGGGGTTTAGACACTTATCGAGGGGTTTTGTATCCCCTCGTCACTCATACGCACCGAAGTAGCTCGGATGCTCCAGCGCGAACAGGAGAAGGCCGTAGCGCTGCTGGAAACGAGTCCATTGCTCTCTTACCTATTTTATAGCTGTGTCATATCAGCTAAGACGCCTCCTGATTCCCCCTTATCCGATCACAGTGAGGAGCTGTCCGCACTGAAACTGCAATCGGAGAAGTTGGAATCTGAGTTGGCCGCAACGCAGGCGGCCCTTGCGGAAGCGCACAATATGGTGGAATCTCTCCGTGAGGAAGTTCTGCAACTAAAGGCGGACCTGGTTGAAGATCGATCCAGAGAGGCGGCGGTCCTCGAGGAGAAGGAGAGGGAGAAAGAAGATTTGCGTAAGGAAGCGCAAACGTATAAGGTGTGAAGGTACAAAGGGACTTGCCTGGGCGTTAGAGACCTGACTTAGATTCGAACTAGTCTGAAGGTGATGCCTTGCAGAAGGCAATGGCGAACCAGCAACTCGAGATAGCCCGCACGAAACAACAGTACAATGCTGACAAGGCTGCATTGCAAACCCGGCTCGATGAACTCCAGGTACGCCAACAACAACAAAGCGCCAAGTCGTTCCACAAGGATCAGACCTGAAACCTCCGCACAGCGACGCTTTGACGAACTATCCAGGAGACAGCAGGAAGCGGCAGCGACTCCCACGGTCACTACGTCAGAAGAAAGCGAAACTGGTGGAATGTCCCAAAGTCATGGACAACCCTCGGCTCCTACGAGGCGGTCGCAACACGTTCCTCAACCGCTGACAATGATGGAACCACCAACAGTACAATGGACAGACAGCTCTGAAGCGACTCCGCCCGATCCTCCGGCTCGCGAGGTCCCCACCACACCGGGTGATGCCCAGATACCTGACCTATCTTCGCCCCCCGTACGCCTATCGAGGTCTCAGAAGTATAAAGCGAGGAAGGCTGCGAAAAGGCGGGCCCAGGAGGCTCTGGAGGAGGTGGGGGATCAAGCGACGTATCCGGAGGTCACAGAGGGAGCCTCCTGAACAACGACGGTGACATGTAGCATATATTCCAACCAACAATGCATGTGATTTTCGGTTTCAGGACAGGTTTCTGGCGAAACCCGGCACAAGTCGGTTGGCTTCTCACGGTTGCTCATCCTCTTCAATTTGTCTGTTTGCTTCGGGAAACCAGGTCCACACACCTCCCAATAATCGAGCCCAATTATCCGATGTAAATCGGTTTTCCATGGTTTTCCTCCTAATCTCGGACGTCGAGGTCCACGTTCTGTGTGTTGAGTCTGGCCAACTCACCGTGACGTTCGCCTGCGCTCTCGGGTAAGGTCGCCGGGGAGGTGGGAAAGCGCGCATCCGATTTCCGCATGCTGTGGTGACACGGTCGCGGCATCGGCGCGGCCAAAAAGTTGACGTGTATCCTGGAATTGTGATTAGCTCGGATTTTGGCATGTGCAATCGGGAATCACTTATTCCTGGATTTCTATTTATAGCGGCAGCACGCCAAACCTCCAGCTTTATTCGTTCACCCTACCATCGTCTGTGAATTACACAAGCAGCCCGTTTCGTCGTGGATCGGAGGCTAGTCCCAGCTGCAACCTCGGGGGTCATTGGTAGAGAAGTGGCTAAACTCCGCACGCATCAGGAACACGTTCATGTCACCCCAGCCTAGCGCTCGGGACCAGGCACACCTTGGGTGCCGTTCCCCCGCCACTTCACTTGTGCACCAAAGGGGACCAGTCACCCCTGTTTCCGCGCCCATTCACATCACCTCCCTAACCAGAATCAGTGACCGAGTCCGCGGGCATATGCAGTTTGTCCTCTTACGGGTATCCTCTGCAATCCGTAGCCGTCAGTTTGCAGGTGGGGCAATCGCAGAACAGGGCAGGATGCCCGGCCCCGCCAATCGACCGGCCCCCGCCCACCTTGAGCACTGCACGTTCGCGTAGAGTTGATAATTGTCGATATTTTTCGCGGTCGTGTGGTGGCGAAAAACCGCCAGGACGTGGGACCATCTGATCGTTCCTTGTTCCACTGGTTTGTCTCAGCCTAGATTGTCGGCTATGTCGCTCCACCTTGCGTCCACCAGCCTGCCAAAGGCACGAACATAAAAGTGGACCGACCCCGCCTTTGTTTGTTGGTCATTCCCCTCCTGCCTCCTCCTCGTCACCAGCATGCGCTCATTGGTACTATTCGCTGCCCTTCTTTCGGTCGTCCAGGCTGTTTCCATCCCCGGCCTGCTAGGGCGGGGATCCCGGGACACCTGTGGTGAAGTAAATGGTCCACTCAACTTCTTCGTATCACCAGATACCGTTACAGTTGGTACCATAGGTACGTCCTTGGCTCGTTGCAAGGTTTTCAGGATGGGAGGTTTGACACTCGATGAAGATACCTGTCTCTGCTCCTCGAACATCGAGGATTTCATGACCACCGACCATGTCGCGTCCACAGCTGTGCAACTGTTTGGTCACGATGTCGCAGCGAGTGCTATCAAATCGATGGTGGTGAGTGGTTTCGAAAATGGCTCGTTGACGGAGCGGCCTGGCTGATCACCCAACCCAGTCTGAAGTTGGGAAAGAATGCACTTACCCGGATGGTTCTCTTCCGCAATGTTCTCCCAACGACCCGTGCGATTTCAGCTGCACGAACGGCTTCACCCGTTCTGGGAGCAAATGCGAATGCGCCGCCCCCATGCAGATCTGCAATGGTGTTTGTAGCGACACTGCGAGCTGCCCGAGCTCTACCCCGGGGAGGAAACGTGCGGAAAACTTGTGGCAAAAGAGAGTGTTTTGCGACGTTGGATTCACCGCTTGCGGAACCACCAGTTTCTACCGCAAGAGCCTTGGTGCTTATGAGTGTATTGACACCCAGACAGATCTCGAGAGTTGTACGCCGATTCACCACCCACCTGCATGGTATATACCTCATACTAACCTCCATGCGTATTCGTAGGTGGAGGCTGCGACATCCCTCTTCACAAAAACTCCCCGAGAGGCCAAGATTGCTCTTCTATCCCAGGCGTTGCCGATGTAGCTTGCTACAATGGTGCCTGCAGGATCTACGAATGCATGCCTGGTTATACCGTCTCTTCCGACCAGAGCACATGCCGCAGCAAGGAACAACTCAAGATCATCCAGGATCTTATCGAGAACCCGTACAAGATGGCTATTGATTTCATCTGATTTTTTTTGCCTCCGATTTAATGGACTTCTAGGACTCTGATCCCTCTGCTCTTTTGATACGACCACTAATGCCCTTGCGATTCGACGGACATTCCATTGCCGTTCCCTTGATGAACCCGAACTTTATGTTAGACCCGTGTTACAGCGGTACCATTTTACGCCGGACCTTTTCTGCATTCCTCGGATGTATTTATACTTTGGCGATGAACTTTGTGCAATGAATGACGAATCGATGATGACCCGAGCCTGGAAGCCAACGCTGAATTTGAAATGGCTCCCAACCCCGACCGCCTGCGAGTGTCGTCGACGCCGCCGCCAACCCACATGGTGATCCCATAGCGGTGCCTTGCTTGGTGGGGTTTTTCGGGGGGCCATCTAGAAGTGTCCACTGGAGTGATACCCCATTTACTTTTGACCTGCATCGATACCATGACTCTGTTTCAACTTACAAGACTGATAACTTGAAGAAAAATAGCGGCAACTCCCACGAAAATCCACTCCAGGCCAGGGTTGTGAAAGAGTAGCTTATGGTAGATTAATGTTGTGGTACATTCGCGTGTAAGATACGGTATACAAATACAGGAACCCATACATGGCTTGAAGTTCACGTGTTAAAAAGCAGCGGAAAACTCCCGCTTTCTTAACAACCCAACAGAGATGCAGACCTCGATTTCAGACAACGCACAATCTTCTTCAACTCTACAACGGGGATATAGCCATTGTCTGTACCCAGGGCCGCAACATCAACTCCGTCAAATTGCTCGGACCGATTCACGAGAAGGAAAACGATCAGTGTGCGTTCCGGAACGGCAGATGGATCCGCCTGCTGGAAGAGCTCAGCAAGCCGATCACACGTCCGCGACATTAAATATCTGTACTGGGTACTGGAATCACGTTCCCATCGTGAGTGAGCGAAGGCCAGGGAAAGAAGGTTTACTCACTCCTTAGTCCAGCTTCCCATTCCATCGAGAGTCACTCCAATGCTGATCGCAGCCATAGCCAGGAGCTCGGATGCCACAGAGGGCGGTAGGGACTCCCCGGGAACAGAAGTAGCCCAATGAACCAATTCGCCCAACGCTTCAGGTGGCTCGATTTTCCACGAGACATCTGGGGCGAAGGTGAACCCTGCCTTCGCGTCCTCGCTTAAAGGCCCGCCGAAGATGCTGTGGTATGCGGGGGCAGGGTACTGTGCGAGAAACGTCGGGCCATCTGTCTCGTCGAGGTTCTCGTAGGTATCACGATCCTCGATCCCTTCTTGCAGTAACGTGTACCCTTCGGAAGGATTGTTTTGTTCACGGACTTTCCTTCTATAGAGAAGGTAGACGATGGGGAGGGTTACCATCATGTTGACCGAGACCCAGGAGAGGATCAGTGGTACCTCAGGTATGTGAGGCAAAATGGTTCCACTCCTCATAAACCAGCAAATCACCAACAGGGGCAAACAGGCGACCGTCGGGGAGAGCAGCACGGTGCAGAAACTTCCGACGACGCACAACTTGGCGCGTGAGGAGAGTTCGTTGCTGGCTTGGTTTTTTTCTTTCGCAGATTGGTAGTGCGAGGAATGGAGGTGCCACAATAAGGAGATGAGGACACCCGTTGAAAGAAGGATCGCGTTCGACTCAATAAGCATGTCGGCTTGGATCGAGGTCAGCATGTGCAACCAATGGAGAATCGGCGGCGGCGAGACACATACAGAATCTAAGGCTTGCCGTTCCTGCCAGGGTGAACAATGTTGAGAAGACATTGATTAAACCCTTAACAATGGTGAGTCCATTTCCGTCAGTGGCGGGCGATCGCTTGGCTCACCACGAGGGTACAACATCCAAACAACTTGCAGGATGCCCGTGGACCACGCTCGAAAAGGTAGGGATAGCAAGCGTGGAGGAGTGCAGTGTCTTCAGATGTGGCGAGAGCCCTCCCTCTCTCCAGGTCATCTTGCTCGGAGCGCAAATGAAGGTCGTGCATCCTGGTACAAAGTATCAGACACAGGCGCCACGAACAAAGCACAACAAAATTACGCACTGAAAACTCATCGTACCAAGTGGTTGTGGTTAAGGAGAAGGGATGGAGAGGATCGTGGCGTTGGGAAATCATCTCAAGGTTGCCATTGTCTTAAGTAAAGCCTCCCTCCCGCCACAGCGCCCAGCTTGATATCGGTCACTGATTCAGTGATTTCAAGCGAAGATACCGCTCGCTTCGTTGTTTGTGGGTGTCGTTGGATTCAGCTGTGGAGTGTATCATCGCATTGGGACGTCGTCGCGTGGTCTTGTGTCGGTGTAACGCGCTGTCGGAGGATTTTGTAATGCGGTGAGAGCGCGTCCGGAATGAATATAGAGTATATATCGATCATCGATGGTGATATCCAAGTATCGGGTCCAAGCAGTGTCACCAGGAGAATACGCACTGCCAACGAGTATGAGGATTGTAAGGGTCATATGTAAACTCTATTCGCAACAGATCCGTCAATTATAACGGAGTGGCGGTGAGCGGGTGGGTGGGAAACCCTGTCGCACCGCCGGCTGGCGGCCTGTATTTGAGCTGTGTACTTATTCGACCTTCTCCCAAAGGAACGTTCGAAAGAATATGATTCGCTTCCGATATTCTCATCGTGGACCTCGTGACGGTCCCATGCATCCCCGGAGGATGATTTCACTGCGTCGTTGTTTCTGGGACAAGTGGCAATAACCCTTCTTCGGAGAAGACTATCGGTATATTCCGCCCGACCGGCAATAAATCCCGAACCCGCTGGACATAATCACATGACCCGCGGTTTTGACTTCGAGGCGCCATCTTGCAATTTCCGTTGACCTCGACCCTTCCTCCACGATGGTAGGCCGCTCTGTTTGCGCTTCGGTGGGTGTAGGTGCATGGGTTACTGATGGATTTTGTAGAGCGACGATCCTACTTTGGCCGAGAGCAAGCCTGCGAGTACCAGTGGATCCTCGTCGACGAGAGAGTCCATCAGGTCGTTCATCGCTGGAGGAGCCGGTGGCGTTTCTGCGGTCGTCGTAGGTTAGTTGACAATCCTTTGACCTCTAACACGTCAAGCGGGGACGCTTATCCACGTATCGCGTGCAGGACACCCATTCGATTTGACCAAGACCAGGATGCAGACGGCACAACCCGGGATGTACACCGGTGCTATTGATGTCGTGAAGAAGGCCATAGCCAAGGATGGCCTCACAGGGTACGTTGTGGCAGCACAAGGCCAGTTCTCAGAGAACTGACGGTCGCCACACAGTCTCTACCGCGGTGTCGTTCCGCCACTGCTGGGTGTCACCCCCATGTTCGCCGTTTCTTTCTGGGTGAGTCAAGCTCAAATCCCATGAGTCGGTATCCCCACCACAATCACCCGATCTCGAGATTCCGGACCCACCTTGAATTTGGTGGGGCAATTACGTTGCTGACATTACCCGATTCCTCCGTCCCTAGGCTTACGACATGTCGAAGTTCTTGATCCTCGCTGCCACTCCAAATAGGAAAGACTCGACGCTTTCCACGTCGGAGATCGCTACCGCTGGTTTCATGTCAGCCATTCCGACGACGTTGGTCGCGGCTCCCGTCGAACGGGCAAAGGTCTTGCTCCAGGTCCAAGGGCAGGGGAAGAGTTCGACTCAATATAGAGGAGTGTTTCACGTGTTAACACACCTCTACAAGGAGGGGGGCATCAAGAGCGTGTTCCGGGGTTCCGTTGCCACGGTCGTCCGAGATGGGCCCGGAAGTGCAGCGTTCGTAGCTTTTTTCTTCCCCGTCTACCCATTTGATGGTGCGCATATATTGACGTCATTGCGTCTTTCAGTTACTTTGCTACTTATGAGGTCACGAAGAAGTGGCTAACGCCACAAGATTCGAAAGACCTTAGCTTGAGCGCTATCATCTTCGCCGGTGGCACCGCCGGTGTGGCGATGTGGACAATTGCCATTCCACCAGACGTGAGTTTCGTTGTTATCTTTCCCCAACATTCTCGTTGACGCGTTCCCCTTTCAGGTGATCAAATCTAGGATCCAGTCAGCATCTACGGGCACCTACTCTGGCTTCCTGGACTGTGTGAAAAAGACGATCGCCACCGATGGCGTCAGAGCTTTGTGGAGGGGTCTTGGACCCGCTATGGCTCGGGCATTCCCTGCCAACGCCGCTGTATTCGTGAGTTTGATTGACGCGATACACGAACCTTGTTACATCTGACGCGTTTTTTCTTCTAGCTTGGTGTTGAATTGGCTAAGGATTCCTTCGACAAGTTCTTCTAAGTCATGATATAGCCCCTCATCATAACAATTGACCATGGTAATGTCATTCGGCTATTCCGGGTGGCCGCACTATGGAATACGGTCCTGAAGATAACGCGAAGTGCGAGTTGTACAAATGAGGTGTGCGAGACGGCAGAGGCCGGGAAGGACATGGTCTGAGAGTCACTGTGTGTGGCAGCCAGAACCGAGCAATACAATATCACATTTGCTACGTCCTCAAAATTATGGTGGGGATCCTAACACGTTAAGTGCCACTGAAGCTTGCGAAATAGGTTACGGGAGTGGTTGGATCCGTTGATTTAAGTTTGTAGGGGCGCATCATACCAGGATGTGCTCATTTCTGCTCACTTGGATGCGGAAACGAGCAA
>Ga0307515_10021671_pt1 | contig 11374 bp, 3 predicted proteins | sample 17_EM_MG_FD_194513 | JGI IMG/M metagenome (GOLD analysis project Ga0307515, IMG submission 194513) | Populus trichocarpa ectomycorrhiza microbial communities from riparian zone in the Pacific Northwest, United States - 17_EM | ecosystem: Host-associated > Plants > Roots > Unclassified | place... | reverse complement strand
TATTATATTGTTTAGTTAACTAAACGTATCTCTCTTCCTTGTAATAGGGTAGAGCTTCCTTTTCTTCTATTATTTAATCCTTAATTTTTCTCTATAAGTTGACAATAAGTCGCGTTAGGTCGCGCTAAAATAATGGTCACTACCGGGTGGTTACCTTGCCATTTTCTATTCCTTTAATTGTTTTCTTTCAGGTAGAACACCTTCATCCTCATCCTAAGCACACTAATTTATTTCTAATATAAAATTAACGGTGATGATAATTTCTTAGAGCCGGTTTGTTTTTATATTTTAAAAATATTTTTGAAAAAAAAAGTTTATTTTTTTATTTTAAAATATTTTTTTTATATTTTCAGATTATTTTAATATGTTGATGTTAAAAATAAATTTTAAAAAATTATTTCAATATATTTCCGAGTAAAAGAACACTTTAAAAAACAATCACTATCACATTATTCAACAGTATTTTATATATATTTTTTTTTTTTACATTTCAACTAATTAAGGTTTAAAATAACTACTAGAAATTTAGAACCTTATTACGTACGCAGTATTAGAAATGAAAGCTTCTACGCATTTTATTAGTTAATGATTGTCGGTGTCAGTTTTTGAGATCCGTGCAAAAAACCGATCGCGTCATTAAATGTTAATTGCCCCATATATCTTTTCATTGAGGTGACAAGAGAGCGAACAATCCATCCATTAATTTGCAATTATAATCGATTAGATATATATTTTACATATAAGCTATTGGTTTGAAAACATTACTTACCATAATTAACAGTTACTTTTATGATGGTATGAACTCATCCCCCTCCCATCATCACGTTTAAGGGAGATAAATATTTCCGATTTGCTCACGTTAGCTTGAAGATATGCTAATTAATCCTGCGGAACCCATTAATTAATTAATCCCACATCAATGGAATATTATCTTGATATTAAACTTGATGTTGTCAGTACTTAATTATGCTGTGTGTTGATGCATGGAATTGTTGATTATATATCATGAAAGAATTAACTTTGATGAAGTGGGATTGCCACTACCTTCATATATATATATATATATATATATATATATATATATATATATATATATATATATATGCAAGTATTTAATTAGGCTGCCTAGCCTAAGTACCAGATTAATAAAGTAGGCCGGGGTTCCCACAACCATGACTGATTTTTGTCTGCCTTCGTTTCTCAAGCAAGCTTTTAGTTCCTTCCATGCTCTTGATTCATCAAATTAAAGTGATTAGGGAGGGCCCTATGTACAATTACTCTTTTTTTTCGTAATATCATATCCTAATTATAAACATTTTTCATGCACGTATAATAGAGGATTTGTTGGATAAGGCACTTAGAGATCAGAACAAGTGTTTATTAATTTGACTTTAATGAAAGGCTATGCCCTAGGCCTTTGTAGAAATATAAACAAAAGTAGGCTGTGTAGATGATGAGTGCGATACTGTTGGAATCTAGAGTCACAGCAACATAACATGTAAAGATAAAAGGGGCAGAGAGTTAGGCACTTTGTTCCCTTCTCGGATGGAAATTCTATTGTGGAGTTCAATTATTGTGATTAATTAGTGGTAACTCTGTTTTTATTTTTTAGATTAAAGAAAAAGTTTTGTTTGATTAGTTTTTTATTAGAACACACTCAATTAAGTACATGTTTCTTTTTGCGTTTCAAAAGTATTTAAAAAATAAATAAATTTTTTTTATTTTTTTTACTTTAAATTAATTTTTTATGTTTTCAGATCATTTTGATATGCTGATGTTAAACATAATTTTTAAAAATTAAAAAAAAATATTATTTTGATATATTTCCGAGCAAAAAATATTTTAAAAAGCAACAATTACCACATTTTTAAATACCTTAAAACTACATGAAAGAGGTTAAAAAAAAAAGGAAAGAAATTGGCATAGAATTAGAATGTGTTCATTAAGATGACATATTTTTTTAATATTGGTCACTATGCGTTGCTTTTTTCTTTTCTTTTCTTTTCTTTTCTTTTTCTTTTTTTCTTTGATTTACAAGATTAGTCACTATGCTTTGCTTTTTTCTGTTTTTCTTTTTCTATTTTTCTTTGATTTTTTTTGGTCAATTTTTTTTTTAGTTTCATTATTTGTTTTAATTTATTGAGTTATCATACTCTCATGACATGAATCGCAAGTTTGACATGTTAACTCGGTTAACTCAATTTTTTTTTCTTAATTAACTTTTTTTTTTCAATTTCATTATTTAATATTGGGTTGATTGGGAATTAGATTTTATAATTATGTTATTTCAACCTCATGACCTGGGAATAGTTCTTGATTGGTTAACCCGAGTTGACTATAGTTGAATTTTTTTTTTCAATTTCATCATTCAACACTAGTTCGGTTAGGAATTGAGTTTCATAATATTTTTTAATTTGCTTTCTATGGGGATGTCTTGGTCTCACGATCAAACTCGCAGATTTTGACATTATATCCCTAGTTAAATCGAGTCATTTTTTTACTTTCTTTCTAAGAGGTCATCCCGGTCTCATGATTCGGGTCACAGATCCCTCAACATTGGATTTACTTTTTATTGGGTTGTTCTTGCCTTATGACCTAGGTCGCGAGTTTGATGGGATAACCCAATTGACTCAGTTATTTTTTTCTTTTTTTAATTGTTTTTTTTCCCAATGTCATCATTTAATATTGTATTTGATTGTGAATTAGGCTTCATGATTATTTAGGTTTGCTTTTTATTAGGTTATCTCGACCTCATGACCTAGTAATAGTGCTTAACGGGTTAACCCGGGTTGCTTTGCTTATTTTTTGTCATTTTTTAATTAGAATTTTTGTAAATTTCATCATTTAATATTAGGCCCGACAAGGCGATTAGAAATTAAGTTTCGTAATTTGTTTTTGATTTGCTCTCTATGAGATAATCTTAGTCTCATGAACAAAGTCGTGGACTTGGTTGGTTAAATCATGTTATTTTTTTTCTAAGAGATTATCTCGGTCTGATGACCCAAGTCATAGGTTTGGTGGATTTTATGACTCAGGTCGCAGGTTTGACATGTTAACTCGAGTCACTTTTTAAGTACTTTTTTAATTATGATTTTTTTTCAATTTCATCCTTCAACATTAGATTGATTGGAAATTAGGCTTCATAATTTATTTTGATTTGTTTTCTATGAAGTTATCATAGTTTCATAACTTAGATCACATATTTTACATGTTAACCCAGGTTGACCCAAGTAAATCTAATATGTGGTTATTTTAATATTAAAAAAATATGTCATCTTGAAAAAAAATGATCAGACTATGTTTTTACTGGTTGTATAGGTTGATTTTGGATCCGCAAAGTCAACCGTGTTACATCAGGTCAATCCTTACACGATTTAAATTTTTTTCCAGTTGGAGAAAAAAATATTAGCAACATCTAAATATATATTTTCTTATGTTTAAAAAAAGTTTGACCCTACCCATAGTATAGCGCGGGTCAATAATCTAGTTAAAGAAACTAATCAAACAATCTAGTGATTAAGATAAGACATTAGTGGCAATGGCAGAAAAAGAAGCTCTTTATTATAATAATGGATCTAAATATGTTTAGCAAACTAAAGACAACACAAAATTTGATCAATGGTACGATAGATACACTTGGCAAAAAAAGAAGGGGGTTGTGCATGACAAGAAAAGGAATTAAAAGAGTTCTAAATATAACTTACACCTGAAAGAATCAAATCCGAAATGGTGATTCCTTATAATTCATAAAAAGTTTCATAAGATGAAGGTTTTGTTAGTATCCTCCTGATACGTCTCATAATGTGTAACATATTGCAAATATATTAATGAACTAGATAGAAAAGACCAAATTGTTAGGACTCTACCTTAACAAACTAGTTTGTATGATGAAAAAAAAAGAAAGACATAGAGAAGAAGAAAGAAAAAGAAATCTTTAACGTTTGTATGATAAGAAGATAAAGACAGAAAGAAAGAATTGAAAAAAAAAGATATAGAAAGAGTTTTCTTATTCAATTACTTGATATACACGTAATCATTACCCTTACATTAATACTACTTTTTCTTAGCTACCAACTGTTATAATAGAATTCTTAACTAACAATTCTCATCTTTACACATAGTTTTATTCATCAACTAACTCCATTTAATTTGTTATTTACATTGCCATGTGACTGACCTATCAGAATTAGTGTGACCTTCTATTTGTCTCCATTAATGTCTTTATGTAGGATTTGTAACAATACCCTTTTCTTTAACACAATTCTTATCCTTTATATTGACATTAAAAGTTGAAAATTGTTTGAACAACTCATCCAACTCTTTCCATGTAGTGTCTTCTTTAAAAACATTTAATCATTGAATTAACACCATAGTAGCGATCATATTGCCCTTTTTCATGATTTTTTTTGTCAAGAATGGCTTGAGGATGCACCTTAACTAAACCATAATAATGGATATTACTGCTCCATTAGTCATTGATTTCTTCAATAAAGAAACATGGAAAACATGGTGTATTTTGGAAATTGCTGGAAGTAATACATGTAGGTTATAACCCCCACCTTTTGTAATATTTTGTAGCACCCATAATATCTTGGATTCAACCTAATACCTCTACACAAAGTAATGTTTGTTTGTCTGTACAGCTGTAATTTAAAAAACATCATGTCTCCAACCTAGAATCCCCTCTTATTCCTTTTTTTTTTTATCTGATAGTTGTTTCATCCTATTTCATGTCATTACTAGTTGTGACTTTAGTAATTGATTCATCCACACTCTTTGATGCAATACTTCTTCTATAATAGCCATATTGGTTGGACCTTGGAGTATCATTTCTCAATTTGAAGGGGGTAACCAAATAAGGTTTGGAAAGGTGTCATGTTAATAGTCGAGTAGCAACTTGAGTTATATAATCATTATGCTAAAGAGAGCCAGTTTACCTACTGTTGAGGTTTGTACTTGCTCAAACATCTTAGATATATCTCCAAACATGGGTTCATCCTTTCAAACACCCTATCGATTTGAGGGTAATAAGCAGAACTTATCAATAGTTTCACCCTTAATAGTTTGAACATTTCCTTCTAGAATAAACTAGTAAAAACCTTATATCTGCCTTTAATAATGGTTGATGGTACGTAACCCATGAAGTTTGTAAAATTGATCCAAGAAGACTTGTGCAATATCTTGTGCAGTGAAAGGATGTGTAATGGCCATGAAATATGAAAACTTTGTAAACTTGTTTATTATTACCATGATAATGTCCTTTCCTTTTAGGGTAGGCAATCCTTCAAAAACGTTCATTGTGATGTTTATCCAAGCTCCCTCGGGTACTAATAAAGGTTGTAACAAACCTAGTTAGGTCACTCTCTCTATATTAACTTGTTTTTACACCACATAATCTTCAATGAACTGTTTCATGGTAGTTCTCATGGCTAGCCAGTAAAACATAGGTTTCAGCCTCCTATATGTGTTTGACATTACTACATGTCTTTCAATATAAGATTTATGAACAATATTAACCAATTTGACTCTTACTTTTCTTCTCACTCCAATGACTATCCTTCCTTTATATTTCAATAGCCCTTCTGTCAAACTATAATCAAACCATACTCTTATATTTATCAATTTCCCAGCAATAATCTCTTATATGAAGGGATCGTCCTTGTAAGTATCTCTTATATCTCTATACCATGTTGAAACTATAGTAGTGATTGCCATGAAGCTTCCTTTATCTTCAGTCGCATGATTCTCTTCCACTATCGTGTCTCTTATAAATAGTATTATGGATAATACATCAACAACAATGTTCTTTTTTACCTTCCTATAATGTATCTTATAGTTCAAACCCAGCAACTTGGTTAATCTTTTCTTCTGTAAAACAATATATTTTTCTGATCTAGTAGATATTTGAGGCTCTCATGATTAGTTCTTATAATGAATTGTTTTTTCTTATATTCCAAGTAGTGCCTCCATTTCTCCACAACCATTAGGATTGCCATGTACTTCTTTTTATAAATTAAAAGTCCCTAGTGTATAGGACCCAAAGCCTTACTAAGGAAGGCTTATGGTTTTCCATTTTAACTCAAAATAGCTCTCAATCCTACTAAGCAGGTATCTATCTCCAATATAAATATACTATGAAAGTTTGGTAATGCAGCATAGGAGTAGTATACAATGCCTTTTTAAGTTGATTGAAAGCTACTTTAGCCTTTTCATTCCACTTAAATTGATTATTTTTAAGTAATTCATTCAAAGGTTTACTAATGATACCCAAACCCTTGATAAACTTCCTATAGTACCTTGTTAGGCCAAGGAATCCTTATAATTCTTTGACTGAACTAGGAATAGGCCACCTTCATATTGCCTCTATCTTGTTTGGATTTGTGGAAATTTCATCTGCTAAGATAATATGCCCTAAGTACTCCACTTACTTCTCACATAAAGAGAGTTTAGACCTTTTAGCATACAAGTGGTTGCTCCTCAGAACTTCTAATACCTTCCTCATATAATGCACATGGAGTTCCAAGGTGGAACTGTATATCAACATATCATTGAAAAACATAAGCACAAACTTCCTCAAAAATGGTTTCAGAACCTGATTCATCAAAGGTTGGAAGGTAGCTAGTGCATTTGTTAATCCAAACAGTATCACTCTGAATTCATAGTAGCTCTAGTGAGTTTTGAAAACAGTCTTCTTAATGTCTCCATCATACATTCTTACTTGATGGTAACTGGATGTTAAATCTAGTTTGGAATAAATCTGAGAACGATACATCTCATCCAATAACTCATCAGTTAATAGAATTGAAAATTTATTCTTTATAGTGAGATAATTAACTCTTCTATAATCAATGCAAAATCTCAATTAGTTATCCTTTTTTTTACCAACACAGGTGAGGCATAAGGAATGCAACCAGGTTAAATTACTCCATTTTACAACCTCTCTTTTACCAATTTTTCAATCTTTTTATGGATTAATGAACTTCTATAAAGTCTAATGTTTACTGGCTTAGCCCTTGGAATTAATAGAATTTTATGATCCACTACCCTTATTGGTGGAAACAATGTTGGCTCTTCAAAAACCTCCTAATATTCTTCTAGTATAGTTTTTATTTTTATATTATACTCCTGCTATGGAAACTCACTCAAAGTTTCTATAGAGAAGAACTAGCTAATATAACCATTGATTCCATCCTTTAGACTCTTATGCACCTTAGTCATATAAACTATTTATAGTTTTGCTTCTTCTAAAATGTCTCTTAATTCTATCATTCTACCCTTCTTCCTAAATAAAAGCATTATTTTGATAAAACCAATAGGATGGTGAATATACCCTCATCTAGTCGACTCCTAACACTACACCACAACCCCTAAGTTTAAGTATTCTCAAATCAGCCTTAAATTCATAATTTTACATAAACCATGTGAATCTAAGGCTTTTTGCATCACATAGCATTACATTGTCATTTGCTACTATTACTTCCAACACCATAGTCTTCAAAATTGTAGCCTCCATTCTCTTAATCACCAGCTCATTTATCAAATTGTGGATGTTGCCACTATCAATTAGGATGATTAAATATTCACCCTAAAAACCCTTTTTTTATCCTCATTGTGTTGTTGGCATAGCTATCAGCCAACACATTTAGTGACAATCTATATTCTTCAATATTATTATGGCCACTTGTGTTCATCACTTATGTTTTCCTCCTTTACATCTAAAGATTCTTCCTTTTTTTTCTGTTATCATATATAATCCTTTAACATTACATTTGTGATCAGGCATATACTTGTCTCTATATTTAAAACAAATACTAAGTTTTCTTCTTTGTTCATATAGGGTATCAGGAGCATGCTTCATGCCTTGTGGTGTTTCATGCTTGAATTGATTAAGGGTTTTAAATGGAAAGTTATCTGATGTTCTTCCCAAGTTGAAAGGATGATTGGATCTTTAAACAAATTTTTTTTTTCATAGCATTGTTAAATCCCTCCTGCCACTTTGCTTGTTCAAAAGTTACAGCAAGGTTGTTGGTCTCAAGATCTTAAGCATAGGTTTGACATCCTCCTTTAAGCCACTGATGAAATTAGAAATGTAATAAAATTATGGAAGATAGAGGTTTAATGCACTTATTAATGATTTTAATTCTTCAAACTTCTGTACATAATCTTTCACCCCTTTATCTTGTTCTAGTTTGTTGAATTCTTCAACTATATCATCTTTGTTTCCAAAACTTTTACAAATAGCTTTAGTGAGTTCCTCTTAACTGATAGGTGATTCATTGTCATACATCAGTCCTTTCAACCAAATTTCTAATTTTCCATATAGACACCAAGATGTCACCTCTACCAATTGTTGTATAGGGATAAAGTTGTACTTAAAGTATTTCTTACACTTCCTTATCAAACCCCTAGGGTCGGAAACCAATCAACAATGCAAATCCATTCTTGGCATTGTTGTTTCCGACCCTTTAGTGCTCTTGGCTTTCTATATTCTCTCCACATCCATAACATTTCATTCTTTATGTGCCTTCTTGTATGCTAGTTGCTCCAATCTCTCTTCTTGTTGCTGGATTTGGTAGGATTCCTTGAGCATTAGTTCCCTCTTCTTGCCATTTGATTAGTCCGAAGGATTGGATTTGATTGGTCAAAATCTCAATCTTTGAGCTGATTTCATCAGATTTCCTATCATGTTCTAGCCACCTTGCCTTGTTTACTGTAGCTGATTCTAGAAGCTCTTGATGAATTTCTTGTAAGTATTCATCAAGTCTCTTGCAATGCCCCTTCACAACTTTCGCTTTATTGCTCTATACCATTTTCTTAAGTTTGCAATAACATCAAGAATCAAGAAATGATCCAAATCGACCCTGGTACCAATTTGTTAGGACTCTGCCCTAACAAACTAGTTTGTATGATAAAAAGAGAAAAACACAAAGAAAAATAAAGGAAGAAAAGAGATACATAAAAAGTTTTCTTATTTGATTACTTGATTTACACGCAATCCCCTACCCTTAAATTTATACCAATTTTTCCCGGCTGCTAACTATTGTAACAGACTTTTTAACTAATGATCTTCATCTTTAATATATGATCTTATTTATCAACTAACTCCTATTAATTTGTTATTCTGTTATTTACCTTGTCATATGACTAAATTATCACAATTAGTGTAACCTTTTGCATGTCTCCATTACTACCTTCATATAGGATTTGTAACACAAATCTAAAATTAAATTTATGAAAAAACTTGGATGCATCATATACAAGACTCGACAAAAACAACAAAAAATACATTATTTGATTGCTAGATGAAGCTCAAATTTAATCAGATGATTCCACATGCCATCAGACCATTAGATCTCCCAAAGTTATGATCGGTGCTGGGATTAATTGATCTTAACAAATAATAATCAAGGATGCCAAGAAGTTTATGGTTATCCATATTGATGCCTTGATGGTGATATATAGATAACATAACAGAATTGAAAGCGCTTTCACGCGCGGCCAGGAAAGGTATGACAAGTGTTTACGCTATGTCTCGGCTGTGCTGCCACTTTGTTACACGAAAATTAAAGGCGGATGAGGTAACAGGTACAAGTATAAATTGACCTTTGTAATGATCGATCTGAATTGCTTTGTTGGACGTGCTTATTGAACAACCTCAGCTAGCTTTAAACTACCGTCTATATATATATATATATATGCCAGCTAACATTTCATTCATATTATATAACTTGCGGTACGTACTGCCGTGAAGAAATTGGAAGCATTTATTAGCAAGTAGCTGGTTCGTACGTAGTTGATGTTCACATTTCACAAAAGGAGGAAGAACTTGACGGTTATACTATATAGACCGCTTACACTACACCATGGATTAGACACTATTATTGTGTATTTCAAAAATACTTAAAATTTATAACTCAAGTTATAAAGCTAATTAAGTTTAATTAATAAATTTATTTTATTTAATTATACAATAAAAAACACGCGCACTCACAATTAGTAAACTGAATTAAAAAAGAAAGAAAAAACAATCATGATGACCTTCTCTAAAAACAATCATGATAATATTTTAAAAAAGTTTTTATAACCTCACTCTATAACAAAATAAAAAATAAATTTAATTTAATAAAATAAAATAAAATAAATAAATTCTTAATTAATACTAGAATATAACAAAATATACTAATATGTAATTAAATAAATTATAATTTTATGAGGTCTTTATGGTTCAAACATATATGTATATAAATATCTTATTAGAGGTTTTATTTGTTTGGTAAGTAGGTATTCTCCTCGCATTAATTATCATTCAAGATTTGATTTTTAACGTATGCTGCAGCAAAATAATTTCTTATAAATACATTAGTCTTGATGTTAATGATTATAGCTTAAGGCTCGAGTAAGGAGGGATTTAATCCTGGTATAAAGGTTGACTAGAGGTTAACCTTTTTGTAAAACCCAATAATTTTTAAAAAAAAAACAAATAAGTAAATATTAATTGCATAATCATTTTGTTCTCCTAATCAAACATGAATTGGATTAGGGTTTAATATCTATTGAATTCAATCCAAATCCAAGACAATCCAATTTAAACCCATGCAACACGACATGATTTCTAGGTCTAAATTAGGTTTGGATCAAGCATTTCCAATTCATGCTTTTGTATCCTATCCTATGTTAAGAATTAATTTCAAACAATTTATGAGATATCACTCAATATATGGATTTTTGATGTGTGGCTTTAAAGTTTTTTAACTAAGTGATACTAAGTTCAAATCCTATCATTGAAATATTTTCTTTTCTAATTAAAAATTAATATCACAAAATAAAATAGGGATATATTGATGTAGCTAGGTGGTTTTGATTACTCAATTGTGGATCTTCCATAACTAAGCTACGTGAATAATCTTGTAAAAATATTTACATACCTGACATGGCTAAGTCAAAAAAAAAAAAAATTAAGTTGCATAGAATGAACATCTTTATAAAAATGCTCATATCTTTCTATTCGATTTTGGATCATGATTAAAGTTTGCCAACAAATTTTACATGATCGATTTTATAGGTGGGCTTGCTTGTTAAAACCAGGTAACATTTAAAAGATCTCCAAATTAGATCTAGAATGTGTTTTTTAGCCTATTTTTGTTATTTTTTCTCTTTATTTTGGATTTTCTAGTTTATTAGAACTTTTATTGTTTCTCTTTATTCTAATATTTCTAATTTGTTTAGCTCAGTTAAATTTATTTAAGTTGTAAACTTTTGAAAAAGATAACGTTTTAAAAAAAATATTTAATAATTAAATATATAATTAGAATTTTTAGATGATGATCATATTCAATAAAATTTTGTATTACTTGTATTTATTGTCTTTTTTGTG
>Ga0307515_10021670_pt1 | contig 11375 bp, 11 predicted proteins | sample 17_EM_MG_FD_194513 | JGI IMG/M metagenome (GOLD analysis project Ga0307515, IMG submission 194513) | Populus trichocarpa ectomycorrhiza microbial communities from riparian zone in the Pacific Northwest, United States - 17_EM | ecosystem: Host-associated > Plants > Roots > Unclassified | place... | reverse complement strand
GTCGCGGAGGTCATCGGGAAGTAGCCGGTCTTGCCCTTGGCGAACGCGGCGAGGGCCTGCGGGTTGGTCCAGCCGACGGCGGCGGGGTCGATCACCTTGTCGGTGGTGACCCAGCCGAAGTAGGTCTGGTACGCCTTCTTGACGGCCGGGTCGGCGATCCGGGCGGTCTTGCCGTCGACGATCGGGTCACCGGCCTGCACGGACATCCCCCAGATGAACTTCCACGGGTCGAAGCCGTCCTTGTAGCCCACCGCGAGGCCGTACTGGCCGGGCTTGGTGAGCTGCTTCGCCTGCTGGGTCAGCTCGTCCCAGGTGGTCGCGGGCTTGGCGATGCCGGCGGCCTTCAGCAACTCGGTGTTGTAGGCCATGACGAACGGGCGGCCCGCCCACGGGATGCCGATCTGGTGCTGCGGGTCCGGCCCGGAGATGCCCAGCGAGGCCTGGATGAACTTGTCCCGGCCGCCGATCTTCTGCCAGTCCGCGTCGGTCAGGGTCACGAACGCCTTGGTCGAGTACGCCGTCGGGGTGAACGTGGTGCCGATCGAGTAGACGTCCGGGCCGGTGCCCGAGACGACCGACGTCTGGATCTTGGTCAGCTCGTCGCTGGCGCTGGCGAAGGTCTCCCACGTGATGGTCGCACCCGTCTGCGCCTTGAACGTCTCCCCGGTCGACTTCATCCACGCCTGCTGCTCCGTGGGGTACTGCGTGTTGGCGCCGATCAACACATTCAGGGTCTTGCCGCCGCCGTCGCCGCCGGACCCGTCGTCGCCGCAGCCGGCGAGGGCGGTGGTTAGCAAGGTCGCACCGGCCAGCGCCAGCACCGCGCGCATCGTTCGCAAGCTCATCGTCGTTCTCCCTCGCTTGATCTGCCGGTGCGGTGTGATTCGGGTTACCGCATGCAGAGTTACGGAATGGTTTCGTGCGCTGTCCGGCGTAAGCAAAGAGTTGCCAGTTGTTGCAGTCCGATGCCGGCAACTGATGGCAACCGCTTGCCCGCGATGCGGGCCCGCCGGGACGCTCGGGGCCATGGCGACCCTGACTGTGCACCCCGACCGGCTGCTGCCCACCGAGCCCGGGGTGCGCGACCTCGCGCGCCGGCTGTACGCCGCGGTCCGGGAGTTGCCGATCATCTCCCCGCACGGGCACGTCAACCCGCGGATCCTGCTGGACGACACCCCGTTCGCGGACCCGACCAGCCTGTTCATCCAGCCGGACCACTACGTGACGCGGCTGCTGCACGCGGGTGGCGTACCTCTGGACCGGCTCGGCGTGGCCGAGGGACCGCTGCCGGAGGATCGGGCCCGCGCGGCCTGGCGCCTGCTCTGCCAGAACTGGCACCTGCTGCGCGGCACCCCGGTCCGGTACTGGTTCGACACCGAACTGGCGGAGATCTTCGGGGTACGGCAGCGGCCGAGCGCGGAGAACGCCGACACGCTGTACGACCAGATCGCCGGCCAACTCGCCGGGCGTGAGCATCGCCCGCGTGCGCTGCTGCGCCGGTTCCGGATCGACGTGCTGGCCACCACCGACGACCCGGCCGACGACCTCGACGCGCACGCCCGGCTCGGCGCCGATCCGGAGATCGCGACCCGGGTCATCCCCACCTTCCGGCCCGACCGCTACCTCGAACCGGCCCGGCCCGGCTGGACCGACGCGGTCAAGCGGCTCGGCGCGGTGGCGGACACCGACGTCGGCGACTACGCCGGCTACCTGGCGGCGCTGGAGCAGCGTCGGCGGTTCTTCGTGGCGCACGGCGCGGTGTCGGCCGACCACGGCCACGCCGACGCGGTGGCGGCGCCGCTGGAGCGGGCCGAGGCGGAACGCCTGTACCGGCGCGCGCTGGCCGGACAGGCGACCGAGGCCGAGGGGACCGCGTTCCGCCGGCACATGGTGCTGGAGATGGCGCGGATGTCCTGCGACGACGGGTTGGTGATGACCCTGCACCCGGGGGTGCACCGCAATCACCACCCGGAGACGCTCGCCCGGTACGGCACGGATGTCGGCGCCGACATCCCCACGGCCACCGAGTTCACCCACGCGTTACGCCCGCTGCTCGACCGCTACGGCACGCACCCGGGCTTTCACCTCGTCCTGTTCACCGTCGACCCCGACGCGTTCGCCCGGGAGATCGCCCCGCTGGCCGGCTTCTACCCGTCGGTGTACGCCGGCGCACCGTGGTGGTTCCTCGACAGCCCGGCGCTCATCCGCCGCTACCAGGAGGCGGTCACCGAGACCGCCGGCTTCGGCCGGCTGTCCGGGTTCATCGACGACACCCGCGCGTTCTGCTCCATCCCGGCCCGCCACGACATGTCCCGCCGCCTCGACGCCGGCTTCCTGGCCGGCCTGGTCGCCACCCACCGGCTCGACGAGGACGAGGCCCTCGACGCACTCACCACGCTGACCGCGGACCAGCCGCGGAAGGTCTTCAAGCTGTGACGCCGGTGCGCATGGTCCACCTCGGACTCGGCGGCTTCTTCCGCGCTCACCAGGCCTGGTACACCGGTGCGGCGCCGGACGCCGCGGAGTGGGGCATCGCGGCGTTCACCGGGCGGTCCCGCGCGCTCGCCGACGAACTGACCCGCCAGCACGGGCGCTACACCCTGGTGGTGCGGGGCCGGGACCGAGACGACATGTCCGTGCAACGGGCGGTGTCGGAGGCGCTGCCGGGCGCCGACCTCCGAGCCTGGTGCGAACGCCTGGCCCGGCCGCAGGTCGCCGTGGTCACGCTGACCGTCACCGAGGCCGCGTACCGGCGGGATCGGGACGGCGGCCCGGACCTGGACGCACCGGACCTGCGCGCGGACATCGCCGCGATCCACGCCGGCGCCGAGGTGGTCACCGTGCCGGGCCGACTGGTCGCGGGCCTGGCCGCCCGGCGGGCCGCCGAGGCCGGTCCGATCGCGGTGGTCTCCTGCGACAACCTGCCCGGCAACGGTACGGCCACAGCCCGCGTCGTCACCGACCTGGCCGAGGCCGCCGAGCCCGCACTGGCGAGCTGGATCCGGGCACAGGTGTCGTTCGTGACCACCATGGTGGACCGCATCACGCCCCGCACCACCGAGGCCGACGTGCGCGCGGTGGCCGACCAGACGGGCTGGCAGGATGCCGTGCCGGTGGTCACCGAGCCGTTCACCGAGTGGGTGCTCAGCGGCGACTTCCCGGCCGGCCGGCCGGGGTGGGAGGCCGCCGGCGCGAGCTTCGTCGGCGACGTCCACCCGTACGAGACCCGCAAGCTGCTCCTGCTGAACGGCGGGCACAGCCTGCTGGCGTACGCGGGAAGCGCGCGCGGCCACGAGACGGTTGCCGCCGCGACCGCCGATCCGGTCTGCCGCGGATGGCTGGACCAGTGGTGGGACGAGGCGGCTCGGCACGTGCCGCTGCCCACCGCGGAGGTGACCGCGTACCGGGTCGCGCTGGCGGAGCGGTTCGGCAACCCGCGCATCCGGCACACGCTCGGGCAGATCGCCGCGGACGGCTCGCAGAAGGTGCCGATCCGGGTGCTGCCGGTGATCCGCGCCGAACGGGCCGCCGGCCGCATGCCGGCCGGGGGAGTGCGCATCCTGGCGGCCTGGATCGCTCACCTGCGCGGCGCCGGAGCACCGGTGAACGACGCCGGCGCCGGCCCGTACCGCGACCGCGCCGGATCACCCCGCAACGTGCTGGCGCTGCTGGCACCGGACCTGGCGGAGGACCCGGACCTGAGCAAGGCGGTCGACGAGGCTGTCTAGAGCCTTGTCAGGAGTCGGACGACGCCGTTACCAGAGCTTCGCCCCATCGTTTCCCGTGTCGAATCGACACCTCGGAGTTCCTCGATGGGAAGGAGTGATGCCGATGAAGTTCGCCAAGTACACCAGATTCACACTTCCGCTGGCGCTCGTCTGGGCCGCGGTTCTCCTGTTCGCGCTCGCGATCGTGGCGGAACCCATGGTGTCCAAGATATCGCTGGTCATCGGCTTGTTCGTCGCGCTCGGCACGCCGTTCTCGGCCCAGTTGCAGAAGCTCGACATCACGCCACTGGCCCTGGGTGTGTTCGCGGCCGCCACCATCGCGATCGAGGTGGTGGTGAGCTGCGGCTGGCTGGGCTACCGGGTGTTCGTCCAGCGGAGCGCCGCAGACGTCATCGACAAGGTGACATCGAACCGCCGGCTGCACGATCTCGTCGATGGTTCCGCCAGGACGCTCACCCTCGATCTGGCCGGCGCCGAGGACCGTCGCGACGTACTCATCCTGGGTCTCGAGATCGCCGCCACCCGGCCGGCGGCGGGCGTCTGCGCCGCGCTCACCAGGCTCACTCTCGACGTCGCCAAGGGCGGCGAGGGGCACGACGAGATAGCGGTCGGCGAGGAAGCCCGGGTCGCGGTGGTCCCCGGCGCCCGTCAGGTGTCCATCGAACTGCGGGTACGCAACATCAACGGCGACGGCAACTGTCCCGTCGACGTACGCGTCTCGAAAGCCCTGCTCTCTTATCGCTGACCTGCACATTCTTATCGCTGACCTGCACCTTCAGGAGGAACCACCGTGCCGCGACGCACGTCTGCCGTTGCCACGATCGCCATGATGGGGTTGTCCCTCGCGCTCGTGTCCTGTGGCGACAAAGCCCCGCTGGGCGATGTGACCATCAATTTCGGCCTGGGCAAGGAGGCCCCCGGGTTCGTTTCCGGGGAGCCGCCCGTCGGTTTCGACATAGCGCTCAAGGATTTCGTCGTCCAGGACGTGGAGAACCGCAAGACGCAGTCGGGCGAGAAGATAACCGTCGGCCTCTCCGAACGACTGACCGCGGGCCAGCGCGAGACACTGCTGCTCAACCGGCGCATCACGTTGGTCATCGCCACGTTCTCGATCACCGAGGACCGCAACAAGGCAGGTATCGACTTCGCGGGCCCGTACCTGAAGACCAGCCAGGCGTTTCTGGTGCGCGACCGGGGATTGGACACCATCGACCAGCGTCAGGACCTGGCGGGAAAGAGCATGTGCCGGGTGGGCCGGACCACGGGCATCAACGTCCCCATGCCGGAGAGCCTCCAGCAGACCACCATCGCCGAATCCGTCGGCGAATGCGTGGAGCTGCTCGAGCAGGACAAAGTCGACGTGGTCTTCTCCGACACGCTCATTCTCTACGGTTTCCAACGGAGAAATCCAGAGCTCAAGGTCGCCCTCGCCGGGGACTACGGCGCCCAGCAGTATTACGGCATAGGCATACTGGGCGGTCGACAGGACCAGTGCCAGCTGCTCAACCGGGCCATCGTCGGATACCTCAACACGCGATGGCGGGCCGACTTCGAGGCCTACCTCGGCGCGGTGAAGGCGGACCATCCGAACTTCGAGAGCGACTTCAAACCCACCAGAAACGACATGGACGCCCTCTCCTGCCGGCTGCCGAACGGGCCGGCGGCGTAACCTATTCAGGCATGGCGGAGGAGTGGTGGTTCACGATGAGCCAGGTGCCGCCGCGCAGTTCGTAGACGAAGGTGTAGCGGGCCTCGACCTCTCGCTGTTCGCCATCCTGGGTGAGGGTGAAGACGTACACGCCGGTGTCGATGGCCGTGGTCTGGTCGAGCACGTCGACGTACGACTTCTTGATCACGCCCGCCGGCTTGTTCTCCAGGAAATGGGTGAAGTAGTCGACGATTCCGGCGCGGTCGGTGCGCACCTCGTTCGACACCGTCGGCAGCAGGACGGCGTCCGCGGCGTAGCGGTCGGCGACCCGCTGCGGGTTGCCGGTGGCCAGGGCCGCGTTCCACTGGGTGAAGAGGTTGGCGATCGCTTCCGTGCTCGGCTGGCCGGGCGTTGCCGCCCCCTGAACGGCAACCTGCTGCGCGGCTGTCGGTTGGGCGCCCGGGGTCGTCTCGGTGCTGGCGCACGCCCCGACTCCCGCGCTGACCGCGACAGCCAACCCTGCGATGGTGGCGATCCTTGCTGTGCGTAGCACGCCGAAACTCCGTTCTCCGTAAGGCTTTCCGGGTTGTCGTTCGGACACCACCCACTATCGGGGTCGATGCGACAGCAACCGGACAGCGCAGCTCCAGGAGCAGGAAAGGCTTCGGCCAGGAATGCCAAGCGAACGAACACTCTTGAGTCCGTCGGGCAAAGACGGGCATGCTGACACAACGACGGGTGGCGGCGGCTCTGTCCAATAGGGAGATCGCCAGCAGGCTGGTCATCTCGCAACGCACCGCCGAAAGCCACGTCGAGCACATCCTGACCAAGCTCGGCGTCACCAGCCGAGCCCAAGCGGCCGCCTGGGTGGCGGCGCAACCCCCTGACGACTGATCCTCCTGGACTGCGCTGCACAGCGGTGTCCAATGTCGGGCCCGCGATGGCCTCAGCGGGAACGCAACCGCTGGGGCCAGATCTGCCTACGCGTGGCGCGCCGCCGATGAGCTGCGCGCCTGGTCAGCGCTTTCGGGCTAGGCCGCCGGCCATGAGGCGTTCGGCCACGGACATCTCGTGGGTGAGGGGAGTCTCCGGCCGCCACTCCGGCAGGGACACCAGGCCCGGCTCGACCATCTCCAGGTCTCCGAAGAATCCCCGCAACTCGGACAGCGTACGGAAGCGGCCCGTGCCCAGCACGCTGAGGTAGGTCTCCTCAAGCTCGGCAGCCTCGGGGAAGGACGCACAGAAGCTGGTCATGAACAGGTGACTGCCGGAGGGCACGGCGTCCATGTAGGCCTTGGCGACGCCTTGCGGGTCCTCAATGTCGTGCAGGTGGTGCAGGATGCCGACGAGGAGGACGCCGACCGGCTGGGAGAAGTCGATGAGGCGGTGCACCTCGGAGTTGGCGAGCACGGCCTCGGGGTCCCGCAGGTCGGCTGTCACCACGGTGGTGTTCTCGTTCTCGACGAGCAGGGCCCGGCCGTGGGCCAGCACGATCGGATCGTTGTCGATGTAGACGACCCGGGACTCGGGCGCGGACCGCTGCGCCACCTGGTGGGTGTTCTCGCGCGTCGGCAGCCCGGAGCCCAGATCCATGAACTGCCGGATGCCGGCCTCTTCGACCAGGTAGCGGACGCCTCGGCTGAGCATCTGCCGGTTGTAGGCCGCCACCTCGGGAAGCTGCGGCACGATCTTGAGCATCTCGCCGACCACCGCGCGGTCGATCGCGAAGTTGTCCTTGCCGCCGAGAACAACGTCGTAGGCTCGCGCGATACTGGGTTTCGAGGGGTCGATACCGACAGCAGTCGGTGGGTCCTGCTCCGCCATGAATCCTACTTCCGCAGTGTCTTGCCCGGTCCGGGTGATGATCCTAGAGGAGGTTCGGCGCCGCGTGGGTGCACGTTTGACCATCATGGACGGTCGCCGGGGCGGATGCGGTCGAGCAGGCCGGCCACCCTGGGGTCGGACAACGCTGTCGGCTGGTGGACCGCGTGATAGGTGACGGAGGGCAGGTCGGTGACCGGCCGCGCGACCAGCCCGGGCGGGGCCGGTACGCAGCCGTTGACGATCGCCAGCCCCACCCCGAGGACGACGAAGTGGGTGATCAGCGGCCAGCCCTCGGCCTCCACGGCGACCGTCCACTCCACGCCGGCGGCCCGCAGGGCCCGCTCCAGCAGCACCCGGTGGGGCCGATGCTGGGGCGGGACGACCAGGCTGGCGCCGGCCAGGTCGGGCAACGCCACCGAGCGGCGCCGGGCCAGCCGGTGGCCCTCCGGCACGAGCAGCACCTGCGGGAACGTCGCCAGCTCGACGGCGATCAGATCGTCGGGCAGCACGTCGAGCACGCTCACCCCGAGGTGCGCCTGCCCGGTACGGACGGTGGCGAGCATCTGCCGGTGGTCGCAGTTGATCAGGCGGAGCCGGGTCGGTTCCTCGGCCAGCACGGCCCGGATCGGATCGCCTAGCAGGTAGAGATAGGCGCCCTGACCCGCGGCGAGCACCACCGGTCGGTGCGGCGCGGCGCCGGCGAATTCGGCCAGGAAGTGGGCGAGCCGCTCGTCGTGCGCGCGGGCGAACCGGGCGACCGCCTCGCCGTCCGCGGTGAGCACCAGCCGCCGGCCGGTGCGGTGGTAGAGCGGCCGGCCCAGGGCCTGCGCCAGCTTGCGGATCTTCACGTGCAGGGCGGGCTGGGAGATGTGCAAATCGGCGGCGGCGCGGGTGAAATTGAGGTGATCGGCGAACACCACGAACGACGCCAGGGCATCGGCGGAGACCGCCCGCTCATCCATAGCTGGAAACTATAGCTGCATCGAGATCGATAGTTCTGTTCTAGTCTTGCGGCGGCCAGGCTGATCTGCATGAACACGCAGGACATCCGACTCGGGGTCGACATCGGCCGGGTCATCATCGGCGGGGGTGTCGTCCCCGGCAGCAGCGACACCCAATTCTTCAGCGGCGACACCGCCCGGATGCTGGCAACGCCGGCAGTGCCCGGGTCGTTCGACACGCTGGCCCGCCTCGTGCCGCGCTTCGAGCAGGTGTGGCTGGTCTCCAAGTGCGGCGAGCGGGTGCAACGGCACACCCGGCAGTGGCTCGACCACCACGAGTTCGCCGCCCGAACCGGCATCCCCCGAGACCACATCCGCTTCTGCGGCAAGCGGCCCGACAAGGCGATCCACTGCGCGGACCTGGGCATCACCCACTTCGTCGACGACAAACTCGACGTACACCAGGCGCTCCGCGGCATCGTGGCGCACCGATACCTCTTCGGACCACAACGCACACCGCCGCCCACCTGGGTGCAGCACACCGCGACGTGGACGGCGGTGGAGGCCGCGATCATGCACAGCCTGCTGTGACCCAGGCCACAGCTCGTCACATCCGGCAGGCCTAACTCGTCCCTGGGCGAACAGTAATAGGGAAGGAAGTCATGTTCGCCGCCTACGTCACGGTCACATTGCCCACCTGCGGGTGGGCTCCCGCCAACTCGCCGGCTGGGCCGTGTTCTTCGCCGCCTCGGTGGCCGCCCTGGCTATGCACCTGGGCTACCACGGCCCCTGGTGAGGGTCTGCGGCGCCACCTGGTCGAAGGTGGAGCGCCGTCTGCCGCGAGCCGTGCAGCGCACCGATGATCCTCGGCAGCGCTCCCGCGGTGGAGCGCTAGCTTGGCGACGGCTCGGGCAGGGCCTGAAACTCGGTCATGGTGTGGTCCCTTACCGACTCCACGAGCGCCTGCGGATCCCCGGGTTCGCGCGAGAAGATGCTGAAGAACACCAAGACCAGATCTGCTCCCTCGCGGGCCGCAGCCGACACGCGGAGGTACCCGTTGTCCCGCTCGAACACGCCGTAGCAGGTCCGATCCTTGTCGATGTGGTACGCGGTTTTCCCGGCGTCGCGGCAGAATCTCTTGAACTCCGACTTCGCCTCGGTCTCCGCCTCCTTGATATAGCCGGGCGCCACGTGTTTGACGGTGACTTGGATGATCCGGTACGGCTGCGTCGCCTCGGCGCCGTTCGCTGGCTCGTCGCCCGGCGTCTGGTACTGGCAAGTATCGACATTGCCGAAGTCGCTGTCATGGTCGCGAAACACCGGGGTCTGGTGACCGCCCGGCACGGCCCGCTCCAGGAGGTCCGTGCCGACGAGGGGGCACACGTTGTCCGGGGTGTCCGGTGCGTCGTGCACGTCCCGGTTGCAGCCGGCCAGCGGCAATGCCAGGACGGCGGCCAGAACGACCGCGGCAGCGCGCCTCATCGCTCGACTGTAGCCGGTTACCTGGTGAGTTCGGCGCAGACGTTTTCCGCTCCGCCGTCTGCCTGCCACTTCACCGTCCGGTATCCGGTTGCGCTGATGGTGAGGGTGTAAATTCCGTTCGGGACGTACAGGCCGCGCGGCAGGTTGCCGCCGTTCTCCGGCATGCCCAGCAGGATCGGACCCTGGGCGTGCGAGGTGGCGTTCTGGAAGTTCGACCCGCCCGGGTTGTAGTCCACCACCCCGGTACCGCTGATGTCCACGTCTACCGATGCCCCGGTCGTCGTGTTCGTGACCCGGAAGATGAGCGCTCCGACGTACATCTCCCGCTTGATCGAGCCGTCGGGGAACTTCTTCAGGATCATCTTCTGGACCTTGTCCACAATGGGCTCGCCGTGGACCGGGAAGTCACACCTGGCGCCGGCGGGCAGGTCGAACGGCGCGGACGGAACGGGTATCCATTCGCCGGCGGTCCGCGCGCCTACGTTGACGCCCGCTGACGCGGGAGCGGCGGCGACGAGGACGGCGGCGGCCGCAGCCGCCAGGGAGAGAATTCTACGCATGGGCGCAGTCTCGCCGACCGTGCTTACCAACCCCTTACCACCAGCCCGGGGGCGCGGGCCCGGTGTCCAACCACACCGGGCCCATCCCTTGAATGTCTCGATTTAGCTTGTGGTCACGACGATGGCGCCGGTGTAGGTGATGCCGGGGGTGATGGCGGTGGGCACGCCGTCGACCGTCATGCTCACCCGGTGGCCGGGCGCCGCGGTGACCGCGGCGGCGGCGCCGATGGTCAGCTTGCTGAGGTACGACGTGCCGGTCACCGTCCACCGGCTGGTGCCGTTCAGGGTGACGATGACGCCGTTGTTCACGATCGGGTGGGCGGTGTTGGTGATCTGCCCGAGTTGCAGGTAGTCGGCGGCCGTGATGGTGTCCACCGCGTGCCGGGTCGCGGTGGCCGAGATGACGCCGGTGATCCGCGAGTCGGCGAAGGTCAGCACCATGTTCTTGCCGGTGGCGCCGCCGCGGATGCCATTGAAGAAGTTGCCGCGCAGCGTGATGTCGGCGAAGGTTGCGGCCGCGTCCTGCTGGTGGACTGCGGTCACGTCGAAGGAGTCGATCCGGCTCGGCTCGCCGGTGGGCTCGTGGTAGACGCCGGTGTTGACCAGCTTGCCGTTGACGAACTGGGGTCCCGGATCGTCGTCCTCCATCATTTGCAGGATGATGCCGTTCGCCGGGTTGAGGCGGGCGCCGCGCGAGCCGTCCACGGTGATGCCGACCTGCTGGCCCTTGTCGAGGAACGTGGCCAGGGCGGTGTTGATCCGGGTGCCGCCGCTGACGTCGACGGTGCCGGCGCCATGCCACATCACGCCCCAGCGCTGGGAGTTGACGATAGTGTTGCGGACCGGCAGGGCGGCGAGTTCGCGCGGGCTCAGGCCGAGTTCTAGCTGGCTGTTCAGGTCGCTGACCGCCGCGCGGGTGCTGTCGCCGTAGTAGATCGAGCCGCCGCGGTTGATGGCCGCATAGGTGTCGACGTCGAACCTTGAGCCGAGGAACCGTTCGGTCGCGTTGCCGATGGCGTACGAGCCGTAGCCTTCGCCGCCGGTGCCGATCGTGCTGTTGATTGCGGTGAGCTGGCCGTTCTGGCCGGTGTCGGTGGACAGCACGCCCCAGCCCTCGGCGGAGATCTTCGAGTTGATGTAGGAGGCCCGGGTGTCGACGCCCAGCAAATTGGTGGCCCGGACGTTGCCGACT
>Ga0307515_10021669_pt1 | contig 11375 bp, 10 predicted proteins | sample 17_EM_MG_FD_194513 | JGI IMG/M metagenome (GOLD analysis project Ga0307515, IMG submission 194513) | Populus trichocarpa ectomycorrhiza microbial communities from riparian zone in the Pacific Northwest, United States - 17_EM | ecosystem: Host-associated > Plants > Roots > Unclassified | place... | reverse complement strand
CGAGTTGATTATGATGATTGGCTTTGGCTAATGGTATCCATAAGAGATGACGAGTTTGATTTTGTAATTAGTTTTGGTTAATGACATCCGAGACGAATGACCGAGTTTAAATATTTCAATTAGCTACAACTAAAATTATCCAAGGTGGATGACTGGGTTAAAGTGAAGTAATTAACCCCGACCAATGTTTAAACTTCAGCCCCACAACTCCTATGGAGAGGTTGGGGCGTATGAGTGAGAATAATACACTTAACAAAATAATAAGGATTGTACAATGCATATGAGAAGTAAAAGAAGGAATGTACCCATTCTAAGTTGATAACAAAAAGTAACGATAACGTTCTTGTAGTTGTTTATTATCATGTTTAGATTATTTACAATTCTTGTATCCATGTTGTTTTTATAACAGGGACATCATACAATCAATGTGCGTAGGAAAGCCAGTTCCATAGGTTCACATATGATAAAAGACAAGCCATCTAGATCAGTAGGAAATGCTTTCTCATGTGAACCAAATCATTATTCATGCAAATAAAATAAATGCTTTGAAGACTGGTTCTTTAAAATCCTCATATTAAATCTTGAATCATTTTGACCAACAAAACATCACTTCATATTTTAACCAAAAGCAAAACAACAAGTTTGCATCACTTCTGAAAACCTATCCATAGGAATCACTTGAATTTCTTCAGAACGAGTTTGCTTTAAACCAATGTCAAAATGATTTCTATGTCGAGAATAACTTTGAAATTTCAAAAATTCTGCATGAAAACATTTCCTTGTAAAAACCAACCTTCTTTCACATAGCCTCATCCCCAAAGAAAATTCGAATTGAATACCTGGGGGCATGATCAAGTTGGGGGGGCAATCCAAAAATACATGATAGGGTTGTCTCTATGATTCCCTTTCTAAGAAAACAAAATTTAGGGCAGAGCTGGTGACCTTTAAAATAAAGGTAAAGGTTGGAGGACAAAGAAGTGTGATGATGTAAACACCCTATGTGTGTGTGTGTGTATATATATATATATAATTGATGACTCCATCATCGCTGTCGATTTCTGAATCGGCAGCGACACAGTTTTTGCTTCTGATTTACTGAATTGGTAGCGACGCAACGCAATTTTCGCTTCCGATTTCTTGAATCGACAGCGACGCAGTTTTTGCTGTCAATTTCTGAATCGGCAGCGACACATTGTTATTAAAAGTTAGGGAAACAAATTGGACTGTCTTAAGGAGCTGGGAGGGAGGGGTAAAACCGATTTTAGACAGACCAAAACACGAACAAGAACACCTCTAACCCAACCCCAAACACCCCACCTCAGTTTATGTGAAGTATAAATGCAAAGAGAGAGAGAGAAGGTGACCCTTCTTTTTCCCAAAGTCTGCCTGCAGCAGCTGTATATCTCTCTTTTCCACCTTCTTCCCAACGAAAATTCAAACCAAAACCAGCAAAGAATACCTCTTGAACATGTGAGAGAGAGTTGAGATCGTGAATGAAGGTTGAGCAGCTGCTTAGGGGGAAGGAAAGGGGGCTAGAACGAGTGGGAAGAAGCTGACATAAAACAAAGAAAAAGAAAAGGAGAATCGAGAGAGGAAGAAGAAGGGGGAAAACGGGAGAAAAAAGAGAGGAGAAATACTACCAAACTATCCAGACCTACTTAGAGTTGAAAGGTATGGGTCATATAGTCTCTTTTTGCCCCCTTGTTCATCAAACCCAGAACTGAAAATGATGAAGGATCCCTAAGAAAAATTGACCTAAACCCCCTAGGCTAATTGTAAAGGAAACGAAAAACAACTAAGAGGACAAGCAACAAAAATGAAATAAGACCAATTTCCAGAGCATCTAACTAAGGATAATGAATAAAATGGAAAGAATAAAACTTGGTAGAGGGCCGACCACAACAATGGGACTGGCTGGAACAAATTGTCAAATGCTTAAATGTTGACAAATGGTTGATTAGCTTTGGCTAATGGCATCCGAATGGATGATCGGGACAAACGATTGATCAGCTTCGGCTAATGGCATCCAAATGGATGATTGGTACAAATGAATGATTAGCTTCGGCTAATGGCATCCGAAGGGATGACCGGGACAAATGAATGATTAGCTTCGGCTAATGGCATTGAAATGGATGACCGGGAAAAATAAATGATTAGCTTCGGCTAATGGCATTCGAATGGATGACCAGGACAAACGGTGGATTAGCTTTGGCTGATGGCATCCAGAGTGGATGGCCGGGGTGAGTGAACGGTTAACCTCGGTAAATGATGCCTTAAGAGGATAACCGGATTTAAGATTATGTCTGATTGCAAGAATTGGTGTATCTATATGTACTATAAGTTGTTTATACCAAGTACATGAAGGAACTACAAATGTCACGCTTCAAACATGAGATAATATTAATGTTTCATTAAACTGCCAGACCGTTTATTACCATTATTATTATTAAATAATTGCATTCTTATAAATGTTTTGTAGTGCAGCGGGGACGTCACAACAACGAGGTGCCTAGGAAACCCAATACACAGGAAACCTACTTTTGCAAGGAATCATGTAGTTGCATTCTAAATCACGATGTATTTTATATAAATCAATGTACTGAACGTATAACTATTATTAGATCATTTTTGTTTAAATTCATGATGACTATTAGTAGGATAGGAATGCAAACTCATGTCTATGTATGTATATTTTTAAATGTGAACTTCTAATCATGCAAACATAATATTATGTGTTTATGTAAGATTCACTTTTAAATAAAATGTTGATTGTTGTTGATGTATGGATTGTATCTTGATGATGTGAGGGAACTGGTTCACCGATTACAGACACGATGTGTGTCAAGTACAAAAAAAAATTATCGTTGTTTTGGGCTTGAAAAGCCGGGATGTTACAGATGATATCAAGCCTTTCCCAAAGGTCAGATCACAAGAAGTGACTCGAGTAAGCAAGAGTGAAAAGGCCATTGAAGTTTACTACCAAGACTCCAACTTTTGAGAAAAGGAAGACTCCATGAAGAAAAGGGGATCTATATTTCTTAGGTAAGTATACATGCATATTGATCATAATGCATTACTTTCACCATTGACAGATCAGTGTTTCACCATCACTTCTTGGATAGTGTGTTTTATAACCCTACCTCATTTCGAGTGCGCTTTTGAGCCCTCATCTCATTTCAAGTGTGCCTTTGAGCCCTCATCTCTTGGGCGGTGCGTTTTCTAACCCTACCTCCTTTTGAGTGCGCCTTTGAGCCCTCATCTCTCTCCAAAACACCTCATATTTTTTTTTCCATCTAGGTAGGTCACCCATTATAATGAGACCACTTCACATTTTTTTTCCATCTGAGTAGGTCACCCATTACAATGAGACCACTTTTCATTTTTTTCCTGGGTAGGTCACCCATTACAATGAGACCACTTCATATTTTTTTTTCCATCTGGTTTGGTCACCCATTACAATGATACTACTTTCAAAACTCATCACATCTTCCACTTGGGTAGGTCACCCATTATAATGAGACAACTTCACATTTTTTTTTCCATCTGGGTAGGTCACCCATTACAATGAGACCACTTCATTTTTTTTTTTCCATTTGGGTAGGTCATCCATTACAATGAGACCACTTTTCATCTTTTTTTCTGGGTAGGTCACCCATTACAATAAGACAACTTCACATTTTTTTTTTCCATCTAGGTAGGTCACCCATTACAATGAGACCACTTTTCATCTTATTTTTTTTTCTGGGTAGGTCACCCATTATAATAAGACAATTTCAAATTTTTTCGAGGTAGGTCACCCATTACAATGAGACCACTTCACTTCTTTTTTTCCATCTAGGTATTTCATCCATTACAATGAGACCACTTTTCATCTTTTTTCTGGGTAGGTGATTAGTACTTAAAAGTGTATTTTTATCAAGATTTTATATCATCATTTTGCACTTGAAGTATCAATAACTCCTTAACTAGAGTATGTTGTATAATAACAAGTCTGATAATATAAGATAGCTTTAATTTATGGTAAATGCTCATTTTAAATGCAGGAATATCTCACAATTCAAATGATTGATTGATGTGATTAACTATTGAAAGTGAAAGGACAAGAAAAGACTAAGCTTAGAAAAGAGATGTTGATTTAATTCAAATTGGAACACTATTTAGTCATTGGATCATATCTGGAGCTGTAGATCTTGTATTTCAGTTTGGTTTATATGGCTAGAAAGCTAAGAAATAGGTCTACAATGTTTGTGAAGAGTGGAAGACCCAAATCTGCCATTTTCAAATTCAAAGCTTGGCCAAAAAAGAGAAGTCAGAATCTGTCTTGCAATCCAGCCCAAACACTACTCAGAAGTTTACCCATAGCTGGCATTCTAGAAGGCAAAATGACGTCAAATTTGGTTGGTGGAAAGATAAGACAATTTCCAACAACTTTCATGAGACCACCTGCTCAAGTTCTGATGTTAGCAATGACATTTCATCCAGACAAGAGCTTGAGGGCTATCCACCACGTCCACAAGAAGCACTACTCGGTCTTTTAACCATATCTCGATCTGTAGTGATTCAAATGCTCTGAAATTTGTTGAGTGGAAAGAGGAGATAATTTCCTACAACTTTCATGCAAACCACTTTGCCAAATTGTGATTGTCATTTCATCTAGCCAAAATGCTTGAGTGTTGTTGTCCACCAAGTCCACTAAATCAATAGTTAGCCACTACATCAATAATCAATTACCAAATGAATAGTTCTGAATTTTAGCCTATAAAAGAAGGCATTTGCCATTATTTAGGCATCTTAGTTTTCAAATCAAGATCATTTTCTTGCTCTCTCTTTGTAATGTTCAAATTCTATTTCATGTTTTATTAATCTTTTGTTTATGCTTTTCATTTCCTTTACTACTATTAGTTAACTTATATCATAATTATGTTCTTATCTTGTTTATTTATGTTCTTATATTGTTTATTTATGTTCTTCTTCTTCATTATGTCTAGCTAAGTTAATTATGTCAAGGTGAAATGATTTCACTAATGGTGTTAGAATATGTATAATATAAACTCAACATGGACTTCAATGTTTATATCCAAGAAAGTTTGTTATTAATATGTCTTATCTCTTTATCTTACTAATTCTTAATACCTTGCTTGTTAAATGATTAATCTAGATTTGTGTTGTATAACACTTAGTACAATAAATGCTTGATTCTTCATAGTCTTCGGCCGACATCGTTGTTATGAGAGGAACTTGATTTATTGTTAACATCGTTGTTAGCATCATAAATTCCTGACAATATTTAAAATTATGGTGTTACTAAAATAAGATAATTAATATGATCATGTTAAAAATTTATAATGAACTATTAAGGATAAATCATTCGATTGGAACATCCTTTGTGTGTGGTTTCCAGTTGAGTAATAAAAAAAGTTTATACTATACTTATTTCTAATACTATTAGTGGATCCTCTAACCTTGACATCTGTTTTTATTATTGTTTAATCCTCACATTAATCTCACATCTCAAAGATATCTTTAACTCTTTGTTACACACACACACACACACACACACACACACACACACATATATATATATATATAGTTGACCTTCCTGTGGATCGACCCCGGTCTTGCCGGGTTATTTATTACTATGACACTCTTGCACTTGGGATAAGACATCAACTCTTTGATCGTGTCAAGTTTTTTGCGTCGTTGCCGGGGAGGTAAATTACTATATAAATTTTATTTTTCTTTTCTTTTCATATATATATATATATATATATATATAAAATTTATATAGTTGAACTTCCTGTGGATCGACCCCGGTCTTGCCGGGTTATTTATTACTTTGACACTCTTGCACTTGGGATAAGACATCAACTCTTTGATCGTGTCAAGTTTTTTGCGCCGTTGCCGGGGAGGTAAATTACTATATAAATTTTATTTTATTTTTCTTTTCTTTTCACTTTTATCTTATCTAACTTTTGTTTTTATTTTTATTTTTTTTCCTGCACTTGCATGAGAGTTTGGTCATGCACATTAAGTGGTAGACTTTGTAGGGTATCCTTATCATTTTCAGAAAATATAGCCGAAGAAGATAACCAGTCGCTTCATAATGAGAATAATCGTGTATAGAATACTAAGAGACCACATGAATCCAACAAGAACAAGTGCAACATCATGTATAGTTTTCCCTCCTGATGCATCTCACTTTAATTTTAAGCCAGACATTATTCAACTTTTACCTTCTTTTCATGGCTTAGATCTAGAAAATCCATACTTGCATTTGAGAGAATTTGAAGAAGTTTGTAACACTTATAATGACTTAAATTGTAGCATGAACACCATCAGATTAAAGCTTTTTCCTTTTTCATTAAAAGATAAAGCTAAAACATGGCTACAAAATCTTAGGTCAGGATCCATTCATGCTTGGGATGAAATGCAACAATAGTTTTTAAAGAAGTGTTTTCCTTCTCATAGAACAAACTCTTTCAAAAGACAAATCACCACTTTCACTCAAAAATCAGGAGAAACATTTTACCAATGTTGGCATAGGTACCGAGACTTGCTTAATACATGTACTCATCATGGTTTTGAAACATGGACATTGGTTTCACATTTTTATGAAGGGTTAACATCGAAAGATAAGCAAATGGTGGAATTGATGTGCAATGGAACTTTTAAAAATAAAGACCCTGATGAAGCAATGGAGTACCTAAACATGTTAGCTGAAAATGCTTAAAATTGGGACACTACAGGCACTTGTGAGGCACCAGGTAAAACTCAACCTCATACATCTAGTGGAGGTATGTACAACCTTAGGGAAGATCATGACCTCCAAGCCAAATTTGCATCTTTAGCTAGAAAAGTCGAGGCACTTGAATTTAAAAAGAGTGTTCAATTAAAATATGTTCAAGACATTGTGTGTAAAATATGTGGCAAACGAACATTCAACCAATGATTGTCCAACTTTGCCTTCTTTCAAGGAATGCCTCCATGAACAAGCCCATGGTTTAAATAGTTTCCAAAGGCCCAATCATAACCCATACTCGCAAACGTACAACCCTGGTTGGTCAAATCATCCAAATTTCAGTTGGAAGAGTGGTAACAATAATACACAAACTTCACAACCACCATTTCAAGCCCACCATAATTTTCAAAATTCTCAAGGATATGCACCTCCTTATGCTCCCCCTCCTAGAAGAAATCTTGAGGAAACATTGCATGCATTCATTGAAAAGCAAGAAACAATCAAACTCAACATGCTCAAACCATGACAGATTTAAAAGATACGCTTGCAAAATTCACATATGCTCTCAGTTTTTAGGAGAAAGGTAAGTTTCCATATCAACCACAGCAAAATCCCAATGGGCAACACAATTCAAGTGCAAGTAGCTCTGGAAGCCAACACATGGATCAAGTCAAATTAGTCATTACTCTTTACAGTGGTAAGGTTATTGAAAAACCCATTATTGAACCTTGTGAGAAAGAAGAAGAGGTAGTCTCTGAGGGTAAGGAAGGGGTTGAACCTAAACACTGCAAAGAAAAGATTGATTCCCCACCAGCACTTCCATTTCCTCATGCCAGGACCAAACAAAGGAAAGTCAATCACAATTCTGATATCTTTGAAACTTTCAAACAAGTAAGGATCAATATACCTTTGTTGGATGCTATGAAACAGGTACCTTCTTATGCTAAATTTTTGAAACACTTGTGCACCGTGAAGAGAAAACTGAATGTGAAAAAGAAAGCCCTTTTAGCCGAACAAGTAAGTGTCATTCTTCAAAACAATAATGCTTTGAAATATAAAGACCCTGGTTGTCCTACAATTTCTTGCTTTATTGGAGAACATAAAGTTGAAAGAGCTTTACTTGATCTTAGAGCTAGTGTGAATTTACTTCCATATTCTGTTTTTCAAAGTCTCAATCTAAGGGAGTTAAAACCAACTTCTGTAACTCTTTTACTTGCTGATAGATCTGTAAAGGTGCCTAGAGGAATAGTTGAGGATGTGTTAGTACAAGTTGATAAATTCATTTATCCTGTGGATTTTGTTGTCTTGGATACACAACCTGTTAAAACATGTAATTCAATTCCTTTTATTTTAGAACATCCATTTCTTGCAACTTCTAATGCATTGAGTAATTGTTGGAATGGACTGATGAAGTTATCTTTTGGAAACATGACATTGGAGATGAATGTTTTTAACATTTGCAAGTAACTTGGAGATGATAATGATTTACAGGAAGTAGATTTTATTGAAAAATTAGTTTATGATCAATTTGCAAATACTTCCAATGAAACTGAGTTTAATGAATCTGAAGATTTGCAAATGGTTTATTTTCAGGAAGAATCAAAGGCAAGCAGTTGGAGACCAAAAATTAAGGAATTGCCACCACGATCAATTGAGTTCATACCTTCAAGTGTTCAACCACCAAAACCTGATTTGAAGCCATTGCCATTTAATCTCAAATACCCATTTTTGGGAGAAAATGAAACTTTTCCGGTAATAATTTCTTTCAAACTTAATGCACATCAAGAAGGTAAGTTATTACAAACTCTGAAAATGCACAAAAATGCATTAGGATGGACCATAGCTGACATAAAAGGAATTAGTCATTTCATTTGCACACACAAGATTTATTTGGAGGAAAATGTTAAACCCTCTAGAGAAATGCAACGAAGGCTTAATCCTAATATGAAAGAAGTAGTGAGGAATGAAGTCATTAATCTTCTAGATAATGGAATCATCTATCCTATTTCCGACAGCAAATGGGTAAGTCCTACCCAAGTTGTACCTAAGAAGTCTGGAGTCACCGTGATAACAAATGAGAAAAATGAGTTAATTCCAACTAGGACTATTACTGGTTGGCGCATGTGCATTGACTATAGGAAACTTAATTCAATGACTAGAAAATATCGTTTTTCTTTACCCTTCATGGATCAAATCTTAGAAAGAGTCGCAGGTCATGAATTTTATTGTTTCCTAAATGGTTATTCAGGTTACAACCAAATTGAAATTGCATTTGAAGATCAAGAGAAAACTATTTTCACATGTCCATTTAGTACTTTTGCATATCGAAGGATGCCTTTTGGATTATGTAATGCACCAGCCACGTTTTAAAGATGCATGCTCAGTATATTTAGTGATATGGTTGAACGTTTTCTTAAGATTTTTATGGATGATTTTTCTGTTATTGGCGATTCATTTGATGATTGTTTGACTAACTTAGAAAAGGTTTTGAACAGGTGTGAAGAAAAGAATCTTGTGCTGAATTGGGAAAAATATCATTTTATGGTAACAAACGACATTGTACTTGGTCACATTATTTCATCAACAGGAATTGAGGTTGACAAATCTAAAATTGAGTTAATTGCCAACTTGCCAACACCAAAATCTGTTAAAGATGTTAGATCATTCTTAAGACATATTGGTTTTTATAGAAGGTTCATCAAAGATTTTAGTGTCATATCTAAGCCATTGTGTAACCCTCTAACAAAGGATATTGTTTTTGAATAGACTGAACATTGTGAAGAAGCCTTTGTTAAACTTAAAAACTTGCTTACTTCTGCTCCTGTCATTCAACCTTCTGATTGGTCATTACCTTTTGAAATAATGTGTGATGCTAGTGATTATGTTGTGGGTGCTGTTTTAGGATAAAGAAAAGATAAGAAACCTTATGTGATTTACTATGCAAGTAAAACTTTAAATAGTGCTCAAATGAATTACACTACCACTGAAAAAGAATTACTTGCAGTAGTATTTGCATGTGAAAAATTTCGATCTTATCTTGTTCGCTCACCTGTTGTTGTTTTTAGTGATCATGCAGCATTAAAATATCTTCTTTCTAAGAAGGATTCTAAGGCTAGATTGGTACGGTGCATTTTGTTACTTCAAGAATTCGATATCACAATCAAGAACAAGAAAGGCACCGAAAATATTGTCGCAGATCATTTGTCAAGATCGACAATAGATTCCATATTTGACATCAAACAAATCAATTATTACTTTCCTGATAAATATTTACTTTCTGTTGCTACAATGCCTTGGTTTGCTAATATTGTCAATTTTCTTGCAACATGAGATTTGCCAGCTCATTGGAGTACCCAAGATAGAAGAAAGTTTTTGAACGAAGTGAAGAACTTTTATTGGGATGACCCTTACTTATTCAAATATTGTCCTGATCAAATATTTCAAAGATGCATTCCCGACAATGAGGTAAGTATTGTCATTAAATTTTGTCATTCTGAGGCATGTGGGGGTCATTTCTCATCAAAAAAGACAACTGCAAAAATCTTACAATGTGGATTTTATTGGCCCACCATGTTCAAAGACACGCATGCATTCTGCAAAACTTGGGAAAATTGTTAAAAGTTGGGGTCTATTTCAAAATGTCACATGATGCCTTTGAATCCTATCCTTGTCATTGAAATCTTTGACTGTTGAGGTATAGATTTCATGGGTCCATTTCCTCTATCATTTGGTTTTGTGTACATATTAGTCGCAGTGGATTATGTTTCAAAATGGATAGAGGCAATCCCAACTCGAAATAATGATCACAAAACAGTGATCAAGTTTTTGAAAGAAAATATCTTGAGTCGATTTGGAATTTCTCGAGCCATGATAAGTGATGGTGGAACACATTTCTGCAACAAGCCATTTGAATCTTTAATGAAAAAATATAGAATCACACATAAAGTTGTCACCCCTTATCACCCTCAGACGAGTGGACAAGTAGAACTTGCTAATAGGGAGATCAAACAAATCTTGGAAAAAACAGTGAACCCTAATCGGAAAGACTTGTCTTTAAGACTTAATGATGCACTTTGGGCTTATCGAACTGCTTTTAAAACATCATTAGGTATGTCACCTTATAGGCTGGTTTATGGAAAACCTTGTCATTTGCCTGTGGAACTTGACCATAAAGCTTACTAGGCTATTAAAGCTTTTAATTCGAACCTTGATGATGTTAGCCAACTACGTAAATTACAAATAAATGAGCTTGAGGAAATAAGAAATGATGCATATAAGAATTCAAAAATTCATAAAGCAAGAATCAAAGAGTTTAATGACAAGAGAATCTTGAGAAAAACATTTGATGTTGGTCAAAAAGTTTTGCTTTATATTTCTCGACTCCACTTATTTCCTGGAAAGCTAAGATCAAGATGGAGTGGTCCATTTATTGTGAAACATGTGTATCCTTATGGGGCTTTTGATATTGAGAATCCAAAGAATGGCAATGTTTTTAAGGTAAATAGGCATCGTTTGAAAGTTTACTTTGATAATTTTCCTAGTGAAAATGAATCCATTGGTTTGACTGATCCTGTATATAAAGATTGATTTTTTTTTTCTCACATGGTTTTTGTGTTTCTTTTTTGTGTGAGTTTTG
>Ga0307515_10021668_pt1 | contig 11376 bp, 4 predicted proteins | sample 17_EM_MG_FD_194513 | JGI IMG/M metagenome (GOLD analysis project Ga0307515, IMG submission 194513) | Populus trichocarpa ectomycorrhiza microbial communities from riparian zone in the Pacific Northwest, United States - 17_EM | ecosystem: Host-associated > Plants > Roots > Unclassified | place... | reverse complement strand
TTGGGTAGCAACAATTACCTTAATTGGTGAAAATATGTGTGAAAAGAAATACAATAGGAACAAGGGAAGAAGGTACAAGTATATCAATGAGCAATTAATTCCTTGTCCCCTCATCTATAATATCTTTAAATTAATTTGTTATTAATTTTAAATTGTCATAATGTTGTTAATAAAATATAAAATATAAAATATTAATATGGTTGTATTATCAATAAAAAAAAACTCTATACATCACAAGTTAAGATATAGAATATTAATATATCTTAGTTCTATTTCACTTCTTAGTTCTTTAAGATTTTTTATTCCTTTGATATCTTTATACAGTTCTAGGAGTGTATTTGATATAAATTACATTTTAAAGGCAGAATCTTTATGCCACAAAAGTATACATTGAAATTCATTTATTTGAATAAAATTTTAACTTTCCCAACTATATAAGAAAGGTAGGTTTCTATAATAATTTTTAAAATTGTTTTTACCGAATTGAAGACGATGCAGATTATATTGTTATTGAGTAGAGAGTAAAAAAATAAAAAACAACTTCAAATTAAAAAGATTATTTAAGAAAAATAGACCATATAAATGTATAAAATAGCATGGTTTCGAAATATTTTACATGTAAAATATTTTTTAATAGTGATGGTGATGAAGATGATGGAATGATAATAGTGGTAGAAAAGATGGTGATGAGATAGTGACAATAACAATGGTAAAAGCATCAAAATGTAAATTAATTCAATTATTAGAATCCATTTTAAATTCAAATTTCTTATATTTAGTAATTGACTGAGTCTTCCTTTAAGACTAGGATTCTTCATTTGTTATAGTGACAATAACAATGGTAAAAGCATCAAAATGTTTATTAATTCAATTAGTTTATTAATTCAATTAATTCAATTATTAATTCATTTGTTATAGTGACAATAACAATGGCAATTTCTATGAAAAATGCAATTATGTGACATGTAAATTAAGAAACGTAACATAAAGACATTAATAAACAAATAAAAGAATAATTTGTACATCTTACTTGATAATAAAGAGATAAATGAATAAGAAATTCACGATGATCAGTTGAACACCTATGACACAAATATAATTAATCTAATGAATTATGTAAATATATCTAAGGTCTCTAAAACAAAGTTTATTTTTATAGAATAAAAAGAAAAGTATTCTAAAGGAGTAAATAATTAATTGAATCAAGGACCCTCTGTCCCACTTGCAAGGATATCAAACTCGAGCTAGCATCTAGCGTATGAAAGCTAAAATAGATTCCTTACTTCAAATTTGATTTGACCACGAAGGCTTCATGAATGGATGAGCAAAAAAAATATCAGCATATATAAAACATATTTATAGCAAAAAGAAATCAACCTTTCAAATCAAACATGAAATTTATAATAATAATAATAATAAAATGCAACTTGAGTAGAATAACTTCAGCCTAAGTGTGTTTGGTATACTGGATAGAAGTACACTACAAGACATAATAAACAATTATTCTATTTGGATTTGTAAATAAATAGATAGATTAATAAATACACAAATAGATTGACAAACAAAGAGAGAAAGAGATAAATTATTGTGTTTTAGAATATTTCATTAAAATATTTGGATTAATATTTTTTTCATGGTCAAGATTCTTGTGTAATATTTTATATATTGTTAAAAAGTCCTACACTATTAGATGTTTGGGACTATGATATCTGTTGCTTTTTAAAGTGCTTTTCATTTCAAAACACATTAAAATATTTTTTTATTTTTTAAAAATCATTTTTTGACATCAGCACATCAAAATGATCTAAAAACATCAAAAACATATTAATTTAAAGTAAAATAAATAAATAAAATTTAAACTTGTTCAAAAGTACTTTCCAACCGCAGTGCCAAATACTAACTAGGGAATTTATGAGAATTTTATTTCTCATAACTCATAGACTAACCATACAATTGAATAATTAACATATACTAAAAGGTCTTGGCATTTCACTATAGCAATAAATAGTAAAATGCTTTGCTTTTTTTTTTTTTAATTTAATCCTCAAGTTTTTTTTAAGTTCAAACTTTTTTTTTCAATTTTATCATTCAATGTTGGGTTTAATGGATATTGGACTTCATAATTTGTTTCAATTTACTTCTTCTAGTCTCATTACCCAGGTTTAGTAGGTTAATCTAGATTGACTCGAGTCATTTTTTGTTTCTTTTTTAGTTGATTTTTTTTTCAACTTCAGCTTTTAATGTTAGGTTGATTGAGAATTGAGTTTCATATTCATTTATTTTTCTCTATGAGATTATCATGGTTTCATGACTCGGGTTGTAAGTTTTACATGTTAACCAAGTTAACTTGGGGTTTTTTTTGTCCTTTTTTGAATTGCATATTTTTTTTTCAATTTCATCCTCCAACATTGGATTTATTGGAAATTTGACTTCATAATCTTTTTTTATTTTTTCTATAGATTTATCTCGGTCTTAAGACCTGAGTTTGACAGGTTAACCCGATTTAACCTGAGATATTTTTTAATTGATTTTTTTTTCACTTTATTCTTTCAACATTGGGTTGATTGAGAATTGAACTTCATAATTTTTTATTTGTTTTCTACGAGTTTATCATAGTCTCATAATTCTGGTCGCGAGTTAGCCCAGCTGTCTTAGTGTTTTTTTATCCAATCGAATGTTTTTTTTTCAATTTCATCTTTCAATATTGGATTGATTGAGAATTAGACTTCATAATTTTTTTTATTTTTCTTTCTTTGAGGTTATCACAGCCTCATGACTCGGGTCACAGATTTGGTCGATTAACTTGGGTGTTTTTTTGTTTTTTTTTTTAATTGATTTTTTTTTCAATTTCATTATGTAATATTATTGAGTTGACTGGAAATTAGGCTAATAATTTTTTTATTTTTTTCTATATGGTTATTAGAGTCTTATGACTTAGGTCAGAGACTTAAAAGGTTAACCTGAGTTAATCCGAGTAAATCTAAGTCAATTTAATATATTGTCGTCTTAATATTTTCTTAAAATAAACCATTATCTTGATTTTTTTAGTCATACTATATTCTTACCACTCGTTTAGGTTATCGTTGGATATATAAAGTTGACTAAATCACTTTACTCAACCTCTACATAGTTTTTTTTCTTAAAAAAATAATAATTTGACTAGCAGCGTAGCCCAGGAAATTATCTAGTGTTGGCTGAAAGGGGATATTTCTCTTAACATCATACAAATCCTTGTAGATTTATAGTATTTAGAATTCAACAGGAACTATGAATATACAAATACGCTTAGCCTAGCAAATAATTACATAATAGCTTTATCTATTGAAGATGATTTGATTAAAACGAATCTAATTTCCTCAATTATTAAGTAATGGGAAGGTCTGCTCTTACTACGTGGATTTTTGGGCTTTCCAATATAAAACAAAATGAGTGATATAATAAAAAAAATAAAAAAGAAAAGGAATGATGGTGTCAAGATCAAATTATGGTGGTGAAAGCTAGCCATGCACTATTAAATCCAAACATTATTGTTAATTAGAATGTTCTTCACTTTTATTTTCACTATAATAGAAAGATGAGGTTGAAAATTGGAGGAGATCCAACTTTTACAAGAATAATATTATTTAGACCATTACCCTACTTTAATTCACCAAACACAGAGAAATTTTAGTCTTGTGAATTTGTAGATTTTACATCCGTATCAAATTTAAGGTAAAAGTTCAAAATGTTAGATATCAAGATTAAAGTCTTAATTCAGTTTTATATATGTATTATTAAGCAGATTTTAAAAGTAATTAGTTTTCTAATTGACTAATAAATTAAAACACCGCAATCTTTTTAATAATGGATATTTGATTTTTATTTATAATTATTTAACCCTACAACGAGATAGACTTCGATATAAACTAGCATATAGAAATAAATTGAATGAGTCTGGTAGGAGAAAATAAGGATTAAATTGAACAAATATTTCACTTTCTTTCTTCATGGATCATACTTGCAAACATGTATGAACACATAATAATATAATATAAAGACAATAACATATAACACAAGAATTAGTAGAAATACACACCTTGTTTGTAGTAGAGACAGGAACAAACGGAAAAAAACGAAAGAACCTGAAAAGAAGACAATAATTAATTAAATGAAGAATACTCTCTGCCACTTCAAAGGATGAAACTCGAGCTATATCCCACTCAAGGAATATTATTTGGTTTGCTTATAAAGTAAGCTAATGGCATTCCTTGCTTTAAATTTGGTTTGCTTATGAAGTAAGCTAAGGACAACAACATTTACAGGCTAAAGAGAGATTCTCATTTCAATTTTTTTAGTCAATTAAAAAAAACATATAAAATACAAAAAAAAAATGACAAAATTATTCCCTAATAAATATTCAAAAGTGACAGATTATCTGTCACTCCACTCTTAAAAAAAGGTAAAGTAACAGTAGCCTTTGGTTAAAGTAGAAGAATGGGTTCGTCCCATCTGGATTAATTATTCTGTCACTCCACTCTTAAAATTATCATAAGGTAAAAGGTAGTTGGCCCTGTGTTATTAATCAATACATAAACAATAATGAAACAGATACATTCATAGTTTCTAGACAAAATTTAGAGTAATTTTATCTACCGACTAAAATGTTCTCAATACTCATATAAAGTTTCGTTTGTTGTCACCCCTGGACATCGCGCGACCAATTAAGAATATTTAGAAAAAGAATAGATATTTGACATCTTGTTCTTTGCGGGAAAATGTCTAATTCAAAGAGTCGCCACCTAATATTATGGTAGGAACCCTTATTATTCAACAGAGATTCTATGGTACGAGACTGGTTACGCAAAATGAAAGATGTTATCACCCCATAAGCGTCCTATACCTGAGGCGGGTTACATTGCTTGTTTTGTCTAAAATTGCTAAGAATTTGTTTTCCTCTTTTTCTGGACTTCCTACGATGTTCCTGACTCTGATATTAATGAACAATTATTTATGAATATTTTTAACTCTGTCATTGGTAAATATTGCACAACACAAAAAGTGTGATACTCCTGACTCTGACGCTAGTAAATAAACCCGCAAAATTTGAGTTTTTCAAAAAACAAATATATTTAATTATTATTACTATTTGTTTTTTTTTCTGGATCTAACCAAGTCATACGGGTTAGGCTAGACCCAGTAACCCGGCCTAGTCACTGGCCTAGGCTAGTGACCCGGCTGGCAACTGTTGCACGCATGCGTGAATGGTTCAAGCATGCATGCAACAGTAATCGGTTAATTATTTTAGCAAGCAAGGAAGGAAACTTACTTGGACATGCCGCTGCTGGAGGCGAAGTCGAGGGAGACAGCCGGATGACGCTGGAGACCGGTGGCTGGGCAAACATCGCGACTTTCCCTTCATTCTTTTGTGTTTCTTCTTTCTCCCTGGTTTTCGTTGCTCCTCGCTATTATGGAAAGGGAATGGAGCTGTTGGTCGAAGGAGCATAATGGGGAGAGAGGAGCGCCTGTTGGAGCTTGTAGTGTGCTGCTGTTCACAGCTGGTGAAGAGGAGAGGAGAGGAGATGACGACAGCAATCTAGAGGAGGAGAGCCGATGTTGTGAAGAGTTACTGGACGTTGCTTGGGGTTGGACTGAAACTTACCTTCTGCTGACAATGGGAACCTCTATTGGATGCTACTCTTGGTCGAAGATAGGACATTGGACGTTGTTGTTGCACTACTTAAAGAAGAGACTTCTATTGTTTGCCCATTGTTTATCAGTGATGAACACTTGAGAATTTTGCAGGAACCGGTTGATTGATTGGCTTGATTAATTTGAACCAATCGATCGTTTTAGTCATTAGTGGGGTTCTAATGACTAGTTTTTCTTAGAAACAATTATATAGCTTGTCGAATTGTAAAATTAGTAAGGGATTCCGAACATATATGATAAACAACATACTCTAAGATCAAAATAACAATAAAATTATCAATTATTGATTATACTCTAACTAGCGGTTTTAAACCTTTATATTCTAGAACAAAAAGTATACTTTTTCATTCTCACTATACTTAAACACTTTTAAATCCTATAAGTGCTATTTAGTGAGTTATGGAGATACTAGAACTTCATTTATATCATCCACTCTATGAAAGAGTTTGTTGTAAACAAAACCATACTTGTAAACCTATGAGAGTTAAGTAAAAACTAATGGTATTGATTAGGGAATGAAAATGTATACTCTTTGGCATTTGAAACCGTTTACCACATTAAGGATGATGATGATGATCAAGAAAGCATTAAAGAGGACGTTGCTTTAATTACAAGGCGATTAAGAAGTTTTCTATCAAAAGTGAAAATGAGGTACAATATTTGGATGATGAATCTAACCCTACCTCTGATGAGTTGCATGATGCTCTTGAATCTTTATGTAATGAATTTAAAAAATTAGGTTTAAAATATAGTTTATTGAAAGAGAATTATACATGCTTGTTTGCTGGAAAAAGAAACTCTAGAAAATAAAAATTGCATTGTTATTGATGAAAATAAAAAGGTAAATCAACTTGAAGAAGAAAATAAATCCTTACAAGAAAAGTTTGACAAGTTGAATACAATACTAGCTAAATTCACAAAAGGCTCTAAGAATTAGACCAAAAAAAGTATGGTTACTAAAAACCTTATCTTGATTTTTTGTATAAATAAATAAAAAGAGTATAGGGAATAATCCATTTGTATTATGTTCATGTTTTTTAAGAAACTTAGCAATTCATCTATAAGAAGATAAGGAGGGGTGTCGCTTTAAACAAAAGTATGAATAGATTTTGTAAATATTCATAAAAAGTACTAAGTAGAAGCATAAGACCATAATAGTTCTCAATTTAGTGAATCTCTCATAGTAAGAATGTAGTTTTATATGCGCATTTCTCTTAGTTAAACATCAACTAACCATGATTTAAGAATCTGTATAAGAATCTGTAAATAGCTATGGTCTCTAAAAAAAGAAAGTCTTTTTATAGCATAAAAAAGAAAAGTCTTTAAAAAAAGTAAATAATAATTAATTGAATTAAAGACCCTCTCTCTCACTTGCAATGATCAAACTTGAGCTAGCATCTAATAGTAACTTGCATATAACTATCCTTATGATATATACATAAAAGCTAAAAGAGATTCCTTACTTGAAATTTGATTTGCCCATGAAGGCCAAAGACAAAAATACTCAAACTAAACTTTCAATTTATTTTTTCTTATATGTATTAACATATATGGCTAAAGGCTTGATGAATGGATGAGCAAAAACAAATTAGCATATATATAACATATTTATAGCACAAAAAAAAAATCAACCTTTCAAATCAAACATGAAATTTATAATAATAATAATAATAATAATAATAATAATAATAAGAAAAAGAAGAAGAAGTTATAGCTTGAGTAGAATAACTTCAGTCTCCGTCTAGAAATGTGTTTGGTATACTAATAGAAGTACTTTAAACAAGTCATAATAAACAATTATACTATTTGGATTTGTAGATAGATAGATAAAGATATATAAATTATTGTGTTTTAGAATAATTTATTAAAATGTTTGGATTAATTTTTATTTCATGGTCAAGATTCTTGCGTAATATTTTATATATTGTTAAAAAAATCCTACACTCTATTTTGCTTAACTAGGGAATTTATAAAAGTTTTATTTCTCATAGACTAACCATACAATTGAATAATTAACTCTAGCAATGACTAGTGAAATGCTTTAGCCTTTTTCACTTTAGTTCTCAAGATTATTATTTTTTAAGTTTAAACTTATTTTTTTTTAATTTTACCCTCTTCACAATTATTTTCATTATAATAGAAAGATAATGTTATAAAAATTGAAGGAGATCCATCTCTTACAAGAGTACTATTATTTAGACCATTACCCTATTTTAATTCACCAAACAAATTGAAATTTTACTCTTGTGAATTTGTAGCTTTAACATCCGAATCAAATTTACGATAAAAGTTCAAAATGTTAGCTATCAAGTTTAAAGTCTTAATTTAATTTTGTATATGTATTATTAAGAAGATTTTAAAAATAATTATTTTTCTAATAGACTAATAAATTAAAACACAATAATCTTTTTAATAATGGGTATTTGATCTGTATTTACAATTATTCAACTCTACAACTAGATATATAGACTTCCATATATACTTATATATAGAGATTGATTGAGTCTAGTAGGAGAGAATGAGGATTAAATTGAACAAGTATTTCACTTTCTTTCTTCATGGATCATACTTGCAAACATGTATATATGAACACATAATAATATAATATAAAGACAATAACAAATAACACAAGAATTATTAGTTGAAATAGACACACCTTATAGTAGAGACCGGAACGAATGAAAGGTTCACGATCACTTAGACACCCACAGCCTCTCTATCAATAGATTGCAACCACAAATATAATCCTTAATGGATGTAGTGTTCCTATAATTATGATGATTGGGGAAAAAAAACGAAAGGACCTGAAAAGTAGACAATAATTAATTAAACAAGGAATACTCTCTGCCGCTTCCAAGAATGAAACTCGAGCTATATGATTGTCCCTCTAATCCCACTCAAGGAATATGATTTGCCCATAAAGAAAAAAAAAAGAATAGAAAAGGCATTCCTTGCTTCATGTTTGGTTTGCTTCATGTTTGCTTCATGTTTGGTTTGCTTCATGTTTGGTTTACTTATGAAGCCTACTATAAGCTAAATTTAAGTTATATTGGGTATTACTTTTATAATTTGATTTAAGTTATTTTTCAATTTTTGACTTAAATAAATCAGAATTTTATTCCAAATTTGAATAAAATAATATTTTTTAACTTTTAACCTATGAGTTAGCTATAACTCATGTTACATTTTTCATTAAAAAAAGTTAATTTAAATCATTTTTACCAAACATCTTTATAACTTGAAGTTATTTTATTTCTTTTCATAAGTTATTTATGAAAAATAATTTTTGGATTATGACATAAAACAAAAAAAATCATAATTTAAAAACTTACCAAACAGACTTTTTAATTTCCGACACAGAACAAAATGCTTACAAAAAAAACAATAGCATGAAGAGAGATAAGCAAGAGGAGGTTGGCGCTGCTCTAAGCAAATAAAACTGCTTTACATCCAACAAAACAACGTGAAAAAAAATAAATTTCTGTGTAGCATTTTCCTACAACTTGTGTTCGGGTTCTAGCTAGGGTTTAAAATCCGTCATTAATAACAATGAATGCTAAGGGTGTTCGCTTCAAATTATTTTTTAAAGTGTATTTGATTTAAAAAAAATATTAAATTAATGTTGTTAATTTAATTTTTTAAGTATTTTTTTATGATTTTAAAGTGTTTCTTTTTTAAATTAAAAAAAATTATTTTAATATATTTTCAATTAAAAAATATTTTTGTAAAAGTATCCCGTACACCACATAACCAATCATACACTACGGTACCTTTTGTGGTTGTGATTTTAAAAAATAGATTAAAAAATTTATTTTAGTTATGGTTTTAAAAAAATAATGTTAGGTTAAAAGTATTGTGATGTAGATTTTTACAAGTAAAATAAATGAAAAGCAAATATACATAAATAAAAAACAGATTATTTTATCTTTTAGCAATTATATATAAAGTATAATACAAAAAACAGAAGTTATTTAGTAACACATGGCTAACAGTCTTTAAAACTTGACATCATCTCAACAATTTAAAAAAGGGTAATCACCTTTATGAACTCTATGAATAATAACATTTTCATAAGAGCAAAATTAAAGATTTTTGAAGATGGAGCTCTAATCAACCACAACAACAAGCTCATCATTTGATGCTATCTTCACTAGTAGAGAAACCTCCAATACAGGCATGTGGTTGCAGCAGGGAGTCAATTGAATGGACAAGCAGACAGCAAGTAATTGAGCAGTTTCAAAAAGGCACTGTTTGATTGCAGGAAAACTTTGTAAATTTTTGGACCATTATTCCACTTTTAGGGACCTCCAAGAAAATAAATCATCATAACTAAGAAAAAAAAACTTCGTAAAATGCAAAACTTTCCCTTTATTTTCCCACTCAATTTTCTCAGGATTCGAGAACAAATGTTCCTTCTGCTTTAATTGGTGGTTGATTATTTATTCAACACATAACAAAGTGTTTGGTATCTGAGAAACTACGGGAAAGTGAACGAATAAACTAAACTGACAAAAATCTTAAATGGTTTTAAATTATTTCAGCTACTTTCCCTCAATTTTCTAGGTAAACAAGATGAGCTAAATTTATTCCCAGCCTAAACATCAAGAATTTCAGTAGAAGAAAAGAAGAGATTATCACTTCACCATGAATAACTAGTCAGCACATAGAGAAACCGAGTCAATGAAAGAAAAAGACTAATGAATAGAAATCAATCAACAGAACAATAGCTTTCTATTTGCTTTAGACCAAAATTTAATTGGCTAAAAAATACTCCCAAAGGCCTGACTGCTCTGGGTCCAAGCACTGCCTTGAACCATATACCTTTAATGGGCTCGAGTGTGCGTCTCAAGTCTAAGCACTGCCTTGAACCATATACCTTTAATGGGCTCGAGTGTGCGTCTCAAGTCTAATGTGATTGGATCTAGATAATACATGTTAATTTATTTTTTACTTTTAATAGGTTTAGGCAACTCGAACATTCCATTCAAAAATTTTTCAAGATCCCACACATATTTTTCAAATATGTATTATTTTGAGTGAAATACAATTTAAAATACTACATGATAAAATTACTTTTTAATCTCTCATCTCTTCAAAAATACTAAACTTGTAAGCTATAAATACCACATGAATCCTCAAAGTTCAAGATTTATAATCTTTCTATTTTTAACTTTTATAGCATATATATTTTTAAACTTTATTTCTTCAAAATATCATTATATTTTCTCTCCTTACATAAATTCTTAAGGATTTAAAAGTCCTCACCCGTGATTTTAGCCGGTATAGATATAAAAAAAAAGACGGAAACATCATCTTCGCAAACAACAAACATAAATAGTAAATAAATATATATCTTTATTGTTTTTTTAAAAAAACTTTTTCACAAAAACAAAAAAAATAATTGCTTTATCCTCTGGCTGAAAGTAAAGGTCTTTCAATTCAATAAGAGATTTTGGATCAAATTGGTATAAGATCTTTTATAAATAACAGCTATTTATTATTTTTATTTATCAAACATCAATTACCTTTATCAAACACTACCAATCAACCACTATAATTAAGAAAAAAATTCAATTACTAAAATTAAAAATTAAGGACACATAATTCTTATTCTAAACCACAAGTCAAACATCTCGGTGGCTGTCATTTAAAGTGGATGTCGTTCTACGCGAGCCAAGGACGAAACTA
>Ga0307515_10021667_pt1 | contig 11376 bp, 5 predicted proteins | sample 17_EM_MG_FD_194513 | JGI IMG/M metagenome (GOLD analysis project Ga0307515, IMG submission 194513) | Populus trichocarpa ectomycorrhiza microbial communities from riparian zone in the Pacific Northwest, United States - 17_EM | ecosystem: Host-associated > Plants > Roots > Unclassified | place... | reverse complement strand
TCTGAAATAGTGATTAATCACTTGCTAAAAGGAAAATAACTTAAAAATAGCAATACCTCATCAAGTTGGATTAAATTGATTTTCTTCCTGATGTCATATATTCTGGATCTCTGATGTATTTTGGGAACTTCCTCAGCTCCCCTTCACACTTCTTTTCCAGCAAAGGACATTGCCAGATAGTTAGAGAAGAAATGGAGGGGGGCAGCCCCTCTTCTGGCATGGAAACCTCCATGCAGTTCATAATTATCAACTCTCTAAGAGAGGTGAGGTGTTGAAGTCCCTTGTAGTCAAGAGATTTCAGATTTTTATGTGTCCTGATTTCAAGACGGGTAAGGCTTGAGGGCAGTAGCGTCTCCTCAGGGAAGCACTCCAAAACATCATTGTCTGCAATTGAAAATCTTGAAAGAACATGGAGTGATTGCAAATCCCATTGTGCACGGTCTGCAATGAGTTTGTCGCAACCCCAAATAGCAAGTCCTTTAAGTTTGGAGGGCAAACCCCCTACTGGAAATGACTCGAGTTTCGGACAATGAAATATGGACAATTTCTCAAGGGAAGGTAGAAGTGAATGCATATTCTCAGGCAATGACTTCAAATTTGAACAACTCCATAACTGAAACTCTTTCAAATTTGGGGCAAGGGGTATTCCTTTGCTGAAAGATACTAAATTAGGACAACTACCAATAGTAAGAGATTCTAATTTAGGGAACAACTCTAATGGGAAAAACTCGATCTCAAACTGCTCACATGCCCTGATATCAAGTTTGGTTAAAGAAGGAAAGTGAGTAAAGAGGGCCTTCTTCAGGTTGGGGCAGCTTCTGATGTAAAGCTCTTGGAGGAGAGGAAGAGAGGAGTTCCCAACCCAATCTGGAAATCTTGTACCTCTATACCCATTAATGGAGAGAATTTTGACATTCACAGGAGGTTGTAGTTGCTCAAGTACCCTTTCATGGACGAGTGGATTATCCATATCACAATCCCATACTAACTCCAACTTCTCAAGATGCTCTTTACCCTTCAAATTCGCTTCAAAAGAATCTCGAGCATCTGTGACATTTTGAAGATTCCAAATAGAAAGATCACCAGATAGATGTTGAAGCTTTCCCAACTCTTTAATGTTAGAGCCACTTTGTTTTCCGATAAAGAAATCAGTTAATTTTCGAAGCTTTGTTAGTTTACCCATTTGCAGTGGCATCTCTGGCAATTTTGTGTGTTGAAGATCAAGATGACGCAAGTTGATTAAGCTTCTCATGTTAACTGGCAACTCAACAAGCTTAACACAAAAGTGCAAGTTCAAAATTTCCAAATTATACAGACTGCACATTGATTCAGGGAGCCTTGTAATCTTTGTATGAGAGAGATCGAGATACCGTAAATGCTTCAAGTTGCAAATTGAATTAGGCAACACAGATATATCATGAAAGGGGTGCAAAGATAGCACTCTGAGGCACTTGAGTGCAGGCAATAAATTACATATTACCTCAACTTGTTGTATCATGTGTCTAGGCCAACCACTCGGACATAGCAAGGTGCGCAGCAATTGGGGGTTCTTGATTGCCTTGAATGTCTGATAAGAGTCATCTTTTGTTGCTCTGTATGATAAATGGCGAGTCCTTTGAGTAGTCTTGCTTGAATCATCACCTTCTAGCCTGAAGCAAAAATCTCCGGATGCAAATCTAGCTAAATCATTAATGAGGTCATGCATTACGAACAATGATGAACTGGGACTTGATTGCTGAAAAAATGACCTTGCCACAAGCTCATTGAAGTACTCATAGCCTATTTCTTCCATCTCATTATTTCTTCTGGGTTCCACCAAAAAGCCCTCTGCCATCCATAAAAGGACTATCTCCTCCCTTGTGAATTTATAACCCTTCGGAATTATAGCGCAGTATGAAAAGCATCGTTTTAAATGAGAAGGGAGATAATGATAACTCAACCGTAGAGGTGACAGAATGTTGTCGTTTGGCAATTCCCAAAAATTGCTCTTTAATATCTTCATCCACTCCTTCATAGCTCTTTTGGAGCACAGGAGACTCCCAAGTGTTTTTGCAGCCAAAGGTAGGCCGTTGCACTTCCTCGCTATCTGTCTGCCAATTAATTCCAACTCTGGATGGGCAGTGAAATTTCCACCATCAAATGCATGTTTTGACAACACCAGCCAACAATCATCGTCAGATAACTTCTTTATATGATGAGTTGAAACAGAAGAAATAATTGATGCTACGTTTTCATTGCGGGTTGTAACGATAATTTTACTTCCCTGTCTCACGGACATGAAAGGTTTCAGTAAAAATTCCCACTGTGATTGGTTATCGCTCCAAACATCGTCTAGAACAAGCAATAGTTTGTTCCCTGACAATTTCTTCTCCAGCTCGCAATGGAGTTGATCTTCAGTCATGTTGTCACAATTCATCGAACCAACCCCCTTCAGAATATCTTTTGTTACTTTGAGAACATCGAATTCTTCCGAAACATAAACCCAGGCTTTGAGATCAAACGAGCTCTTCTGGCTTCTGTCGTTGGAAACAACAATTTCTTTATAGAGAAGCTGAGCAAGGGTGGTTTTACCAACCCCTCCCATACCCACTATCGAAATCACATCTAGGTGCCTGCCTTTTGTATCATCTGCTAGCAGCAACTTCACTATGGCTTCTTTTTCAGCATCCCTTCCATAAACTCCAGATTCATCTACCAGAGAAGAAGTTGGTGTTATCCGCGACGATGGTTTCTCCCCAATGCGCTCTATCAGACCAAGAACATCCTTTTGTCCCACTAACTCTTCTAAACTTCGAAGGATCTTTGCCAACTCTGTTTGCACCTCTCTCACCCCCTTTCTACATGGATTAAGAGAAGCGAGAAAGCTTCGAAGCTGATCCGTGCAGGTCTGACTTCGAGATTCACCTTCCAACTTCAACCGCAAAGCTTTATAAGCAATCTCATCCAAGAAGTCATCAGCTTGATAGACAGCATCCTTAAGCTCATCAAGCCACTCTTTCACAGCTGCATCAGTAATCTGCTTCTCCTGTGCATCATTGAGCAGTTTACTAACAGACCTCATCCTTGCCTTCAACTTCTTCAATTCTTCATCATCGATCTTTTGGCTCTTGAAGAAGTCCCTAACCATAGGAGAAAGTACCCTCTCCATCAAAACTTCAAGGACTGCAGCAAGAATTGATTCTCCAATCAACGCAAGAGCCATTTCCCCTCTTCACAAATAATAAATAGTCAGCAAAGCCAAATGAACCAGAAAGAACAAGTACACAAGATTATGCAGCAGGCATTCGAATCAAGACATCAATCAACTCAATCTTTATTTTCATTAAAATTATTCAACTTCATGATATTTCGTTAAATAACTCATCAAAATAAAAAGATTAAGGCCATGTAACATCAATTCACATAATTCATACTTCCAAAAAATCAAATATCCTAAAGAACCAAAAAAATAAATTGAAATACCCCAAACCCAGAACACGAAAATCCTTATTATGGGTTCTTTAATATATACATAGCTGCAGAAAAGAAAGCAAAATTGCGATGAAAAAAATTCAAGAACATGTAGAAAAGATTGAGCCAACAAAGGAAGTCAAGGAAACAGAGCTTACTTGAGCCGACAGCATGCAGCAGTATTTAGGTGACAATGAAGGAAAATTCCAGGGATGAGTGATGAAAGGAATTCTGATTTAATCAAGTCAAGTCAGTTGGTGTGAAGCTCAGAGATTAGACGTTTTCGGACATGAAAGTAGAAAAAATTGTCAATAACGGTCGATGTCAGTTTGTGTAGCTGTATGCCAGCCAAAAGATATAGAGAAGAAAAGGTCAATCATCCCTGTACTTTTTGAAATGTTTTGGTTGGGTCCCTCTACTGTTCTGTGGTTTAATTTGGTCCTTGTATATTACGTAATATCTGTGATTTGATCCTTCTGTAAAAGTTTACCTTTGTATTGTATTTGGGAAAAAAAATAGGGAGGAATGAAAATGAGAAGAATAAAAGTGCGAGGAAGGAAAATATTAGAAAAGAAAACGATTTTCCTCACTGAGTTTGGAAGGGGTAAATTTGGAAGGAAGGAAAATGGAGGGGTTTTGTAAAATTACAATTTTACCCTTTCACTTTTTTTTTATATTGGTCTAGAAAGTTTTCGAAATTCTTTAAATAAGAAGATTGTGATTTGAATGGGAGTAACTTGATGATAAAAGGAGAGAGAGAATAAAAGAGTCGTTCATATAATAAGCTTTTTTTTTCTTGATAATTAATATATATATATATTGTTAGAATATTTATTTAAAATAATAATTAATAATAGAATTTTTTAATTATTAAATTTTATTGACTTATCTATTTTAATGGTACATAAAATTTAAAAGGTTAACATTAATATAATTGATGAGCTAACGCTTATGATTAAATTAATTTATTATATGTAGTTATTTTAAATATATTTAGTAATTAATGTATTTATTGAGTGTGTGTGTGTGTGTGTGACATGTTTTTAGGATAATAATATATAATATTTTTCATCATCAAAACTTTTAAAAATACTTTTGTATTTTTGTCAATTATAAATCTCAACACATAATTTAAGATCTTTTTTTTTCTATATATTCCTCTCAAATTTTATTGCATTTCTTTTTTCATACTTTATTAATTTAAGTTAGAAAATGGTGATTTAATGGCTTAATTGGAGGTTTTTTTCTACATTAAAAAATTCTGTATGTTGAAAAAGAATCATATTATATATAAAATTATCCTTATATAAAGGGGGTGTTTTCTATTTAAAGATAACACTTCTTATAAACCTTTATTTTTTTCATATTTACTTTTACTTTTTTATTTTTATTGTTAATTTTAGATGTTAATTTAAATATTGAAAAGGAAACAACAATCTTAATTGCATTTATTTTTCCAACTCTTTCAAATATCTTTAATTTTCCTAATATATATATTGAAGTGAAAAATATGATTTTGTTGTGAATGAGAACAGTCATACAAATAAGGGTAAAAATGTAATTCTAATCACTTTTTATTTCTACACGCAGCAATGTCTTCGCTCCCTTCATCTGGAGAGATCAATCACATCATATTCCTCGTAATTCTCAAATATTAGAATTAGAGATCACAGATAGAATTTTTACAAATTCATTATTTATTGGATAAAATATTTAAATATCTATAAACTATTTATAAAATTTTGAATTTTCACATGAGTATCTATTACCTATTACTTGATTATTATTTATTATTCACTAAAATATAAAATAGTTATATATATATATATATATATATATTTCAAGTATATGATAAATTATAAATATTATACATATATGAATGTTTTATGTTAATATTAAGATAAATATATATCATATTGTATTAAGAAAAAAAATCTAAATGTTATATAAATATATCTATATATTACAAATATATATTTCAAACTAGGTGAATTTTAAATTGGATTTAATAATAAACATACTTTATCTATTATCTATCGGGTAAAATTCAAAAAATACATATTCATTCAAATATGGTTTGTATTCATTGAGTGCGAATTAAATATTTATCCCTAACTAGAGTCCATGCTATCCCTAACTATCCCTTTTATTTTATTTCCATTCTTTTTTTTTTCTTTCAAAAACCCACTCTTCCCAAACATGAGATATTTTTTTAACCTATATACTTTCAAATAAAAATTATTTAGTTTGTATATATTTTTTTGTGTTTAATTTTATTAGTTAAAATAAAAATGATAAAATTCAAACTCATAAACGTTTGATTTTTAAAATTATTAAAAAAATCATATTAACCTAAAAATTTAAGTTGTTAGAGAAGGTTATATAATATAATTTATATTATGCCTTAATAAAATGATTGTTAAGTGTTCTTTTATGACTAAAAATATAATTAGAAAATTTATAAACTTAATTTCAATTAAATGAAATTAAAATAAAATTATTTTAAAGATACTGAAAGAACACTTACCCGCACATTCTTTTAGTAACAAGATGGTGTGGAGCAGCAATTCTTTTGGTGTTAATAATTGGGTTTCACGCACTTGAAATAGAAATGAACCTGACCGATCGGCTCAACTATTAAAATGATGAATCAAGCGTTTGTGCGATCGACACCTTCAAAGGCATGGCACCAATGATCTGCAAGTTCTAGAAGGCCAGCAAGCATGTTAGGAGCGATATGGCAAATTAATGGTGGTTCCCTGCATTGAGAGTTGACATGGACAATCCTATGGGAACTGGAGGATCAGAGCAAGACCGAGAGAGCAACTTGGAGAAGAAAATGACCAAAACGTTTTTGGTTTTTGTTTTTTTATTTTTCCATAAGGGAATATTATTAAGCTCCATGCACGCAACAAGCTGAGGAAACCTTTACAAAAAGGTGCAAGCACAAACTAAATGAGAGAGAGAACACAATTTACAAGAGTGAAATTACTAATAATTTTTTTAATATTTGAGGAATTAAAATCTAATTTTTAAATATAAATTAATCAATTATTATATTGATAATAAATTAAATTATTTAATTTATTGAATTCTATTTAATTAGAATTATAATTTATATTTGGATAGATATATTAGGAACTTAATGGGTCACATACATTTAAAACTATCAGTCATAAACTAAACTGAAATGATTTAATAAATATGACTTGATTAAAATATATTTTTAAAATTAAGAATTATAATATAATTAATACATGGATTATTTTTTTAGAAAAAAATCAAGGATCACTTCATTGATTAAATTTCTAAAATTATCCTTAAATAATATATAGATATTATTTAAAGGAAAAATAGATATTTTTATCATTTATATAGTTTTTAAGATTCCCTATAAATATAAAGCTAAACCTATTATTTTGTAAATGAAAAAGAAAAGTGGTTATCTATTAGGTAAAAAACACACGTGAATACAAAATTAGAGTTAGCACTCTAGACAAAACAATTCCTCTTTTCTAAATAGGAATTTAGGAGATTTTTCATAGATAGTTAATGTAAATTACCATTAGAAACCGGATAATTAGACAGCTTGTGGTTTGTGCTAACCCGACTTTTAAGAAATTATTTAAAGCCACAGAATATCAGAGTTTCAAGTAATAAATCTCTAAACAATTCTAAATTTATCTAATGAGAATAATTTTATTTTATAACTTCCGCTATGTGTATATGATATTTGAGGAAACGAGTGTGTGTATATATATATATATATATATATATATATACAGATTTGAGACAGAAATCTAATGAACAAAGAACACTATATTACATACGAATAGTTGTTACAAATAACTGGAATGATCGATAATGAGTATCCTCACACCACTCTTAAGAGAATCACTTTCCTATAGGCATCACACCAAACAAGGATTACAATTTCAGAAACACACACTACCCATTACAATCCTATTCTACAATATATATAGTTTTCTAGATAACAGTTTTCTGAAAAGATAAACAAGAAGTTAGATACGAACAGTGGTAGTTAATTAACTTCCATTGCCACATGTAACTACAAGATCAACTTCAACCTATAATCCTTCCTTGCTGTCAACGTGTAACGTTGGAAAGGTAGCTTGCATTGAGTGTTTCCATCCATCATAACTTAACTTAGTTGAACTGGAACCAATGGCACTTGCTTCTGCATGGTGTTTGTGCTGCCCGGTAACATTGAAATTGCAGCACTTCTCCTGTTACCCGTTTGGACCTTTTTTTCTAGTAAAGGGCAAGAAAAAACTTTCAGAGTAGAACGGGAGAAGGGTAGCCCTCCTTCGGGCAATGACTCTAACCTACAGCAATCGAAGATCGTCAAACATTGAAGAGAGGTGAGTTGTTGAAGCCCTTTGTGGTCCAGAGATTTTAGATTTGAAAGATGCCTAATTTCAAGAGTCGTAAGACTGGAGGGGAGCAGCATCTCCTCTGGGAAGGATTCCACTTCATCGCACATAGCTATTGTAAAACTTGAAAGAGAATGGAGTGATTGCAAATCCCATTGCTTGCGATTCCTGATGAGTTGTATGCAATTCGTAACACTAAATGCTTTTAATTCTAAGCCTCTTATTGGAAAGGACTGAAGTTCTGGACAATTGCTTAGAGACAATCTGATTAGGGAAGGCAGCAAGGAATGCATGAGCTCAGGGAAGGATTTCAAATTCAAGCACTTGTGCACATCAAGCTCTCGTAAATTTGAGGGAGGATTAGAGCCTCCAATCCAAACCGGAAATCTTGTACCCCCATACCCTTCTAAGCGGAGAATCTTCAAATTGACATGAGGCTGTAATTGATCCAAAACACGTTCATGCAGTGAATTATTAGTGTCATCCTCCCACAATAACTCCAAACTCTCAAGGTCCGCCTTACCCTTCAAATCGGCTTCAGAAGCATCTTTAGCATCCACCACGTTTTGAAGATTGCGAATGCAAAGTTCTCCACACAAATGCTGAAGCTGCCCCAACTCTTTAATGCTAGATCCACTTTGATTTCCCAAAGAAAAAGAAGTTAATGTTCGGAGCTTTGCTAGTTTGCCCATTTGTGGTGGCATCTCAAGGAGTCTTGTTCCAGTGATATCAAGATGCCGCAAGTTGATCAACCTTCCCATGCCAGCAGGCAACTCATAAAGCATAAAACACCATATCAAGATTAAAGTTTGCAAATTATACAAACCACATATAGATTCTGGTAACTTTGTAAGGTCTGTCTGAGAAAGTTTCAGATATCGCAAATGCTTCAACTTGGCAATTGAATCAAGAAATTGTAAAGGCTCAAAGATATAGGGGGGCATAGACAACACTCTTAGGCGCTCAAGCATCCGCAAAAGTTTACTTATTACCTCAGCAGATATTGATTTATCTTTTGATAATATTAAGGTGCGCAACAAACGAGGTTTGCAAACGGCCTCGAACTTTTGAGAGATGTCATGTTCTTTTACTATGCATGATAAATGGCGAGTCCTTTGAGAAGTGTTTCTCGAGCCATTACCCTCCAACCGGAAGCAAAATTCTCCAGATGTGAAAGCAGCTAAATGATTCATGAGGTCATGCATTATGAATAATGATGGATCGCGACTTGATTGTTGTAAAAATGATCTCGATACAAGATCATCGAAGAACTCAGCCCCTATTTCTTCCATCTCCTTATTTTCTCCGGGTTGAACTAGAAAGCCTTCTGCCATCCATAAAAGGATCAGGTCTTTCTTGTTGAATTCATAGCCTTCGGGAAAAATCGCACAATATGAAAAGCATTGTTTTAGATACGATGGCAGGCAATGATAACTCAACTGTAGAGCTGAAAGGACTTTGTCATTTGGTGACTTCCACAAATTGCTTTTCAATATTTTCCTCCATTCCTCGCCTTCTCTTTTGGATCTCAGGAGACCTCCAAGTGTTTTTGCAGCCAAAGGTAGGCCGCTACACTTTTTTGCTATTTCTCTACCAACTTCTTCCAACCCTGGATATGCGCTGAAATTTCCTCCATCAAATGCAACTTTTGCCAACACCAGCCAACACTCATCATCGGACAAGCTCTGCAAACGATGAGATGGAAAAGTAGACTTGACTGATGCTACATTTTCACTGTGTGTCGTGACTAAGATCTTACTTCCTTTTCTCACAGACTTGAAAGGTTTCAGCAAAAAATCCCAAGCCGCTTGATCCTCACTCCAAACATCATCTAAAACAAGCAAAACTCTGTTCCCCCTCAATTTTTTCTCTAGCTCGCTATGAATCTGATTCTCAGTCATGTTATCGCACTTTGGCAAACCGACCTCCTTGAGAATATCTCTTGTAACCTTGAGAATATTAAATTCTTCCGAGACATAGACCCATGCTTTGAGATCAAACAACTTCGTCCCATTTCTGTCTTCTAAGAGTTCGATTTCTCTGCAGACAAGCTGAGCAAGGGTGGTTTTACCCATCCCACCCATACCCACAATTGGAACCACATCTAGTTGTCTTCCTTCTGCGTCGTCTGGCAGCATCGATGCCATTATTTTTTCCCTGTCAAACTTCCTGCCAAAAACATCAGATTCATCTACCAGAGCAGTTGTTGGTATTTTCTGTGATGACAGAGGTGGTCTTCTTCCAGCGCTTTCTATTAAACCAAGGTCACCCTTTTGTTGCCACAAGTCTTGAAGAATCTGAATGATCTTTTCTAACTCCGGTTGCATCTCTCCCATCCCCTTCTTACATGGAACAAGAGAAGTGAGGAAGCTCCGCACCTGATCTGAGCAGGCTTCACTCTGAGGTTCAGCTTCAAACTTCAATTGCCAAGCTATATAAGCAATCTCGTCCAAGAAGTCATCAGCCTGGTAGAGAGCATCCTTGAGGTCGTCGAGCCACCCTTTCACTGCTGGATCAGTAATGTGCTTCTCCTCTGCATTATTGAGAAGTTTGCCAACTGCTCTCACGGTAGACTTCAATTTCCTCAGCTGTCCATCGTCAAGCTTTTGCCTTTTGAAGAAGTTCTTAACCTGTGAGGAGGCTATCCTGTCGACCAAAGCCTCAATGACAGCAGAGAGAAGTGATTCTCCAATCAATGCCAGAGCCATGGTTTCTCCTCTTTGAGAAAAGGTGCTGGATGAAAAGATGAAATCTTATGAAGAAAAAAGTCGAAGTGTACTGGAAAAGAAGAGCCGCACAGATTTGAGATTAGTTTGGATGAAAGAACTTACAGTTGGATAGATTCATAGTTGAGTTGGAGATTATAGTGGATGAATATAAAATTAAAGTAGGATTGCTGTCGAGCTACAGAAATCGAACAAACTTTCCAACGGGTGGGCCAATGAGCATTGATTTGCAAGATGCCACTTATTTTAAAGAGTGGGGTTGACCGCTCTGTAGCTCCACATGCGGGCGCAGATCAGGGCCAGTCCTTCTGTTTCTCCCATTGACATTTTGCAGAAAATTGTAAAAACTATAGCAGTCTTGGTCCGGTATTTTCAACATGAGAAATCCATCAACAATATTGTCGCACCCGGTATCACGGCGGCCCTAAAAATAATTCTCTTAAATTGTGGAAAAAAAACAAATTTCTGGCATCTTGTTCTTTTAGGGGAAAAGTCTTGTTTAAGGAGTCGCCACCTAGTATTATGGTCACTAGAAACCCTAACTGGTCAACAGAGATTCTATGGTTCGGGACCGGTTACATAAAAGGGAAGATATTATCACCCCTTAAACGTTCTGCCTGAGGCAGACTGCATTGCTGGTTTTGTCTTATATTGCTAAATGTTTATTAGTTTTTGCTATGATAATTTGCTTATAATATTCCTGACTATGGCACCAATGAATATTCAACTACGGATACTTCCAACTCTGACGTTGGTAAATATTACGTAGCTATAAAAACAAAATAAATTTAAATCAGTATTTTTTA
>Ga0307515_10021666_pt1 | contig 11376 bp, 14 predicted proteins | sample 17_EM_MG_FD_194513 | JGI IMG/M metagenome (GOLD analysis project Ga0307515, IMG submission 194513) | Populus trichocarpa ectomycorrhiza microbial communities from riparian zone in the Pacific Northwest, United States - 17_EM | ecosystem: Host-associated > Plants > Roots > Unclassified | place... | reverse complement strand
CGATTCACGACTCGCGGATTTGGTGGACAGACCATTGCTCCAGGTGCATCACAAAACAACCTACATCTTACTTCCTACCACTCCCGAACAAGAACACCTAGACCACATTTCAATCACTTCTTGATCTGTTGTTGGAGCTAGTAGTGAAGATGTTAGCCCCGGTGCGCCCTGTAATTGCAGAACGGACTCTAGCGGCGCTCGTGGTCAAGCAAGCTCGAGATATTTCTGGGTCGTTGGAATTCCTTCGTCTTACTGTCGAGAGTGGGCGTGGTTACGCAGCGCGAGATCAGTTTGTGGCCCAGGTCATTGACTATTCTCCTCCCTTCAATTAAGGCAGATTACTATCTTGCCCCGCAAGTAAAATTCACCAGCCCCCACCGTTTCTGGCTGTTCTCAGCAAGCTTCCCGCTCTTGAACATCTTCGCCTCGTCGATCTGGATTCCAAAATCTTTGGTGGATAGGGCCTATTCACATCTTCCATCCGGAATGGTGGCATAAATGCACTGGTATAGTGGATTTGGACCATAGGCGTCTCGAGTTATGCGATTTGAAATGCTTCTTATTGTAAATCCGGCCAACAATATGCCACTAGTTTGTTCTTGCGGAACTGACACGGGGATCCAGTGCCGAAAGGTCCTGAAGAGATTCGCAATCAGCTACAGGCCGAGAACGAACTTTGTCAGAAGTGGAGCTGGTCAAGTGGCGACTGGTCTTCATCTTATCTCCGGGGGTAACGTACTGCGATCTCGCCTACTGCATCGCCCTCACAGCCATTTCGTGCGTTGTATGGGTAGAATGACCCCACGCATGAGAACCCAGAATCATATAGGCCATGTCCCAAATGAGACCCTGCTCGGCACAGATCAAGATGGAGCTCGGCTAGCAAATAGGTAATGGGTGGCAGTCAGGTACGATCATCCTCACGTCACGCTATTGCTTGTGGGTTTGCGCAGTAATTTGCATGTGAGTAGCCTGCTGGGGACTTCATCAGGACAGCTTAGGTAGAACCAAGGCACAAGGGACGGAGCAGCCATCCAGATGTCGTTTCCGGTCTTCGAGGGAGTACTGATATGAAGACCAGATTGGAGACCAGAAGTTCATCAGCACAGCAGAGGAAATTTCAACTTGTCTATCCTGGATTAGCGGACAGTACTGGGTCCGGCATGGGGAGGTAACTCTCTGCTTCATTGTGCTATCTCTTGGTTACTGGTCCCTGTCCAGTTTGCTGAGGGGCATTACACCTCAAATAGGGGCCCTTGTGGTCGAGCCGTTGGTCCCAAAAATTGGTATCCAGCTCCTGTCCTAAGGACCTCACCAAATCACTGAACTAAAAGTAAACAGACCCATCTTCGTTGTAAGTCGCAGAGAGTACAAACCGTATTTCCAGAATGGACGCATACTCGGAGTCGGTTGGCAGACGAGGTTGTCAATCAAGCTAACAGCTGAAAATAGTTGAACGGATGCACAAACCACACGTATGGCGAGGTTTGATCTTAATACCGCCAAGAAGAATCGGAACCAGAGTTCGCGTCACACCTGTCCCGTTGCATGGAACAACATAATAGCATTTCTCTGCCTATAACCTTGCATATAAGCTTCCACGCATAGCACTCGATCGCTCCATCGATCGCTCCATAAACCGGGTTCCAATCGCCGGTGGGATGAGCTGAGAGACAGGGAGGGGTGGAGGTCGCGATGAAGTCGTCTACTCCTCCTCTTCCTCCTCGCCACCCTTGTTGGCGGCTGCGGCACGCTTCCTCTTGACGCGTCCCGCGCGGCCACCGCCGAAAGGTGAGGTGAGCGCAAAGTCGATATGCTGTCAAAGTGTGAACATCATCACCGAAGTATAAAAGGAATGTACATGACAGTAGGGACGGGGAGGCGTATGTGGAGGAGGGACAGGAGAAGAACGAACTTTTTCTGAGTCGAGTCGAACGACGAACGAGGGTACGTTGACTATCTGGCGACCAACACTACACGTGTCCTCATAAGTCTTCATATTAAACGCTTGCACTTGAGGACTGGACTCACCGAATATGCCCCTGGCGGATCAAGACACGGGAGTGGTGGATCGACTTGGAAAGGCCGGCCTTGAAGACCTGGGTCTGAAGACGACGTTCCAAGAAGTCTTCGATCTTAAGGGCGAGCACGTAATCGAGACGCATGCGCGACTCGTCCAACACGCCGATCCGGACGAGACGACGGATGAGGGCATTACCTGGGAAGAGCATGTCAGACTCGAACACATACAGGCACAATCAATGTGCTGACAAACAGAGCATTGAAGTCGAACAAGGAATGGAGAGGATTAAGGGAGTATAGAGTTCCGCCCACACCTTCGAACAACCGTTTGGGGTCCTTGGCGTCGAGTTTGAGGAGTTCACGAGCCGCACGACGAATTTTTGAGAGAATGAGAGAGATGCGCCAGATTTCGCGCTTGTTCCTCAGGCCGTATTCACCCGCGAGCTGTCGACCAAAATTCCATCAGTACCGTACTTCCATCATATAGCCAGAAGGGCGAGAAAAGACTCGCACCTTGAGTTCAGCATCGAGACGGGCAGATTCGAAAGGTCGACGAGGGACCTTGTAGCTGCACACATGGACCAACAAGCGGTCAACATATATCGTGGCACATCTCCACATATGGGAGGTTCTTCATCAGTGTGTTATAACTCACGTCTTGCTGTAGTTGCGCGGAGCCCTACCAATCGATCGTCAGCATTTGCCCCAAGATTTTGGAAAAATCGTCGAAAACAAAGGGTCGATCTGCGTGCCTTGGCATTTTTATTTTTTAGACGATTAACTCTCTCCCGTGATTTAAAGGATGGGGAGTGGAGGGAGACAAGGCCGGTGGTCAAGAGGAGCTAGTTGTTTGGCCGTGTACAACAACAAACAGATCCAAGGTTCGATCGCTTTTGCTCGCTACCTCGCCACCCCGCCACCTCCCCTCCCCGTACGTTGACCATCATACTCGCTTCGATGAATATTACGGTTATTGACAACCCGCCACTGTATCGACTCCTGCGACATACAGAATATTATCTTGAAAGATGCCTCACTCGTTCGGTTACCGCGCGCGCACGCGCGACATGTTCAAGAGGGGCTTCAAGAGTACGCAAGCTGTCCCTCTACCCCCGAGTTTCTGCTGATTTTCTCGCCGTGATGCGGATTGTGACCGACAACAGAACATGGCCCGATTAAACTGTCTACCTTCCTGTTACCATACAGAGTTGGTGACTACGTAGATATCAAAGCAAACGCCGCATGCCAACGTGGTATGCCCCATAAATATTACCAAGGGTGTGTCCTCTTTCTCTCCCATCAATCATAGCTCCCACTCTTCACACTTCGTACTACATCTCCTAATGTGATTGAGTACTCAACGTGCCTACAGACGAACAGGCATCATCTACAATGTCACCCCACGCGCGGTTGGCGTCCTCATCAACAAGCGCGTCGGAAACCGATACATCCAGAAGCGCGTAAACATCCGTGTCGAGCATATCAAGCTCTCGCAGGGTCGCCAGGTCTTCCTTGACCGTGTCAAGAAGAACGAAAAGGCGCGTATCGAGGCAAAGGAGAAGGGAGGTGAGTTCTGTGACCTCGTAAGGGTAGGGATATGGTACTGATGAGATTATTACCCTTTGATAGAAACCGTCAGCCTAAAACTAAAACGTGTACAGACCACCCCCCGGACCGCACATGCTGTCGCTGCTGCCACAGGGCAGAACGTCCCCCAGACTATCGTTCCTGTACCGTACGAGACTACCATCTGAGCCGCTCTTCCCCTTCCTTCCTCATGTGGTGTGTGGGTGTTGAGGGTCCTTTTTGGGGGGACAGTGGGCAGTGCTAGTGGGCAAACAGACGTAGGAACTTGTATGCCGAATGCAGCATGCGTATGTGTAACTACTTAAACTCTCATCCCATGCCGAATTACATCCCTTGTTGCAAGGCGCGTTCACTGACTTTGGTTTCGTCTACGATGGCCTGGCGAATACGTGCTCCCGCTGACCCACCTTGAAAATAAGTACCATGGCGACGACCCTAATATAATGGCTATGGCGGGCGTATGACCAGACACCAGACAGGTCCCGAAAGCTGATTGTATGAAGAAGCGATTGTGTGCGCGGTGTGAATTGGACTGGAGTTTATTCAATATTCGAAGCGGAATTGGTACGGGATTGGAAGAGATGCCCTTGTCCAATTCCAGTTCCTACGCCCGTCTGCCAGGTCTCGGTATTGCAAATTAATTCAATGGACTGAATAAACGAGCATGAATCTAGGTTCCACCTGATTATTCCTGTTCTGGGGGAGACTCATACCAATCTCAGCTGCAAGATTCTACCCCTTCAACTCAAGTCCTTCAATTGGAAGAACGGGTTTCTGTCAGAGTCCTGTCGGTACGTCTCCTCCAACCATGGTTTTAATTCACAGCAGTCATAGGGCCAACTAAACCTGTGGCTGCTGGACGAATGGACCTCCGTTTCCGTGTTGATCCCGTGTGCTCTCGTCCCACTGGCCTGTAGTCTGCCTGACAATAGGGACTGGTAGCAACGGCAAACTGTCCAACTCCATCCACTTAGGGGGAGTATTTGGGACTCGCTCCAGTGAAGCCTTTCACGTTGCGATGAGGATGACTCACTTGAACATGACGTCCTGTGAGTGTTGCTTCCCATCCAGGCGATGCACTTCGAGGTTCAAAGGGTCTGGTAACGCATCGGACTTAGGATGCCTGTATGGCTCTTGAGATTGTCAAATTTCGCGCGGTCGGTTTTCCCAGCTCCAGAAAATCTAGTGTTTGTTGGGATCCGCTACAAACACTTGGAGTACATGACATGTGAAGCGAGCCCGTTATGTACTAAAACAATGCTGAGCACGTAGCCATAGCCTTCGCGATGTGCGGTGGGCATGTAAATTCTGACAGATTGGTTTATTAGACCTCAGCGGCGCACTGGATGAACAGAGAAGGAGATCCCCTCCTCGTAGGTCATTAAACAAGGTCTCCACTTCAACGGGAGTCTGTACGGCCCCGAGGCTGCGCTTCCAACGATGCCCCTGAACCGAGGTTGGATGGCAATTCGACGGCTACTTCTGAGTGACCACGCCGGAGAATGGCCGAATTCTTGTTGAGTCGCCCATTCCGTAAGCTGCCCAGTTGGAAATTCTCTGGAATCGATATATTCACTTCGAGTAATCCCGTATCGCAATCGGTCTATTTTGGTACCATGTGCTGGCCAGCCTGACGGAAAATGAAACTCCCTTACTTCGTTGTTCTATCTACTTCTACGATAGGACTACTTATATAGCGATAACAGCCGAGCCACAACATGAAACCAGTATCAGAATGCGCGGAAGCGGGTCTACAACCCTGTACATAACCGATATTAAGGAACCGTAATTAAACCCAAACCGTACCTAGCTACTATGACGAGAACAACAATATTCCGACACACCCCCATGTTCGAGTCACTACAGTCCATGGCATAGCAGTGCGAAAAGCACACGGAGGTTGTGCCACCTCGCCTCCAACAATCAGCGTGGCCGTAACATGGCCATTCGAGTAGCTTCCAGTCGTTTTTGTGTGTCGGTTTCGATATATCCGTTTGCTCAGTCGATTCGCTGTCGCTTGCGGAGTGGTCAATCACTTTGGTCGATTTCGATATACATATCCGTTCGCTCGGTCGATTCGCTGTCGCTTGCGGGGTCGTCGGTCGATTCGTTCACTTGCGGGGTCGTCAATCACTTCGGTCGAGTGCCTATGCTGGACACTATAATCAACTTGCACGTCTACGCTGGACGTGACCTCCGGTGCGCCCTCGACGGACGACTTTCGCGATGCACCCTCGACGGGCGGCTTCCGATGCGCCCTCGACGGACGACTTCCATGCCCTCAACGGACGATTTTCGATACGCCCTCGACGGACGGCTTCCTCGGCGGACGACTTCGATGCACTCTCACTCTCCACGGGTGACTTTTGCGATGCGCCCCTCTATGGATGACTTCGGCTCCCAACAGTCTGCGGTGCGCCCTTCTGGCGACTTCAGCGGTCTTGCGATGTGCCCTCGACGGACGACTTTTCGATGCGCCCCTCGACGGACGACTTCGGCTCCCAATGGTACGTCTGCAGTGCGCCCTTCTGGCAACTTCACGGTGCACCCTCCACGGATGGCTTCCAACTATCTTGCGCCCTTCCTGGCGACTTGCGATGACTTTCGTTGCGCCGAGCTGGCGGCTTTTGCGAGCAGGAGCGAGTAGAGTCGGTGGAGTTCAGAACCTGCGCCCAGCAGGGCTCATAACCTGACGGAAAATGAAACTCCCTTACTTCGTTCGAAGGGACAACACCTCTTATCCTATCTACTTCTACGGTAGGACTACTTATATACTAATAATAGCCGAGCCACACATGAAACCAGTGTCAGAATATACGGAAACGGATCTGTAGCCCTGCACATAACCGATATTAAGGCACCGTAATTAAACCCAAACCGTACCTACTATGACGAGAACAACAATGTTCCGACACAGCCAGACTCTGCTTGGTTCAGAGTTCGAGGTTCAGTGCCTATAAGAAACAAATCCTTAACTACCTGACTGCCCTCACCGGCCGTCCCACGATGACTACTCTGCCGCAACAAGACGTTGACCTCGAAGCTCAAACTCAACCTCATGTTTCGGGTTTTTTATCATCCTCGGGTATCACAGTCACGTCCCCTGGAGTCGCATCTGACATGCCCAACCCAAGCGGCCACGAAGCCTCATCTTCTATTCCTGCTACGCCATCTGGAAGACGGTTGCTGTCTGAAGCGTTTATGAAATCCTTCTTCACCGGACAAAAGAGTGAGCAACTCCCGACTAAGGAATCCTTATTCCAATCGTGCTATTGCATTAAAGGTGATATGGCAGACGATGAGGGCACCGGAGCGACTCCAGAAAACGGGGAGGACGTGCTCGCAGACGCCGCCACTATGCGAGACCAAACGACTACACAGTGGAATGGACAGCCGTCTGATTGGGCTAGCTGGCCGAATGGACGACCCGGCCCCTTCATTTCTGAAGATGCATTAAAGCTGTACAGCTCTTTAATTGGGGATGTGACGACGGAGGCAGAGATGCGCATGAAAACTGACGAGCTCGTCTTTCATGTAGCCGAGTTTACTCAGTCAGGGAAAGGTGAGACACTGGTTCTTGGTAGGTCTCAGTATTCTCACCAAGAATTTTAGAGATCTTTCGAAGCCATGTAACTGAACTACAGTTTGCTCAACGTCTCGATGTGAGCATGGTTCGAACTCAGTCCTCTAACTCTCTGTGTGTAGTGACGCTCCAACAGACTACGGACCCTGAATGTCGCTTTCGGTTCCTGTTCGTGTTGTTCCATCAACCACACAGGCAATTGCTTACTACCTTCCACAAAGATTCCTGAGTTCAAAAAGGGGCTTTGCCGCGATCGGTAGCTCGTTCTCTGTCCGAGCCCTTTCGTATTGCAACGCTCCGGCTGCAGCGCTTCAGTCATGGACAAGCAACTTCACAAATCTCTTTCATTCATTCCACGATCATCAGGATGGCGACTCGAGGTACCGTAAGTCACACGATAACAATATGCATCATCCTTGCTGAGCTCTTCGTTAGATGCGTGGGCAAACTGCCGTCATCACTGGACCACCACCCACTTTGGCCTCGAACTTCTTCAAAACCCATGGCTCCAAGAGCAGATGGGCATTCACGGGTGCCTCACCATCTATCCCAAGTTTTACCTCTGCTATGACTTCAAGACACATATGATGACGGTTTTGACATCAGATCTCAACCTAGCTCACCGTAGTATGATCAAAATCTGTGGCGACCAAGGAGAGGGAGGTGTTCGCGCTCGGGCGGATCCATTTTCATTCGTCGGGCTGTGGTATGAGGCTATTTTTGAGAGCTACCGTCAAACTGTTGAAAAGTGGGAATTAGACTCTCATGAATGGGTTAGTGCTTTTCGACGTGCGGGTTTGTCTGTTGCTTATGATTGGCTACTCAGGCTGCCCCCAGAGCTTTTATGAACGACATTGCTTATGAAAAGCGTGTGAAGCGCACTGAAAACGACTGTAGAGTAATTTCATCTGCTGTGCAATCAGTGCGAATCCTGCGAGAGGCATTTGCACAACTGGACAGCGAGCACCGTGCCTTTGGAGATGCAATTGATACTGAAAAATTGGCATGGAACTCGACAAAAAGAAGTATTGATCGTCTAAGCTTGAAAGCCGTGGAGGTCGTGCAAGCATTGGATGTACTTTTCAGTGACTACGAACGCTATTTGACCGTGGTGAATTGCATTGCGTCTTCACATCGTATAATGCAATCACTCATTGATTTTTACAGCTCCTTGGCTTCACCAACGGGCGCATGATCGAGGAAATGAAGAACATCGCAAAAGAAAACGCCATGCAGACGCAGGCGACAATCCTCTTGGCCAAGGAAGCAAGGCGGGATAGTGAGATTATGAAAGTAATCGCCTTTGTCACGATGATTTACTTACCCGCTACATTGATGTGTGTGAGTCGAATATCTTGTCTGTCCTCGTCTCATTGTATGCTGAACGTGATCCTCCATGCGCCAGACTGTCTTCAGTATGGGGTTCTTCTCTTTCGACTTTGATCACGCAAAGGGCCAGATCCAAATTTCAGATCAGGTTTGGATTTGGTTTGCATCCACGCTACCCCTAACGGTTCTCACGTTGGGACTGTCCTATTTTTGGATATGGTTGAAAGACCCGAACCGCCAGAATCATGTCAGCTCAGCCAACGATATTTTGACCCCCAGGAGATCCGAGAAACCGATTTCAAAGAAGTCCTCCGCATCAAGTATTGCAGCCAAGGACATAAAAAATCTCGCAGAGCTCCTGGCACTTCGTGAACAAGTGAGAAAAGGAAAATCTGAAGGGCACAAATCTTTACCCTCAATCCCCCCCCGGTCCCCACCCAAATCCCAATACGAGGGTGAATAGCGCGCGGTAACCGCAAAATAGAATGTTAGCCTAACCTTGTATCTTGATGTACGTCCTCCTGGCGGATAATTCGGTTCCAATTTCATCTCTCCATTCCTATCTCTCCATTCCTCATCTACGATTGCCCCTAAGGTCACTTGTTTGGAATATGATCTTAAACACCGAGCTCTTATAATTTTTACTGGACAAGTTTAATGAAGCCTATGAAACATGCAGGTAAGATAGTGGGTGCACATGGGACAAAACTTTGCTGCCCAACCACCGCTGTCAATATAGCCATTCCATGCGACAAACGATTGATTTCTATCAATACTGCAGAGGTCTTAGCGCGCGATGGCTAACTTTTTTTGGGGGGAAATGGGTCATGCACCTTTATAATAAAACCGGTGTGCCCGGCCACACTCTGTTAAGAGAATTCGACGGCAGGACCTGTGTTATGATCGAAATCGGCAGACGCCCGGATGGCCCGGAGTTCACGTCGAGTGTGGAGCGCAAAGTGCCGGCGGGCTGAGTGCTGGCAAGTGATTGAGGTCAGGCCCGGCGGTTGGATGAAACGAGGTGTTAGGGCATTTACAAACAGGCAATCTGATTGCTCGCACGACAGCTGGGAGTAAATATTGTAAATAAACCGAGAATAGGGTACGAACTCACCATAACCACTAGTGGATATACATATAATAAACCATGACTTTTCCACTATCAATTGAATAACGTGTTGCTTTGTGTTTCTTTGTGGTGGAAAGGTGCGGGTAAGTCATGGTTTATTTTATGTATATATCCACTAGTGGTTATGGTAAGTTCGCACTCTATTCCCGATTTATTTATTCCGGGATATTTACTCCCAGCTGTTATGCTCCGCTTCGCAGGACGCAGAAGGAGTAGCACGGCCCAATTGGACCTCAGGAACAGATATCCTGAACATCATCTCACGTGCCCCAGTGGTGAGTAGAGTTCCGAAAACATGGACATGACTGGGTCACAGCACAACAGTTCAAATTGTTTGACCAGGTGAGTATCGACTTCTAGTCTGTCTAACTGTACTCCAGCCCTATCCCGGTGGCTTCACAAATGTCAAAGTATCATTGCTCAGTGGAGTAGAACTCTTGAAGAAACTGGGCGCGATCGAGCCACACATTGAACACACGGAACAATCGAGAGGCTACTAGCAGGTGAACTGTTTGGGTCTGAATATTTCAATGCGAATCAGGACATGTCATATTAGTTATTGAAACTAAGAGGGTTCCGCTGGCTGAACAAACGTGTCCCACCAATTCTCGAGGAGAATTCTATCATCATTTCGACCAACTTTCCCATAATCTTCGGTGCCCGTTGGCCAGGGGACTTGAGGGTTGAGGAACGGCGGATAGCATGCCTCATCCACCATCCCAGCCAGGTCAAAGTCAATCACGGAGAGAATGGGTTCATCCTCCGATATCGTAATACGATGCTGCTCATCGACTTTAGCCATAATGTTCTTGGGACGCAGGTCAGCGTGCACCATCCCCCGTTCTTGGAGACAGTCGACGATCTTTTCGAGCTCCTTTCGAACCGCACCTGCCATGTTGCCCAGCTTCCCCTCGAATGTGTCCAACTCTACCCAGCCACCACTACCTTCCTGGAACGCGAGATACTCCATGACCACCATAACAAGCCCTTGATATAAGTCCAATGCCGAGTAAAGACGTGGGGCTAGTCCGAGACCATAGAGGTATTCATGCGTGGCTTTTCCGTATGTCCCAATGTAGTTGTGGACGAATTTGACGACCACCTGAACGTCACTGCCGGTTTCACGGAGCCCGGCTTTGTGGAGCTTGGCCAGGAAACAAGGGACTTTGCCTGGAGTCGTATTATCGTGCATCTGCGACTCAAATATTCCTTCCCAATCGTCAAAGCAGAGGAGGCCGTTGTCAGGACAGTTTGGATGTTGCGTATCAATCATTAATTTCTCGCCAGAATCGCCGATGACCCCCACATCTCGCCTTGGTACATCATATTAGCATGGACCAGAGTTAGAACTGAGGATTTTACCAAAATCTTTTGAGGACATCTAGCCCTTGTTTCAAAGCTCGGAGGCAATGCGCGAGTTGGATCGGGCGACCTACAATACCATACCCAGGTAGCATCGGGAGGAGCGAGGTGAGAGGCTCCACGTGGACATTCTCACGTTTGACTGCCCCGCAGACCATAAGGTTTGGCCCTGCGATCCATGGTCAGAAAGTATGAATCGGGATGAATGTTTGGTGCATACCAATAATGCATAGCAAAAACACTGGGTTGCCAAACTTCAACAAGGGTTCAACCTTGGGATCCTCGCATAGAACTTCGTAAGCCCGGCAGATTTGCATATAAGCATCTCCACCTTCATTTTTGAACACTTCCAGCATGAGAACCA
>Ga0307515_10021665_pt1 | contig 11377 bp, 8 predicted proteins | sample 17_EM_MG_FD_194513 | JGI IMG/M metagenome (GOLD analysis project Ga0307515, IMG submission 194513) | Populus trichocarpa ectomycorrhiza microbial communities from riparian zone in the Pacific Northwest, United States - 17_EM | ecosystem: Host-associated > Plants > Roots > Unclassified | place... | reverse complement strand
TAGATTAAAATTGAGAGGGAAGCTTTTGTTTCAATTTAATTTTGTATTTTTGGATTAATTTAAAGGTGTTTTGACTTGGTAAATTATTTTCTTGAGATTCTGAGCATAGTTATTAAACCCGGACCGGCCCGGCGGGTCAACCCGGCGGGCTGGACCGGTTCGGGTTAGGAGAAAGACCGGTAAATGCAAAAAACCGGCAAGACCCGGTCGACCCGGCGGGTCGACCCAGGACCCGGGCGACCCGGGCAAACCCGGACGAGACCCGGCGTTTGTAATGCATAAATTGCCATTTGCAAAATCAAAACTCAATCCATGAACACAATCAACGTAACATTTAAATCCCGCAAAAACTATCAGATCTGAGTTAAACTCGGGATTGAAACACATAAAACTTAAATAATGAGCTCTGCAAGTTACTACTGACTCAGGGGAAGAGCAGGAGAGAGAAGAAGGAGGGAAATGAAGGCAAGAAGAGGAAGTGATGGAGCAGTGGTTGCTGAGGAGTGAGGACATGGCGATCACCAGTGAAGGTGGGATCTGATGGAGAGAGCATTTTTTTCTCCTTTCAGATAGAGAGAGAGCCGGGGGGGTTGACGATTGAAGAGCAGTAATTGTCTAAGTTAGGGGGGTGGGTGAAGATTGAAGAGCAAGGGGGGTGACGTGGAGGGTTTTTATTTCAATCCATTAAATAATTATTTTAGTTTTTTTATTCAAAAAAATTATAAATGCATAAAGTTTATTTTACAGTTTATAATAATAAAAAATAAACTAAAATAGAAGAGTTTTTTTCACACTTTCAATATAAAAAAATTATGTTTTTTAAATAAGAAATAAAATTTTTTTGGTTTAAATACTTCAACTTAAAAATATAACATAGTATTTTTTCAATGTGTGATTTGAAGTCCTTGTATAAATATACTCTATGTTCACGAGAAAAAAAATTATATTTTTTCAATGTAGGATAAAACATTTTTTTAGTTTAAATACTTCAACTTAAAAACATAACATAGTATATTTTCAATGTGCGATAAAAAACTTTTTAAAATATTCTTTTAAACTTCATTATTTACAACATGTATAGTATATATTCACATTAATTTTTTTTTTAATTTTTTCATATGAAATATGAAATTTTTAATTTTTTTAATTTTTCCGGGTTGACCCATAAAACCCGGGACCCGGTCCCTTAGCCGGGTCAACCCCCGGGCCGGGTTTGATAACTATGATTCTGAGAGTGTTTTTAAAGTATTTTTAGATTAAAATAAATTAAAAAATAATTTTCTAAGATTTAAAAAACTTTGCTTAATTTTTCAACCACCTCTAATTAGACACAGGGAATGCAATCCACCCCTTTGAAATGCCCAAAAAAAAAAAAAAAACCAAGAAGTCTAGACTTGCTAGCCGGTCAACTTTATTTTTGTTTTTCAGTTTTAAATTAAAATTAAATTCAATAAGTTAAATAAAAATATGTTTAGGATACCCGCCCTAACATTGTCTTCAATTTTAATTAAAATTTTTTAAAACAAATTAATTAGTTTTTTTTATGAATTATCTAAAAATGTCACTTTTTAATATTTTTAAATATGATAATATCATTTTATAAATTATCTAAAAATGTAACTTTTTCTATTTTTCAATAAGATAATATCATTTTCTTTTAAATATTAGCAGTCCCTATTTTTTACTAACCCTTCATAATATATAATTTATTTTATTTTATTCAAATGCAATAATTAAATTAATGTTCATATTAAAAGAACAAGGTTACTAATCACAATGAGATTTATAAGTTATATATTGTATTTAACAGGTTGACCTGTATTAGTCTATAACCTCAGCATCTCAGAATTTTGAGAAAAAAACAGGTTTTTAAACATCAACCACATGAACATTTTTTGTAGCATCAAACTGGGTTCCAACTGGGTTGACTTGATCAGGTTATGCTTTAACACTTTAAAAAACACACATAAAAACACTTAGAATCCGTACCGGCAGCAGAGCACAGGCAAACAGAGCTAGCTATTACTAGTAAGTCAGTGTCTTTTGGCATTCTTGGCAGCCAATTCAAGAATACCAGGATCAATGGAAGCCAACCCATTTGGGTCTTGAAGTTTTCTGTCAAGAAATTTAGACAAGGCTACAGCTTTATTAGTCTTTAATGGTCCACCAGGATGAGCTAACCTGATGCATACAGATTAATAAAGAAGACCCTAGACGGATTCCTGTAAAAGAACATAAACAAGAACACGAAAGATAAAGGGGAAAAAAAAAAACTGGGTTGTTGGGAACGAGGAGGGTGATGAGGGGGGAAAAAGCAGAAAGAACGATAAGCCAAAAGTATCAGATTTTCTAGGATGGTCATTCTCAATCAAGGGTTCTCCATCTGCTGACTCAGGTACAATAATCCCATTTAACTTGAATAGATTTTCTCTTGCATGTATTAAACTAGAATAATGAAACAACATGAATCAAATGCCATCTTTACCAGATTTTCCTGAGGAATCACAGCTCAATGAAGCTGTAGCAGACAATAAGCATTCACCTCCTCCCCATCTCCTTTCTCAGTTAGTGGCATCATAGTACATAACAGATACCATGCTCCTCATATACATGGAATCTACGACAGCTTGAAGTTATTCATAATACATGGAAGGGAGGAAATTAACAAATTTGGGAATTAGCCCTTTCTTTTTAGCCTAAAATTCTAAAACAGGAGGCCAAGCAGGCTGGAGATTTCAAATAATCCAATGTAGGTTTCAAATCACTGGGTCATATGACCATGGAAAGTGCTGGAGTAACATTGGAACAGGGCTGTAGATACTGCAATAACATGGGTGGAGGTTGTCCAAAACCACTCCATACATCTCTTTCCATTAATAACTTACCGCTTCAAACTAGCCAAGTAGAAATCTGAAAATGTCACTCAGTGTCACAATGCCTTCCACACGATTACTGCCAGCCTCCACAATGACAAGACGCCTAACACCTGAAAACCCAGGGATTGAGGACCATTAACTTGGTGAAACTTGGCGAACGAATTTTAAAAAATGTGCCACGTGAATTTTCAGAAGAGAAAAAAAAAAGAGCTTATGCAAAAGTTCTATGAAAACAACAACAATAACAGAGACATCATTTCAGGAAAAAATTTAACCACAATCATATTTAACAGGGCTGTTTGTAACCAAAGTATCTTTTTTTGGCAAAGGCTTTGTTGGTTCTTTAAAAGTCCTCCAAGCACTTTAACATTACAAATAAATTATTCAACAAAAGTTGAAGGATGACAGCTCAGGCTGCTTGAAAGAAGCAAAGACAAAGGACGGGAACTGCAGTTTGGGTGATCACGAGGAAAGTAAATCAAAAGAACTAATATCCTAATGACCAACACATACTACAAAAATAATATTTCCAACCTACTCAACAACCAGGCACTCCAAAAAGTCATATTGGAAGATATTTAACAGGATCTTCATTCTCAGTAAAGGAGAGAAATTCAGATTACCAGGGTTTGCCAATCGCTCCATCACTTTATGCAATGTATCAGAGCGCAAACACATCTGACATCTTTGACTTCTCAGATCATAAGAAGAATAGACATCTTGTCCCAGTTGCAAAGCCTAAGAAAAACCATGATCAGCAAACGTCAAGCACCATTTTTAAATTATAAATTACATTTTGAAACAATGGGGCAACATATACACTAAACAAAGTCAAACACTTCAAATAATTTTATGTAGCCTGCCCAAGCAAGCGATTAACACTTTGATGTGACACATGTGAAGTGAAAAGGATTCACTTGGTCCAAGTGCAACAAGATAACACCCAGAGGTAACCTTCAAGACCATAACATCACGAGTCACTTCCACACTGAACACAATTCCAATGAAAATTATATAGGAGTTTATACTATCATCATTACATCCATTTTCAGCTAGTCTTTTAAATCTCAACAAGAAAGCATTCTGTAAAGATCCAGCCCCCATGTCCCATCTCTCTTTATCCTTTAAAGTTAAAACCAAATGGTGCCCCACCATCTATCCATCTACTCATCAAACCCTCAATCTTGTATCAAATATTCTTACAACAACAGAGTTAATATCCTCTTCATGCCCACAATGACACAAAGTTTTCATAAACAAAATTATGAAAAATAAATAATGATAAAAAAATCAAGACATTCATGCCATCCTATTAAAAATATCAACAAACTAAAGCCATTACTTTCCAATTAATAAGTACCACGAAGTAGCTTCATAAAACATGTTCAAGGGAAAATGAAGGGCTGGGGGCACAGAAAGAGAAGATACCTGATTAATAGTCATTTCATTAAGATTAATATGAGTATAAATTTTGTCCTTCGCCAAAGCTGTTATGTCACTGTACAAATGATAACACATAATTAGCCTCGGAATCGAAGAAGAGTTGCAAAATATGGTTTTAAGAATATCAAACCCAGAAGAACAAGTTACCTCCGACAATATATGTCTATTAACGAGTCATTCTCATCAACTATTGGTATTGAACTTACTTGAGCTGCAGAAGGTGATAAAAAAAATACCAGGGATTAAAATTACAAGAAGATCAAGATGTATAGCTGAAGTATATTCTTGTCTAGCTGAAACCATAGAAAACTACCCCAAAAGGAAACAATGTATTTGGTCCAAACAACTAAACTATCCCCCACATAACTACCTGAGCCAGTGAAATCTCTGGGCATCATACCAGAAACATAGAATCCAATTTTAGGCACACCAGTGGTAAGGGGTTTAAGTAGGAGAAATACCCAATCACAGGGCCCAGCCATCAGATCCAAAAGGAGGGAGGTTCAGGTGAGTCATAAAATAGGAGACACAAAAAATGAATAATTTATTAGTTGATAAAATAGATCCTCGTCAATTTTATTTCAATTTTTGGCAATTCAAGAAATTTATCAAATAGTGTACTCATATGCACCTCATCCAATCAATAAGATTTTCAAAAGTTCCGTGTAACTTTTAAGTGTAATACATGTAAAGCAGTTTCAAGTAGTTTGCTAGAAATATTTGCCACTAAGAATTTGAACTTCTACTTCCAAAACATACACGAATTCTTCTGTTGATAATTTATTTTCCTTCTGTCTGCACTTTACAGAAATTACAAACATACCTTGAATTAACAAGTTTAAAGCTGAACTAAGAGAAGCACTTGGTCTCAACATGGCCAAGGGGCGCCCACTAGGCTCTCCAATACTTGGAACCCATGAACCCACTGGTATTGCACCAATCGGCAGTTGGAGCATGGGCACGGTGCCAGAACAATGTCTAAAGTACCTGCAAATACCTGGAAATTAACATCCTATGGTTAGTAATAAACTATGTGTAGCTACTTAGCAAGCTAACCAAAAAGCCTTACATTTCAGTATTCCAGAGAGTGAGGCAAGATGCAGTAATTGAGGAAATGAGCCGTCTTCTGATGATGAATGGATAATGGGAACTGTAGCCACCTCATTCTGCAATATTCTCAAAGCAACCTCTTTCAAGTTGTCATATGGCCCAGCCTGCACATTAGCCAAAATCCAGATCAATGGACAAGAGCCACATCAAACATTTTTGTTATATATATAGTAACTCAAGATAAAGCCATTTGAATGCTTCCTATAAGTGCCGCACAAAAATGAAGCACCAAGAATAATTACACTCCACTTGATGCATGAATGGCGAAAAACAAATTAGGGGGTCGTTTACATGCTACAGATACAAGCATGCCTGAGAGATCACTTACATGTATGAGATGTCTAGGTAGAGCCCGGACATGTCCATCTATCTGCCTATTCAGATATGATTTTCCCTCTTTCCAAGCGGATATCGTGTGTGTATCAAGTTCTTCCTCCGTAAAATCTGATCCGTTATTTCCAAGCTGCAAGTAAAAGTAATCAGTGTTATAGAAACATGCAAACAGTATATTTATGTCCACAAAGACTTCTTATCAAGAATAGTAGCATCCAAACATAAATTATTCAAGCTTGTTGCCTGTTTTAGAAAGCATGTAAATTTCTCCCAATATCCATGAATATCCCAAAAGCCATCAATTACATTTGGGTTCTTGTCCCCGAATCAAAACCTATCCCCAAACATTTGGGGTCAAACTTCAAAGAAGATAAATGGATATCATGCCATATGGAAAACAAAGCTGTATAAAAATTTGTTTACTTTTACCCTAAAGGAAAATGAACCTTGTGTTGTTGCATTGTTTATCTATATGCATCTCTGATGCATATAAATTTGCACAGCGAAAATCAATGAACGAATAAATATTTGTATTTAGAAGATTCACTGTTGAAAGAAGACATGATTTTAGATGCACATACCTCTCTCAATATCAATATGAAGTCCAAGGCACTAAGCACTCCAACAAACTGGCCCCTAGAGAAGTCCCAAAGAGGAGCCATAGGGATTCCCTGGAAACAGCTAACTTAGAAGGCATACATACCCAAGCTCTTAATCAGCAACAAGTAAATATGCATAACAACCAACAATTGTAAATAATAAGTATGCAAAGCTCATATCATGGAACAGACTAAGCCTGAAGGCAGGACTTAAGCCAGCTTGAAACTGACTATTTACTTTAGCACATGTGCAGCATGACTTTTTATTTTCTTCTCCTTTTAGATTGGAAAATGCATTGCATTGCAAACAGCACAAATATGAAATTAACACCTTGGATTTCCATAAATGAGTACTGAAGTAATCACAGCTGCATCTACTTTTTATTCTAAAATTAGGCACCCTGTTGACATTTGTTTCTTGCTAAGTAAGATGTCTTTCCCTGATCCAGTGCTCAATATCTTACTCATTGAGAAGGGTTCAATAAATGAGAACTGAAGTAATCACAGCCACATCTACTTTGTATCTAAAATTAGGCACCCAACTGACATTTGTTTCTTGCCGAGTAAGATGTCTTTTTCCTGATCCAGTGCTCAATATCTTACTCACTGAGAAGGGTTAAATAAGGAAATTCATTTTATAAAAGAGGAATCATAATAAGCTGACCACAGGTGTTGATATTCTGGAGCAGGCAAGCTGGGTACAATATCAGAGATGGCTGCCTTTCTGTTTGGCAAGGAGAACATGGAAGAAATTAAGTAGTTTTGGCTGTTGTTATTTCAGGCTGATAAATTCCTTTAGAAATGTCATAAAAGATGGATGCTTCAACATGCGAAGGAAATATATATCTATGCTAACATACGGAGATTACTGTGGGTGGTGAAGTAAGTGTGGAAGGTGTGGTATAGTTAAAGCCTTATTGATCTGCTCATGGATCCGAGTAATTCTATGATGATCTAGTTAGATATCCTAACAAAACAAGTGAAGGAACTACCAAGAAAAATTACAAACCTAGTTCAAAAGAAGAAATAATCAGCACCGAAAGGTAAGAATACATGATGAACTGAATCATGAAAGCAACAACTAAAACATGCCAATTATGCATTCCATCACAAAGGCATGTAACATTATATGAAAGGCTTGCTTTACCGGTAAAGGCATACAAAAAAAAAGGTTTGATACCTGCTCGAACAAAATATGAAAGGCTTGCTTTACCGGTAAATCAACATCCAAGGCAACTACCTGTAAGTTGCATTTTCTAAATTAGGAGAATATAGATTTGCTGATTTCAAATCCAAGTAAAAAGCCAAAATATGAGTGCCACAATGAAGACCATTGGTAAAGGATCCAAACCTTGCCTGACTGGGGAAGTAGCTCATATGCAGTGTGTGTAGTTAAAAACACAGAAATCCGGTGACGAGAGACCTGTAAGTCAGCCTCTGATATGCTTAGCATGCCACCAGTCAACGTACCATCTGATACACTGACCTGCATTGTAAATAAAAACCTCGTTACATTCCAAAACTTGTAAAAGGGAAAAGTATTGATGAAAACTAGAATATTGTAACAGTAAGGTGAGACAGGGTAAGACAGCCACGTAAATATAAGCAACCAAAAACAAATGTTTTCATACGAAGACACTTCAAGTTTTTCAAATGATGGAACAGAAAGCCCCAGATCCATGATCCTTAGAATGCATATAATTGGCAGCTAGTGAGAAGAAATCTTAATTTCTGAATGACGAAAATTACGTTAACAAAACAGAACAATTTCCAGCAGTCATGATGTCTATTATAGAAGTAGTATGTATCTCACCAAACGGGTAAAGGCCTCATTATCCAATTCCATACTAGATCCTGGAATCATCTCTGGATTAAAATTGGCTTCCATGTTAAACTGGATAGTATTCAGTATCCCATATTCGGTTGTTGTGTAAGGTTGGAGTTCATCATGTCGCCATTCTCCATCAACTAAAAACTTGTACTGCATGTAAATATCAAATGCATGAATTGCAATATCCATATATATATATATATATCAGTACAGACATAGAACCATTCGCAGGCACAGAACATATTCATAAAAGCATTTCCTAGTCAATTTTAAATCTTTCTGAGATCACTTGAATCCAAACAATTCCATTATAAGTAGGAAATAAGCTAATGATAGTCAAAGTACTTCAACCCTATCATATAAGAGCATACTTTGAAAAACAAAAAGGCTGTCATTACAAAATAAGCTAATGATAGTTATTATTGTATACAGAAAATGCCTCCATTATAAGTAGCCTTCAAGACGAGTTCATTGCTAATGAAGTTTGTATAAAGTTATGTGCTACCCTGGACTTGTTCTTTCTTCTTTTCTTTTTTAGCACTCTCACAATGTGTAGTAAACTCTAGAAGCATGTCACAAGTATGAGCATATCGTTGACCAAACTAGTGCATCCTAGAACAATTACTAAACATTTCTTTAAATAGAATAAATTGAACTACATGTACAACAATTCAAATTGATCAAAAGCCCAACAAAACCAACCTACCTGGTGATTTCCGTGTGTAATACCATAAATAGCCTGAAATACATTAGGGCAACCTTCAACTGGCGACATAGGTATAAGCTCACCCCATCTTCACAAAAACCCAAAAAACACACAACCTATCAATCAGTACCACTATGAAGAAAATTGGGTTGCTCCTAAAACAATTAACCTCGGACAAAGAGTATTTAAAATTGAGTATCATCACCTATTAAAAGAACCACTGAGAAATACATTTCGACCTCCATGAGTCCAAACAAACCTCATTAACACGGCACCAGTAACTCCACCACCAGCTTCTCTCACAGATTCCATGCTCAAAGCACACAATAATCCCAACCCAATTCAATAAATACCAAAATTCACAACAAAAAAAGATGCAAATTTTCTAAATTATGCACCTTGAAATTTATTCGCTGCAAAGCAAAAAAAAAAATCAAAATTTGCAACAACCCAGTTAAGAACTTGCCTAAACAAACTCAAATGTACGGAAAACCCCTAATTGTTCAAATTAAAGAGAATAGACTCACCAGGATTGAAGCTCTAAAGAAGCTTCGGATAGGGGATTTTGAAATCTACGCACGCACAATGGGAATGGAAATTGGGGGAAATAAATAGAAACCCTAGGGGGTTAGAAAAATGAATAGAAATAAAATTCCAAAAACAAGAAATTTTGAAAGGGGGTTAAGATCGAGAAAGGATCGATATGATCGAATCTAATTTTTGAAACCCTAGTGAAGTAATATAAAATAAAATGTATAATGAAATCAAGTTAAAAAACAGAAGAAAGAAAGGACAGACAGACAGGAACTTTGATAGCGATGTGTATTGTTGCCACTTGTTTTTTTTTTTTTTGAGTTTAATGTAGGTGTCCGGGCTAGTTTGCGCGCACCTCGACTAATCCCACGGGCCCTGAAATTAACGACCATGTAAGCCTCCAGTGGCCATCATATGAGCAACCACAGAGCTCGAACTTGAGACCACAAAGAGAGCAAACCTTTTGATCCTAAGTTTTTACCACTGGACCACTTGTTATTAATATTAATGTTGTTTTTGTGCTATTGTTTTATATTATTATTCCAGGGTGGAAAACAAGATAAATAAACAAAAAGATAATTTTTTTTTCTAAAAAAAAAAATAAATTTTATTGCTGTTTGAAATTGGTGTAAAAAGTAGCTGGTGTTATTGTTATTTGGTGTGGTGTATTATATAGAGTAAACTATACGAGATTATTTAAAAAAACAAATTAATAATGTTTAGGTTTTGTATGAATGTTTTAAAGAAATAAAACAAAAAACTTTACAACTCATTTTATAACCCTGGCTTTTTAAATAAATTGGCTTTATTTTAATAAGATAAAAATAAAATAGATGATGATAGTAAACAAAAAATAAATTATAAAAATACTAATGCGAGTTAACCTAAGTTAGCATGAAAGTCATGTAACTTAGACAATAAAAAACCAGCCAACTCGGCTAAACTCGTGTTCCAATCATGAGGTCGAGAAAATCCAATGGAAAATAAATAAAAAAAACCACAAAATTGATTTTTATATATATAAACTAATGTTGAATGATGAAACCAAACAATAAAATAAGCCAAAAAAAAGATACAAAACCCTGTTAACAAAACTCATAATCTAGGTCATTAGACCTAAAGCACCATACATGGAGGAAAAAAAAAGTCCAGACCCCAATAAATCAAACACTAGAGGATGGAATCGTGAAGAGAAAAAAAACAATCACACAAAATGATCCAAAAAAATAGCAATTAAAAAAATAAGAATAAAAATCAAAATAAAAAATAAATTAAAGGGAAACTACAAATTTTTAATTGGAGAGTGAAATTGAAAAGAAAAATAACTTTAACAAAAGGACAAAAAATCAAAAGAATGAAGACTAAATTAGAAAAATAATATACCATAAAATTGGATTAAATGATGAAATTAAAAACCAATAAAACTTTTACAAAATGACCAAGGAAAAAAATTAGAAATCAAAAGAATAAGGACCAAATCGAAAGAAAATATATGACAAATTAAGGTTGAAAGGTAAAATTAAAAACAAATTAAAATTTTATAAAAGAGAAAAAAAAATCAAAAATCAAAAGAATAATGACTGGAGTTGAAATATCAATAACAAAGAGTGTCAAGTTATAATTTTTTAGGGAGGAGAGAGAAAAGGAAAAAAAAGACCCATCGGCCATAAACCACTCCTCTGCAACCAACATGCGTCATACCAACATGAAGAGAGCGCAACGAAGCTTCTAACTACATGGCGAAACGGTATTTTTTGCCACTAAGAAGCGTTGCACGTGCCGCTCAAAATGTGTAGGTATCTCCCATGCGCCAACAACTTTTTTTATTTAAATATAAATTAATCCTTGTTAAAAGATCAAAATGCCTTCAATGAACCTGGTAATAACAAAAAAAAAAAAAAAACAGAGCTAAAGGAACAAAAAGCCTTTGACGCATGGTTTGGTT
>Ga0307515_10021664_pt1 | contig 11377 bp, 10 predicted proteins | sample 17_EM_MG_FD_194513 | JGI IMG/M metagenome (GOLD analysis project Ga0307515, IMG submission 194513) | Populus trichocarpa ectomycorrhiza microbial communities from riparian zone in the Pacific Northwest, United States - 17_EM | ecosystem: Host-associated > Plants > Roots > Unclassified | place... | reverse complement strand
CAAGCACAGATGACTAGACCTTCCCCTTATCATTTTCAGAAGGAGATGCTTTGCATAAAGACTATGGAATGGGACATAAACGTTAAGGTGAGATACATAATAAAAAAACAGAAGGCTTTATTCTATGAAGTAGACGACAATCACGCTTTGGATGGACTTTGTCGGTCTCCACATTCTCTCCACTATACATTGTCCCATGTCAATTTCTCAGGTCTTAGATTTTGTCCTATAAATATGAAATTATGTTCCATGGAAGCTACTACTTTCTTCTTTCGAAGCTCAAGCTATTAATACTGGCCAGTACTTAAACAAATCTAGCTTGTTACCCTTCTTCCCAGACTTAGTTATACTCTTAACATATACTAGTACATGGCTAGCAGAGTTGCTTCAACTTCAAGGGCAATGATACTTTTGTTAATGGTTTTATTCTCGGCAATCTTCTTGACTTCAGAGGCACGTATCCTCAAGGGGGGTCAAGCATTGCAAGGAAATGCTAATAATAGCCGCCACCTTTTGCTCGAGTTAGGTTTTGATCTCTCCAAACTTGAGCATTATCGAAGGTTGTCTACTCTTAGTGTTGCCTCTGATAGACTTTCACCAGGAGGACCAGATCCTCATCATCATTAGTGACCAAGTTGTTTTAGGGAGCGCTACCTTCCAAGATGGATTATATCTAATAAAGTTTGTGTTTGTTTGTTTTCATCATTCTACGACAGGCAGTGCTGCTTTTGGTTTATCGTACGGTATTTAGTCAATCACTTTGGTTCGGTGAAAGACAGGCTCTTTGATCCATTTTCTTTTTGTTTATGTTAAATGTATGATCAGCAATGATGTGGAATTGGCTTTGTTAAAAGTACTTTAACGAGAGAAAGCTATGTTGCTTTCTTGAGTATTTTTCAATATATCGGTCATTTTTCTTTTATTGTAATGATCATCGACGATATGACGACCTGTGACTGCTTTTATATAGCTTCTTCTCTGAAAAAGTTTATGCTTTTTTTCTTACAAGTCAGAAGACTTTATAAGATACAATAAGGGAAAAAAGATTAGACCACTCAAGATGAACGGAGATAATGTAATGGATTATCTCAATATCAAACACCTTTGATTGTTTTCTTTTAATTAACTTATAGGAGAGATGTAATATTAAGTTTTGATTGAGAATAAAAATTAGAGTATTTTTTTTTTTACTATTACTAGGTATGAGATCAACTCAGCGACCATTAGAGATTTATCCTCTTCCTCAGGATGAGGAATCAAAGAGTATAGAGGAAAATCTCCAACCCATCTATCAAACCACACTGAAACCTGCTGACCGTAACCTATTCTCCATTTGTATCCCTCACGCACAAAAGGAATGGCCCTGCAAATAGACTTCCAAATAGTAGAAGCTGAAAGATGAAGGAGATGAGTAAAAATATTATCACTGTGAAGTTATTTTTGCCGCATCAGTTGCGCGCATAATTTATCCGGATTTTCAACGAAATGCCACCCAAGCTTACCGAACATAGCAATATTGTTATCCCTAGCCTGACACAAGCCCAAACCGCCTCGACTTTTAGGAGAACAAACAGCTTCCCAGATTAGAAGATGAATGCCGTTGCCAGAATTCTGAGTACCCTACAAAAATCCTCTAGCAAGTCTATCAATCTCATCACAAACACTAGAAGGAAAGAATCCTTCTCTTACGCCATGTCCGCAGTAAAACTCAAGTGAAATCTCCTACTCAGCTCCTCTTTATGCCGTCTATGAGTGTGAGGAGAAAGGAAGGCCTTAGTTTTATCAGCATTAACAACCATAGCAAAACATGCATAAAATTTAGTCATGGACAACTCCACAGTGCTTAGTGGATGCACTGGAAAAAAGTATAACATCATCTGCTTTTAGCAAATAAGAAATAGATAAACCCCCATGAGATACGGCACAGGATTCCAGGGTCTAGATTCCACTTCGCCTTGATTAGCATGGCCAATTTCTCCATTCACAACACAAATAAGTATGGAGACAAAAGATCTCCCTGACGGAGGCCTCGACGAGGAGTAGAGGGACAAAGTCGAACTTCATTCCAGATTATAGAGAGAGAGGATTGAGAGACACACGACATGATCAAATTCGCATACAAGACCAGAAATCTAAAATCATAGTATGTCTGCTTCAAAGAGCGCCATTTCACTTGATCATATATAATCCTTGGCCAAATCAATTTTTATAGCAACGCTACCCAACTTCTTCTTAGATTTCCGAATGGTATGAAGCAGTTCCTGAGCAAAAGCACTATATTATCTGCAAGAGATAAAGGCACCCTGAAGTGGGGTAATCGACAAATCCAGAAAAGGGAAGAATGCGATTCACTAGGACTTGGTCAGAATCTTGTAGCTAACGTTACACAGACTTATAGGACGGAATTGCTTCATGCTCACTGGATTGGGTCGTTTGGAATGAAAACTAATAGCGTATCTGCTAGCTTGGAAAGACAACAACCAGATTCAAAAGCATCTTTTAACCATATGAAACAAAGAATCACCAATAAGATGCCAGTGCTTCTAATAGAAAAGAAGGTTGGAAGCCATCAGGTCCTGGATGTTGGTAGGAGAAACCACTTATGGTGGCTTAGAAACACTAGAAGGGATAAAACAAGCTCTTTCATTTCCAAAACACAATCTTATATCTATCGAAAAAAACTCTCAAATTCTCACCCTCTCTTTATCTCTAGTGTTTCTCTCTTCATTTTCCACACACAAATTCATGAACACACATACGAAAATCTGAATTTCCAGCCCCACTGCAATTCCATGCAATAAGATTTGGTAACGTTTAGTTATTTAATTAATGCTTCATGATAGAAGAGATAAAGATTGTTGAAAGCTTAAATCACATTATCAAACACCAAACCTGAAATGCGTTGGACCTCATTTATCACTTGATAAATTGCAATAGGGTAATCTTTTTTAGTCTCGTCTTCTCGCAGAGAGAGTGACATTTCTTCCTGAAATCAAGTTTTACTGAAATGTCACCATTGTCTTTACCCATAATTTTTGTTTTTTAGCCACTAGTAACAATTTAACTCATTTTCACCAATATTATAATGCGATATAATACTAAAAATTTATTTTTCTATAATAACTCAAAACATATATTTTAATCATAAACATATGACTTTCCATGAGTTTAGAATTTCACCCCATCATAAGGTATGTTGGAATTTCAGAATTTAAAAATTATTTTTCGAGCATGCTCTAATCATGATTAGCCTCATTGTGGGTTCTTTTTTTAAAAAAAAATATATATGTATGTTTTTTTAACGTGTTTTTTATATTAAAAAATTTCAGGTGTAAATTAGACCCTCACCTTATAAATATCAATTCATGAACGAGAAGTATAAAAAAGACACCACAAAACTAGTTAATCTTTGATAAGTCAATTTAGTTCATTAGAGAACCAAATAATGCGAGAAATCATCTCAACACTAAAAAACAATAGTTTAGAAGCAATATTGATCATAAAACTAAATAAAAAAGTGTCTTACAATGAGTTTTTATACTCCAAACAAAAATACCCTAATAGATCTACCCGTAGTGGGCTAATTTGAACTCAAACAAGCATTTGGTTGTAGCTAAAATAATTAAAACCAAACATAAGTTAAGCCTAAACAATGGGTTATAGCTAAGCCAACTAAACCCATAAAATAACAAACCCAGTGTTTAAACAATTAAACATTTTAAGAGAAAAACCAAGGTCGTGGCTATGGTCAACTCAAAAGAAAAATTAAATCCCAAACAATAAGTTTATATAGGCTGCTGAATTTTAAAGAACTAAAAAAAAGTAAGAACAAGTCAGATCCCCTGCTTAAATAATGTGTAGTAACCATTTTTTATTTTCTTATATCGAATCCAAGAAAATTTGCCGTCTATATATTATCTTCTTGGAATTGAGAGAAAATCTGCCGCCTTTAATCTCCTTGAATTTGAAGGAGAATCTGCTGCCAATACACACCTCCCCTTCTTTGCCCATAAAGATTGATGTTAACCTCCCTTCCTTAACTACTTTAAAATCTTTATTGATCTCCTTGTATTTATTTATATATTGTTCATTTCAACATAAATATTCTTGATCAACAATTCTAAATTTTTCATTTTATTGTTCTAAAAAGTTGAAATGATGCATGTACCTCTCTGGTATCAAAAGAAATAAGGCATGTGTTCATGGTCATTTTCATATTTTCATAAATGCCTTTTGTTAATTCCATATTTGTGGAGAGCTTTTTTGTCTTTTTACATTTAATATATATATATATATATATATATATATATATTGATCAACAATTCTAAATTCTTTATTTTATTGTTCTAAAAAATTGAAATGATGCATGTAACTCTAAACAATCCTTTAATAATTAATGAGTCAGTAGAAAAAATTAAATTACCCCTAAATCTAAGGCATGAATTTGTAATTTTATGTGTAATTTCACTGTAACCAAGAATAGCAATGTAATTTCATTGTTGAAGTGAATAATATTTTATGAGTGTGTGCATAATGATTTTTTTATGCGTTTAAGTGTTTTTGTTAACAAGTTTTGATTTAAAAGTCATGATTCTAATTAATTAAAACATGTTTTTCTTAAAATAAAAAGAAAAAATACGAATAAGAAAAGAGAGTTTTGATTAAAAAAATGTAGTTATTTCTCCTTAATTTAAATAGTTAGATTTCTTATGAATATATATTTTAATTTCCTTAAATTTTTATTCCAAAAACCATATTGCTAATCAAAAAGATATATTTTTGTCATACAAAATAAAATGTACAAAAAAGGGAATTTTGACTAAAAATAATATTTTTTCCTTAAAAAATTATATTGATAGATTTCTTACCAATATTTATTTTAATTACTACAATATTCAATAAAATAATTTAAAAAGTGATGTTGCGGGAAACCAGCTAGTTTCTTCCTAAAATTTTACTGAAATGTCTCCAATATTTCTCTGCCCATAATTTTTGTATTTTTAGCCTCTAATAATAATTTAACTAATTTTCACCATTACTATAATGCGATATGCTAAATTATATATATATATATATATATCAAAACTATTCTCATCCCTTAACATAAGACTTTATCTCTGAGTTTGGAATTTGACCTCAATCATATATAGCATGTTAAAATTTCATAATTATAAAACATTGGATACTCTTTTCAAATAATCCTCAAACATAGAGGACTGATTTGTATATCATCTCTACAACGTTTTCCTGTTGTTTTCAGTTTGAGGAATTGAACAGACACTCCCTTCCTCTGTTGTTGACTTTGAATGGCATAGATGTTGCCACATCAGCCCAATTTTAACTCCTCTAAACCTGCAACCCACTTCTGGCGCGTGTACATCACTGCCGACCACTATAACCTCTTCCATTCCCACCCAAAACCAGAGGTTACATCTCACGCACTGCTCCCTACGTGAGCGAACCCTTCAAAATTCCAGAATCAAAACTCCGCGCCACTAACCTCTCAAATATTCCCACTCTCGCATCCACACCACGCACACATCTATCCCTATCTTATTGGAGCGTGCATAACACGTATTATATATCTAGTGGGTCTAAGTTTCTAGAAAGTTGCTAGAATACTTACACGAGCACGACATTTAAATACACGAACGCACACGCACCGTACACCTGTAAGATAAAGGATTAGTAAAGTAAGGTGACGAGTTCTAGAGAGAGAAAAGTTTTTTAGAGAGAGAAAGTCTCGTGCTCATTTTTTTTGAAGTTTTAGAGAGAGAAAGCGAAAGGCAAAAGGAATCGAAGATCTCCACAAAATTAGAGCTCGAAACCCTAACCTTCTCTTTCTTTCTCTCTCAAGAAATCTCTATCTTTTACACTGTGTGTGTTTGGCGATGTGTAGATACATGATTCTGTATGTATAGGTTTTTAGATCGTGAAAGATTCGATAAAGGTTCGTGCTTTACCCTAATTTCTTGTGGTTTCTACGCGTTTTTTTTCCCTAATTGAATTTCTATGTTTGTGTTTGGGTTGATTTGGGAGTGAAATTAGGGTTTTTCTCTGGCGTTGTGGTTATATTGGAAACCCTAATTTTTGGGGGTTTAGGGGAATTTTGAGGAAATTAGGGTTTTGAAAACGGGATTGAGAGGAAATTACTGTTTTAAAGGGGAAAGTTAGGGTTTTGAGGTGGTACATGTATGGCTTCTGAGAGTGTAGTAGGAGAAGGAGGAAATGAAGGAGGAGAAGTTAGAGAGAAACAAAGGTATACAGAGAATAAGGTTTATACTCGAAAAGCCTTTAAGGGACCCAAAAAGAACAGCCTCATCAACACCGTTGTCACCACCACCACCACCACCACTGATAACAACAGTAACACAAATATAACCACCACTACCACAGAAGCCGCTGGCGAAAATAACATCAACACCACAACAACCACTGCAACTGCCACAACTGAAACTGCGACTGCTCTAACCACCGCCTCCGCTGTTGCAACTGAAACCGCAACTAAAACCACCTCCACTGCAGCTACTGAAACTGCAACTGGGAATGAAACAAATGACAAGGAGAACTACGAAAAGGACTTGGTTGAAGTGCGAGAATCAGAACCTGTAGCAGTTGAAGACACAAATACTGCCCAGCAAGTGCAACAGCCTGTTTCTCACTCAATTGTAGTTTCAGATGATTCTACCAGACTAAATAGGCAGGAAGTTCAGGAGGTGGTGCCCAGTGTGAGAGAGCAAGTTGTGGAGAGGGAGCTGCATGTGGGGAATGGGGTGCTGCTGAAGGAAGGGATGGATAATAGGGTGAAGGTGGACTTGTTATCGCAGTCGAAGCAGGAGAAGAGGGAGCTCAGAAAGAAGTTGGAGAGTGAGCTTGAATTGGTGAGGAGTTTGGTGAAGAAAATTGAGGCGAAAGAATTGCAGCTCAGTGTTGGTAGGCTGAATCATTCGCGGGTGGTGCTGGTAAATGATGGGGTGGATAGAAGATTGAGGAGGGTTAATTCAGAAGTGGGATCAGTGGGTGTTCCCCGTGTGAGCACAATTCCTATTCTTACTCCTACTCCTAGGCAGTCTAGGCCTTTGAATCAGCTTAGTATATCTGTTCTGGAGAATAGCCAGGGCATGGGTGAGTTTGTGGAGAAAGAGAAGAGGACACCAAAAGCAAATCAGTTCTATAGAAATTCAGAGTTTTTGCTTGCGAAAGACAAGTTTCCACCAGCTGAGAGTAATAAGAAGTCGAAATTGAATGGGAAGAAGCAAGGGGCAGGGGAATCAGGGTTTGGGTTTGGGACAGGCACTAAGATATTCAAGAATTGCAGTGCTTTGCTTGACAAACTGATGAAGCATAAGCATGGTTGGGTGTTTAATACACCTGTTGATGTGAAGGGTCTTGGTTTGCATGATTACTTTATCATCATCAAGCATCCCATGGACTTGGGCACTGTGAAGTCCAGGCTGACCAAGAATTGGTACAAGTCCCCGGAAGAGTTTGCAGAGGATGTGAGACTTACATTTCACAATGCTATGAAGTATAACCCGAAAGGACAAGATGTTCACGTAATGGCAGAGCAGTTATTGGATATATTTGAGACTAAGTGGGCTGTTATAAAGTCGGATTATGATCATGAGATGAGGTTTTCTTCCAGTTATGAGGTGGGCATTCCTACACCTACATCAAGAAAGGCTCCTCCATTTGTACCACCCCCTCTTGATATGTGGAGGATTTTGGATAGATCAGAATCAATGACATATCCTATTATTGATACCAGACCCAAACCCATTACCACTACACCTTCTAGTAGAACCCCTGTTCCAAAGAAGCCCAAGGCAAAGGATCCAAACAAGAGAGACATGACTTATGACGAGAAACAGAAGCTTAGTACAAACCTCCAGAGCCTACCTTCAGAGAAACTGGACAACATTGTACAGATAATAAAGAAGAGGAGTTCAGCACTCTCCCAACATGATGATGAAATTGAAGTGGATATTGACAGTGTTGATGTGGAGACTCTGTGGGAGCTGGATAGGTTCGTCACCAACTATAAGAAGAGTTTAAGCAAGAATAAGAGAAAAGCTGAGCTTGCCATTCAAGCTAGAGCAGATTCTCAGCTGAATGTGCAGCACAAGGTAAAGCCTTTGACCAAATTTCTCAGCATTAAGTGTACTTTTCTAAAAGGAATTTGTGGTTGATAAATTTCTACTGATATTTGGTTGCAGGTCTCAGCACCAGTTGTGGTGGAGGCACCAAAAGAAACAAAAGCAGGTAAAGTTTTCTGATTATGAGTCTTAATTTCGTTTTGGTTACCCTATAGTTTAGTTGTATTGGTTATTTGAAACATTGTTTCTTTTGCTGGCAGATGAAAGGAATGTCTCCACTTTGTCACCTAATCACGTGGAGAAACTGGGAGACAATGGAAGTAGGTCTAGTAGTTCAAGCAGCTCCAGCAGTGATTCTGGATCTTCATCAAGTGGTACTGCTTCACATTTCTAATTTTGCAACTTCTGTCATTGTTATGTCTTATATATTTGGTCTGATGTTTGGTGAACTCATTTATTTTTCTTTATCTGCATGATTATTGCAGATTCTGACAGTGACAGCTCCTCAGCGTCTGGATCTGATGTAGGGAACTAATTGAGTACTCAAGTAGTTCAGGTGGTTGCATATTCTCCTGGGTTTGCATGAAATGTTTATGTGACTTTTATTTGCAGATGATGTTTGTTGAACTTTTATTTGCAGATAAATTGTGCACTTTCCTGTGTTTCTTCCTGTTTGTTGATTATAATATGGTATACTATGCTGTTCATCAATGTCACCTCATTGTCATATTAGCGCTTGTCTGCTGTCCGGACTGCAAGTGCTACCCGCAATGTAGTAGCAATAGAGATACTAATAGCATGATCATTATTGTTGAGAAGAATTATGTTTGCTTAGGATTTGCAGGATGCTTAGGACAACACTCCTTATTTGCAGGATGCTTTGGTGATTAACCTTTTATTGCTTAAGGTCCTGTCTAGTTATGTGGATGATGTTGGCTTGGTTATTGGTGGGTTGGTTCTGAATTCTGATAGTTACATGTGGGTACCACTCACTGGTATGAATACCTTATAGGCTGGGTATGGATTAGTGAGGGAAAAAGAATATGACTTCGGACTTCAGAGCTTGGGAGCAGAAAATGGGTTCAGAATCTGCTCTAAGATTAGCTGGCTAATGTAATGACCTGGCATTAGAAATTGGTTTCTAAATGGTAGAAAGCCTGCACTGTATAAATTGGCGCACACCATGACAATTTGGGTGGGAGGAGATAGTTAATCATCAATGAATTTAAAATGTTTTATGTGATGGATTGTTGGTTGATTACAGCTATTATGACCTATTTCAAATGGTTTCTGATTCTTGTTACATTTGGATGATATTTGAAATGCATATATATATATATATATAGAGAGAGAGAGAGAGAGAGAGCATTTTAGGCTTGTTGATCATGTACAAGCCTTTTTTTTGTTTTTTGAACTCCATTTCTGGTGTTAAAATTTATATTTTTCATCTTTCCCAGCCAGTGACATTTTCTTGGACCATCCTCTCTGTCTGAACCACCTATGCACCATTGCCATCTCTGAAAGTTAATTAATCACTATGTTGGTTCTGAAGTTGGATTATATTTATAGGGTCTTCCACTCAATCACTTCTTTTTTGTTTTCCTGTATGCACAACTAATTCCTAAATGATGATTCAATGGAAGAAGACATTTTCTAAAACGTTTAAAAAAGGGCAGTTTGTTTGTTATGGAGTTGGAGGCCTTTTTTTTGTGTTTGTGTTATTTGCACAATAAAGATGTTGAGATGAAATAACATGTTCTCAAAAACCTGTTCTCTTTGACCTTTACAACATGTGCACATGTTATTACAGGAAACTCATGTCGATTTTACCTGTACAATTAATTACCAGCCTCTATTGTTTTTTTCATTTTCTTAACGTGGTGATTTCTTTCACGGATAAAAGTTACCCTCCATGATTCTCGTGTATAGTATCCCATAAGTGCACGTGTTTTGTTCTCAACTGTACAGTATAGTGGGTTGCATGCAATAATAGCTGTGATGTTAACTATGGTGCAGATTAGTTGCAGTCACAGCCACCAACAAGTCTAGAGTTCAATTGTCTTAGGACTAGTTTCAAGGTCTGTCATGGGAACCTTGCTATACAATACAGCAAAGCATTACTGTCTTAAGAAACATGCTAAATTGTGGGATAGTTGGTGAAGCCTGGTTATTCTTAGAGTTGTTTTCCGGTTGTATTTTGCCATCTGTTTTATTTTTTTCCTATTAAACTTGTGGAAGAAATGCTTATCTGTGCTTTCTGGATTAGTAAAAATGAAACTGTAATTTTAAAGGATGCTTGCATGCAGATAGGCATTAGTTTTTGTGGATTGTCTATTCTTGCATGGGCATGCAAATAAATGTTTTGTAAACAGTTGAAGCGTTGTCTTGCTGTTATGGTTTCATGCAAGATTTTCCTCTCTATTCTGCATTAGCTAGCTGATGAGAAGTATTTCTTAGCTTGTGATTGGCAATGTCTACGTTTGTTAAATACTAGTGGTACTCCTTGCTCATATCACCTTTCCTTTTTCGGTGACAGATCTCAGAAGTTTAGGGTAGATGGCTATCTCCAAAGTTGGTGTACAATGCATTCTGGATTTCGATTCTCATTAGGAATCTGCCTTTGGTGTACAGTGAAGTTCTCGAGGCGACGGATTGTCCTGCCAGTGCAAAGTGTAGTTTGTCTCTCTTGTGGGAACTGGTTTCTTCATGTGGCTTATCTGTCTGCTCTTGCATTTGTATAATACGCCCTAGAATGTGGTTATGATATAGATACAGTGGTTTGTTTTCCTCTAGCATGTGTACATGGCTAACTACTAGTCATTTTAGTTCTAGCTACCTTGCCGTTGATTTTGTGTTAGCAGATTCAGGATTCTTTGGTGCTATAGAATAGATAGTCTGTAATTCAAACTCATGAAGTTATAATTGCTTCTTAAGAAATAATTTTTTCTGGAGATTTCTGGTTTGTGGTCTTGGCACAGATTATGGGGCTCCATATGAACACTCAAACTATACTGCATACGAGTCCCTACAACAGCCATATCCATTGAGTTTTACTCGTATAATATTATTTCTTATGAATGTTATTGTTTCCTCACAATATAAGGTGTAATCAATCATGTGCTGATGCAGTCTCTTGGATCCATTGCATGTAAATGGGATATTTTATTTGTTGTAAAATGCCTTGAAAAAACTGAAAAAGTGAAGAAGAAGAAAAAAACCCATGGTTAGGGATGGCAATGTGCTGTTGAGCTTGAGCTGGATTTTTCTCCTTTCATCTCTAA
>Ga0307515_10021662_pt1 | contig 11378 bp, 9 predicted proteins | sample 17_EM_MG_FD_194513 | JGI IMG/M metagenome (GOLD analysis project Ga0307515, IMG submission 194513) | Populus trichocarpa ectomycorrhiza microbial communities from riparian zone in the Pacific Northwest, United States - 17_EM | ecosystem: Host-associated > Plants > Roots > Unclassified | place... | reverse complement strand
TGTGTCTGCGATTACATGGCAATAGTGCACTGCATAAGGATATCTCATCTTGTGACACACTGCTGCTTTATGATCTCCAATCATTCTCACTTCGGCTGAAACCGTATACTCTTGCTTCTTGCCTGCTTCAGTCGAGAGTACCCGAACATTTTGGCCAAGCCTTTCAACAGTAAAATCAATTAATGACTCTAGAGATGTAGCACAATATTTGTCTTCTCCTTCCATCTTTGGCTCCTCGCATCCTCCTATTTCTTCTCTGATAACCTGAGCCTCTTTTGAGTTGACTTCTAGTGCAAAGTACTTCAAAATCTCTGGTATTTTGTCACTCGAAAATGGTATAGACTCTGCGACTTGACGGGGCAAGAAACTAACCTTGGTTCCACTATCCGTAAAAAGAACTTTCATTTTTTTACCTGGATGGAGATCGTCGTACTGGTAGAATATCGTTGAGTCAGGGAGGGCAGAGTTTAGGGATTTTTTATCGCCTCTTTTGTAGCCTCGTTTGCTATAAGTTATTCTATATCTTCTTAGGATAACAGCAGCACTTACGTTTTCATTAGCGAATTCTCTGGTGATTGAAGGATAATGACCAGGTTGTAGAAGATATCTCAGGGCTTTTGGCAATGGAGTGTTGGGCAACCTTGAGTACCAATACTTCTCAGTAGGTGGAGAAATATCGCTAGGGAGGAAGGTGGCAACTTTCTTTGGTAAGGGGACATTGTCAGCAGCCACAGCCACTGTCGTGTGGGTTACACCGATGGTATTAGCAGCGGTGGAGAAGGTGATGTAGAGGGAGAGAGTAAGAAAGAAGGGGAGGAGCAGTGCACAAGAATTGACGAGAGACATTTTTTTGAAGATAATGAAGAAGTGAGCAAATACTATAACAAGTACTTGCCATCTTGCAAGTTGCTTGGTGGGACAAACAAACAAGGACTTGTGATGCCGTCGCTTGTTCTATACACCAATAATGTAATAATTATCTTTTACAAATGTGTTTTTAGGCATGTGAGTATATGCGGGAAGATCAAGCAATTCTGCCGATGGATCCCACCTTTTCTTGGCTTTTCTGCCAAACATAGATTGAAAATGGAAATTTTCCAAAATAATTCATTTGATTTGCATGTTTTGTGTTCTGGTGAGGGAGCTACCAGTACCTAGAAAATAGCACTAGCAAGGTTTTCAATAGATGATTCAAAGCCTGTTAAGGCAACTTTTTTAGCCTTTTCAGGATCTTTTTGTTAAGCTAAACGTTGCAAACACAAACAACTACGACAATAGAGTGGGGGTGACAACAGGTTAGGAAGTACAAATCACTACAAACTAAATATTAATCAAGGTCCCTTGCCTATAAATACCAAGCTTTGATCTATGGTCATGGAGTCTTTTCTTGATCCTTTGTTGGAACCCGAGAAAGACTGTCAGTAACCACAAAAATGTCAAACTCCCGGTCCTGGCTTAGTTCAGAGAAGTTCAAACGCCAGATGCTCTGGAGTCCAAGCTGATGAGTTGAGTGGCAAACTGTTGCAGCTTTCACTTTTGCGCCATCAGCACCCACTAGTGGAAAGTAAATCCCATTAGTGGGTGCTGATGTCGCACCCACTAGTGTCTTTATAAATGAATAAAGAAAGAAAAGATGTATATTCCATATAGAATTTGAGAAAGTAAATCTCTCTGTTCTCTTATCACTTGAAGCCAAAGAATAAATCATATATATATTGTTCCTTAGAAGGTGGTTACAGAAGGCAGGAAAACCAGCTGTAATGACTGCTGGTATAACTGTAAAACAGCTATGACAAGTTAAGTAAATCACGTAACAGACTCTTCTAGCCTTGGTTTATCATCCCCTCTCAAGTGAAAGGGTTTGGCAACTATACAAAGCTGAGTTTTGAGGAACAAAAACCTTGAACTTGTGAGGTGCTTAGTCAATAGATCTGCTAGCTGCTCTTCAGTAATAACAAAATGCAGTTGTATCTTTCCTCTTGTAACTTGATCTCAGATGAAGCGAAGATCGATTTCTATGTGCTTCGTTCTAACATGAAACACATAGTTCTTGCAGCAAGGGTTGCATCCTGTTGAAGATTGCTTCAAGAGCTGTCAAAGAAGGAGCTGTCAAAGATTTTTCTGTTTCTGTTATTTCTAATTTTCATGCAAATAATGAGCTACTGTCCTAGTCTCTAGGAGTTAGTTAATATGTTATCATGTTAACAGATCACAGCATGATTTAATGCTAGAAGTTTGCAGTTCTGTTTTTCTTAGTTTGAATATATATGTGTAACGATTGCAATGAAAGTATGCAATCAGATTATTCATTCAATTTGAAATAAATCCAAATACAATCTTTGCTGCCTCTTCTCTTCTTCCTATCTTTATTTCTCATCATAAACATTTCTCTTTTAAATACTTTCACATCCAAACAATTTCAGCAGTAGCTAAGGCAAGGCTTCGATACTTAGATTCTAGACTACTGCGAGACACTACTTTTTATTTGGTAGAGGATCAAGAGACTAAGTTACCCCTAGATAAACTAGATACCCATTTAAACTTCACCTATCATCAGGTTGAGCACCCTAGTCTACATCTATAAATCCTTTTATTGTCAAGTGGCTTGAGGGATTTAACAATAACCCATCTTGCATTGTTCCTCTTAGATACCACAGGATCCTTTTGACTAAAAGCCAGTGAGCTGAGGTTGGCTGTTGCATGAATTGGCATGCCTTACTAACAACAAAAGCTATGTAAGGCCTTATTATTGTAAGATATTGAAGTGCCCCTACTACACTTCGATATTGAGTAACCTTTTCTATAGAATTATCATCAAACTTGGACAAATTCTGCCCAACAACATCAAGTGTTTTTACTGGTTTGGTATCAAACATTTTATTTCTATGCAGCAGATTTGAAACATATTTGGTTTGGCTCAAATTCATAGAGCCTTCATTGTAAGAGACCTCTATACCTAGAAAGTAGGATAACTACCCCAAGTCTCTTAAGGCAAAAACAAAGTCAAGCTTAACAATGAGTGAAGAAATCTATGTTGATTATACCATTAACATATACAAAGACTATCAAAGTTGTTGGATTCACCAAAGTGTAGAAACATAAAACTATTAGTCCTAGAATTACTGAATCCCCACTATAGAAGAGTAGAACTGAGTCTTTGAAACCAAGCTCCTGATGTTTATTTCACACCATATAAAGGCTTTTTCAATCTACACACTTTGGTTGGGAATTTACTGTCCACATATCCAGAAGGTTGAGACATGTATACCTGCTTTTCTAACTCACCATTTAGGAAAGCATTATGAACATTAAGCTGTCGAATTTCACACTTAAAATTGAGAGCAACAACAATATGATTTGAATAGTTTCAACCTTAACAATTGGACTAAAGGTTCTTAAAATAATCGAGACCCTAAGTTTGGTTATACCCTTTAGCCACAAGCCTGACTTTATACCTTTCTATGCTCCCATTTGGCTTGTGTTTTAGCTTGTACACCCACTTACAACCTTTATATTAACATCAGAAAGTTGTTCAATAAGATCCCAAGTGTGGTTTCGATGAAGAGTAGCAATCTCTAGATCTATAGCTTGAGTCCAGTTTAAATCTTTAAAGGCTTGTTTGAGAGTGTATGGTTTTGAGATCTTTATAGCAGAGAGATCAAGAATGGTCATTTTCCTGGTTATACCACGCATCAATCTTGTTGTCATGCGTGAAGTTGGAGGAGAAGAGGGAGCCTGAGCCTTATGAATTGACTCAGGTAAGGTACTAGAGGCAGGAGTAGTTGCAAAACTACTCATAGAATTTGAATTGTCACTCGTGAAAGTGAAAGAAGATGGTGGTGATTCGTGTCTACCAGTAAAACAAGAAGGTAAAGAAGTAAAGAGGAAGTTATAATGGTTGGAGTGAAAATTGCTGCTAAAGTATCATTGGTTGGGGAAGGAGAATGAGTTTTAGTTAAGGGAAATTATGTTTCATGAAAGACAATATGAGGTGTAACATAGACTCATCCAGTCAGAAAATCAAGACACAAATATCCTTCGTTATTGAAGCTATAGCTAAGAAAAATATGCTGAACAGATCGATACTGCAACTTGTGATTGTTGTAAAAATGAATGAATGGGTAACACAAGCACCCAAACACTCTAAGAGACTTGTAATCAGGAATTTTTTGAAAAAGAGTGAAATAGGATGAGTCATGTTTGATTGCCTTGCTTGACATTCTGTTTATGAGAAAGGTTGTTGTCTGAAAGACATATTGCCAGAATTTCATTAGTAAGGAAGCACGAGCTAACAAGGCCAACCTAGATTCAACAACATGCATGTGCTTCCTCTCAACTCTCTCATTCTAAGCTAAGATGTAAGGGCAAGAAAAGCAATGAAGTATGCTAGATTGCTAAAGAAAAGCCATAAAGGACCTGAACTCGCCACCATTATCTAGAAATAAGACGAAATGTGACATCCTCATATTCAGGATAAAACAACAATCTCATGTTCACACACACACACACACACATAAATATGGTGTTCATATTAAAATTTACTGAAATTTTCACTAAAATTTCTGTAAAGTCTCCTTTATATTGGAAGGTTCTAAGTTATCGACATCAACCTGTTTATACTTCTAATTTCCCGCATCTCCTAACTTAATTCAACCCAATTATCCTGGGTCTCAAACGCACAAAACAACATTATGCATATCAACCACAATATTTATAATATACATTGAACAACAATTATCATTATGGATGGATAAAAGATATAAACATGCATACATGAAACATGATTATATGAGCTACAAAATTAAATTCATCTAATCAAGTTTAAATATTAATTATACAAATTAAGTTATACAAATGTTTCCATGTTTATAAAATATAAGGTCATCCTCCCTAGACTACATAACAAAAGGTGAATAAAAGCTAAAATCTACTCTGACCTTGCATGCGATGAACTTGAAACAAAATACATATTATTGAAATATGAATATTACAATAAGTACAGTGGCACAATTTTTCAATAATTTTTTTTAAAAATAGATATGTATTCTTATTCTATTCGTTTTCCTTATTTGTTTCCGTTAGAACTTCTTCTCGTTCATCTATTGCAAATTGTTTCATCTCTCATTTCCAACTTCCATTCAAGATTCCATTAAAATCAACCATAACTTTCTCACCCACACATTACTAATACCCTACAAATACTTAAAATCACAGTATCACACATAACACAATAACATCAATTTTGTGTATAATAATAAAAACATATAAAATAAATATTTCATTATCATTCAATAATAAATTAACATCATTTTCAATACATTAAAGTTAATTTCATTCAAAAATATTACATTATAGTTAATAGCGTTAACCATTTTTATAGTGTAAATTCATCAGAATTGCCTTCTTCTTCTTCTTCTTTAATTTCATTGTCATCATCTTGATCGTAATATTCTATATCGATTTTGTCATTATCATCATCTTTATCAACTTGTGTATGTTTGTTGGTTCTCAAAACATCATTTAACTCCTCAATATCAACATCAACAAAAATATTCTTGTCAACATGAAAAATTAAATTTTCTTCTAGGTCATTAGACGGTGCAACTCAATATGGATCAACTAACTCATCAAGTTAAAAGACATTATTTTCCATAATTAATTCATCATTACCATTCTAAACAACCTGGGCACAATCCCTAGGTTTGGTTTTCACTCAAACGATCCTTTCTAAAGGAAGGAGTGTATATGTAACATGTTTGTAAGCATTGCTTAGTAGGACAAAAAGACATCGTCGACATTGCGAAGTCTAGTCTCTATATTAATTTCAAACAAACCATGATGAAGATCTATTTTGATTCCTCTACTAGTGGTATCATATCAATAACATTGAAATAAAAAGGCTATATTCTACTCGATATGATATTGCAATTTAATTATCTCTTCTAACTTCCCACAGTAGTCAACTTCAAACTCATTTGAAGTCGATCTCTTAACACAACCTCCATTATTATATGTCTTTCTACCCTCACCATACTCTTCAGTATGAAAAACATATTCATTGATGAAATACTCATTATAGCACTTCACCTTTCTTTCAGGATCTAGACTTAGTAAATTCAAAGGAATACTAGCATTCTCTCCCAATTGATAAATCGGGCACATGAATTATAACCTTTAACAATTAACAAGAAATTTGTAATGAAAATAAATATCCTTAGATATAAGAATAATTAAATAGTCTTTATATGTGTTATGAACCATGTGAAAAATTATTCATCTTGTAATTGAAAGACCTGGGATTCAATCAGCTAAGAGTTTTAGGACAGTAAAAATTGAAGATGTTGCCTATAAGAGATTTAATAATTTATCAGTTTATAGTGGTATAAGAGATAAATTCTCTGAAAGTAACGACATGTTAAGTAATATACTTACTGTATAAAAGGTTTTACTTTATCGTAGTTAAATAACGTATAATTATGAACTTGCCTAAATTATATTTTTGTTAAATATCTTTCCTTTATAGTATTTTTTGGTACAAGTCATCTATAATGGGAGAATATTGATAAGTTTGTATTTAAAGGCACTTCCTCACTATCATCATGCCTTAGAATGTGATTGATTCTTATTCTTAAGTGAGGGTCGAAATAGTACGAGATGAAAGTTAAGATCTCTTTAATAATATAAGCCTTGCATATCGAAATCTTAACATGTGTCTTATTTTGTACTTTTCTCTTAAGGCTAAATAAATACCTATATGAAATTAAATGGATGTTTTGAATTTTTTTCCCTAAAAAATGACAATACAATTTTAATTACAATGCATATATAATCCCTAACTTCTCGAATGAAGACATCCATCTATATTGGATTGGGCCTTCAATTTTTACCGTAAATGGTAAATATATGGATAAATGCTTTATTAAGTCAAAGAACGAATGGAGAGAATATCATCTCAAGTTTGCAGATTGTCTTTAGGGAATATCATCTCTAAAGAAGCGATTAATCTATATGAATGCATCTCATATCCCTTTTAATTCTACAATGCTCCAAATTCACTAATCTAGATATATTCAAAGCATATCCATGAAGAAAATGCAGATTCTTAAGCCATTGGTAGACAAATAACTATGCATTCTTATTTAGGGCTAACCTTGCGTTGGGCTTTGTGACCCGTGACCCATCATTAACTAACTTCATATTTTTACAGTGAAAAAACAAAGGTATATATCCTTTATGTTGTCTTTTGTCCTCCATTTCTTGTCCATAACCGTGTTTAAAAAAGTTTTCAAACATGTTCTTTTCAATGTTTATGACATCAAGGTTATGGCGGAGGAAATTGCTCTTTCAATAAAGACCCTCCTAGAAAATAGTTAACTTTACCTAATTATGGGTCAAACCAAAACAAAAAAACTTCTGCTTATCAAATTAAAAACCAAACACAAATTCATCATATCACGACACCACATCATATAATTCTTCACTCGATGGTAGTGACGGTACAACATTGCTTTCAACTATGCCAATAAAAAAGTCCATTATGTTATTTTTATACTTATTAGTTAGCAAAAACCATCAATGACAATAAAAAAAATGCTTTAACATGATTTGTTAACATGAAGGCCTTATTATTTTTTATATACTATGGACATGGTAATTTTTCATGAGTGCTTCAACTAAAAACCATTCCATACGTAGAAAAATTATTGATAGTCCACATCAAAGCTACCTTAATTTGAAAGTTTTATTTCCTCAATACATTATAAGTCAAATTCTTGAATGACCACAACTACTTCAACTCATCAATCAACGATAGAAAACAAACATCTATATTCAAACTTGGACTATTAGGAAAAGGTATAACCATTGACAAAAATATGAAGTCTAGTCTCATACACATCTCTAATGGCAAGTTGTAAATCATACGTATCATCGGCCAATAAGAATAAGGAGTAGTAAATGACTTAAATGGATTAAATTTGTCTGTACATAACTCAAAATACACATTCCTTGATTCCACTAAAAATTAAGCATACACCCTATTAAAATGTTTTCATGCTTCACCATTAGAAGAGTGTGCCATCACTCCATCTACTACATCATATGAATGATACCATGCTATATGCTAAGGAGTCTTTGGAGACATGAATAACCTTTGCAGTTTAGGTGTGATTAGGAAGTATTAAGTTTTTTATATGTGAAAAAAGTGCTTCCCTTGCTAGTTCTGGGTTATAACAAGCATTCTCACATATTCTGTACTCAGTCATCTATGTATTTTCAAGGTAGTATAACATGTAGAAGTTTGGACACATGTTAATTTTTTAGTATCCTAGGTTGAGGGGTTTCATCATGGATTTAGCAGCATAAAAGTTCTCTTTTAGCTTATTCCTTCTAGGTAAAATGTTTATTGCTCATTTAATAATTCTATCATAATCGACCTCATTCAACCCATGATCTCACTTGATAGTGAACACCGATGCAACAACCAATAATTTACTGTGATTTATGCACCCATCCTATAATGGTTCATCAAAATCTCTCAAAACACCAAAAAACCTGGCCACGTTTGCATTAGGTTCTTCATGAATGGTTGGAAACTTACCTACATAACGTTGATTCACTCCCATCATATGCATAACCATATTCCTATAAGGATTAAAATTGTCATCTACAACATCATTCACATTGCTATAACTAGAAGTTAACCCAACCATTCTTACTATCATGGTTTCAGAAGGAACATATGGTTCTGTGTGTGCAAATTAGCACAAATATTTCTTTACAAACTCTTTTTTATAGAAGATGCATCATTACAACATCCAGATCAAGATTTTTTTTTTATTTTTACACCTCTTACATGAACATCTAATACTACCTCCACTAATATTTATCAAATTAGATAGTGTGTAATTAATAAAACCCTCAATCCCATTACAATAATCCAACCTACGCAACCCTTGGGATGAACCTCGATACATTTATGAATGATTACCTATTACTTATGTCAAACTTACATAGAATATTGATGACAACATGTATTAATTAATTATGTAAACAAAATAAATTAGCTAACATTGGTTTAACTCAAACTTATTCAATCTATTTTAATAGTACTCGTAATTCATTATCATTTTTGTACATGTATAAGTTCAAATTTCTATACATTAACCAAAATTTTCAACTCAATAATAAAATTAACAAAATATAAAAAAAGACTGTTAAATAAGCCATGTTTTATTTAATTACAAAAAACCTAAGTCACAAATTCAAAAAATTCATCACTTTACAAACAAATATTTTTTAAAAAAAATCTCTAAATTTGTATAAATTATACAACCACACAACAAATTTGTATGCAAAAAAAGCTATGAAACAAGTAAACAAAAAAGTACATATGCTACAAAAATATACAATAAAAATTAACATTTTAAAATTGAATTCAAACAAAAATTAAGAATTTTTGCTTACTTGATGTGGGAATCCTTAATAAAATTTGAATTAGAATAGGGATGTTGATAAACTGAGTATTGAGGTGGTCGGATTTGTGGTGGAAGGTTGATTTATGATAAAATAGGAGGTATGTTGTTTGTTTATTATAGATATGGGAGGAAGAAGGAGAAATGGATAAGTGGGAGATGATGGTTGCTCATCAGGTCATAAATTTAATATTACAAATAGATTTATTGACGGGTTAATTTCTTTAATAATTTTGTATGTAAAAATGACATGTCATTGCACATTTCTACTCTTTTTTTTAATTCTTTCTTTTCCTACTGTAATTTCCTTGGTATATACTAAGAGAATATTTCTTTTGATGTTCATCGATAGATACAGTGACAGACTATTTTGTCGGTAAAATTCATCATAATCTACTACCATAATTTTTCCATTAGTGTTTCTGTTTGTATTTGTCAGTTTTCTAGTAGTATGCATATAGTAGATGCACAACTAGGTGTGTTGCACATAGCTAACAATTTTCATTTCAAGTGTTTGCTCTCTCAAATAATTCATTTATACAAGATGAAATAAATCCAATGGAATGAAATAAATCAAAATAATCTAATGGCTAGAAAAAAAAGATGACATGGCAAAAAAAAAATAGGAAAAAGAAAAGAATGTAAGAAAAAATTAGGAATCGAAGAAACATCGAAGTTCCAATGATGAAACTTATAGTATTACTAGAAAGATTTTGCGAGATGAATCCATAGATACTATTCAAAGTCAACATTGGAGGTAGCAATGAGAGTCTAGCAAGTGAGCATGTCCCTACCTTGAGACTACTCACTCTTAACTTTGAAGTTGGCTTTTCATGGTGTCTATGGATTCAACACCATGCAAATATATCTTTTCTGTGGTACGTGGTGTTTCATCGTCAGAGTTTTGGTGTGTCTTTGATGTCTTATTCTTTTTTTTTTCTTTATCTTTCCTATATTTTTTTTTTCCATGTTATGTTTTCTTTCTAGCTATTATATTATTTTATTTATTTCATGCCATTGAATCTTTATTAAAAAAAAAACATGTTGATTCCTGAATAAGTAATTTATTTAAGAGAGTAAAAACTTAAAATGAAATTTGTTAGTGACATGCGCAGCACACCTTATTCCGCAAATACTAAATGTGGGTATTAGCTAGTATTTAGTTTGGAAATTATTTTTTCAGCTGTTTTGAGAAAAACTTGACTGCAGGTACTTTCTAGATGCATTGATACGAACACATGAAAGTTCATGGAAGAATCACCGAAAATCCAAAACTCTTTCATGACAAGGGCGTGCAGGATGGCTGTCACGGGCGACAAGGGTGTGCAGGATGGTTCCATATTTTAATATTATTTTTTTTAAAAATATTCTTTTAATTTTTTTTAATTAAATATTATCTTTTCCCGGATCCTGAAATACTCGAAAACCACCAATCGAAGTAGAATTGCCCAGTGCCGAACAAATTATTGGTCATGAAAGGCGCTCCAGTCCCCTCGCATAGTGTTGCCGTTTTAATTGACCACTGCCGAACAAATTACGGGTCACCAAAGGCGCTCCATTTCCCCCCGCTTAGTGTTGCCTTTTTAATTGCTATCTCCTGTGCCAAAATAGTTGAAAGCATTTTTCAAGGAAAGCCTTCAGAAAAATTTCAGAATTATCTTGTTTTTGTTCAGAAGAGAGCTTGTAAGTTTTAATTTAGAGAAGCTATGGATTTTTAATTTATCCCGCTTTCAAGTAGTCAACGACATGCTTTTATGTGAAGCCGGAATTAGAAAAAAATAATAATCATGTTTGATTCCTTACAAATATTCTTATGGTTAACTGGGAATCCTGTGCTTGATTATGATATTTTCATCTCCTTTAACTTTTTTTCTTGATTTTTCTTTTCTTAGCATTTATCTAACG